>Ga0315277_10003506_pt1 | contig 21244 bp, 18 predicted proteins | sample YL17G05_15_MG_FD_203695 | JGI IMG/M metagenome (GOLD analysis project Ga0315277, IMG submission 203695) | Sediment microbial communities from Yellowstone Lake, YNP, Wyoming, USA - YL17G05_15 | ecosystem: Environmental > Aquatic > Freshwater > Lake > Sediment | place: USA: Wyoming | collected...
GCCAAGAAGAGAAAAGATACCGACAATAGGAGTCCAGAATCCAGCCCCCTATAGGGGGCCTCTGGGGCTAAGAAAGACCGGTAGAAATAATTGTCGCTGAAGGGAAGAAATAGTTGACGTTCATCAAGTTTGGCTGCGGCTGGAGATCGGGCTGGGAAACTATCGGAAAAGTTGCGGCGGGGCGCGGGTTTTTGTGTAATTTGGTCGGTCGGGGTGTGTCTTTAGTGTGGAATCCGGATACGGAGCACTGATTGGACGAACGCAGCGACAACGACTTGGTTCAGGCGTCGCGCCAGGGGGACCGGACGGCGTACGCCGGACTGGTCGGGCGGCACTACGGCGAGGTCTTTCTCGTCTGCCTCGGCGTGCTCGGAAACGTCCACGACGCCGAAGATGTCGCGCAGGATGCGATGATCAAGGGCTTCGAGCGAATCCGCCAGCTCCGCCAGGGCTCGCAGTTCGGCGGCTGGGTCATCGCCATCGCGAAGAACCTGAGCGTCAATCTGCTCCGCAGCCGCAGACCCGCGCCAACGACGCTCGGCATCGAGCCGATCTCGCACGAGCACCCGGGCGAAGCCGCCCACGAGGACTTGCAGTGGGCGGTGGCCCAGCTTCGGTGGGACCTGCGGTTGCCGCTGGTGATGTATTATTTCGACGGCCAGAACGTCAAGGCCGTCGCCGAGAAGCTCGATATTTCGACTTCGGGGGTCTATCAGAAGCTTCGGACCGCCGTCAAAGAGTTGCACGATATTTTGACCATGCAGGGAGATACGCCATGAACAGACCTTGCCCGGACAGACGCGATGCGATTGTCGATTACATGCTCGGGGCGCTGGACGCCCGGCAGGCGGGGGCTTTGCGGGAGCACCTCGCTGAATGCTCCGGCTGCCGCGAGTACCTTGCGAGCCTCCAGGAGCAGAGCGAATCGCTCATCGATCTCGGCCGCGAGGTCCGCAGCGGCATGGCCGCCCGGCAGGAACGGGTGATCGAAGCCTTGCGGGAGGTTGCACCGGTGAGGTCGCATACACGCCTCGCGCTGCCGTTCCTCGGCGGCGTGCTCAAGACAGCCGTGGCGGCGGTGATCGTGCTGGCGGCGGGAATCGGCATCGGCCGCTGGACGGCCCCGCGACCGGTCGATGTCGAGCAACTCCGCGCCGATCTGGAGTCGTCCATCCTCGCGTCGCTCGCACCGGCCGTGCAGCAGAGGGTCCTGGGCCAGGTCGATCAGCGCTTGCTGACTGCTCTTTCTGCGAACGATGCGAAGCTCCGCGCCGATCTGGGCAGGCAGGTCCATGAGGACCTGTGCCTGCTGGCGGCGCAATCCAGGGCCGACTCGGAGGAACTCGTGCGATTGAAGTTTGGCGAATTGGTCGATCTGATCGAGGCGGCCCGCAGCACGGACCGCCAGCAGGTCGCCAAGGCGCTCGATCAGATCAGGATGCAGACGGGCAGGGGACTGTACACCCTCGCCGTCCGGGCAAACGACTCAACCGCCGACCTGCGGAACTGACAACAACCTGTGAAAGGATAAAAGCATGATTTTCTCGAACCGTACTATCGTCGTCCCGGCCTTGCTCGGAATTCTGGCGACGGGTCTCAACTCGTTTGCACAGTCGCAGACTTCCGCGTCGACGGAGGCTTCCCGAAAGATGGTCACGATCTCCGGCAGCGTCGGCCGGGCGGGTGTCGTAATGACAGGTTTGCCAGGCCAGGTGGTGACAGGTCCGGACGGCCGCTACCAGGTCCAAGTTCCCTCTGAATGGTCCGGCACGGTCACGCCGGTGAAAGAAGGTTTCATCTTCGAACCGCACAGCAAGACATACAATGCTTTGAGCAGCGACGCTGCGGGCCAGGACTACAAGGCGTCGGTGATCGTGTTCACCATTTCGGGCAGGGTCGGCCTGCCGGATGTCGTGATGAGAGGTTTGCCGGACGAGGCGATGGCAGGTGTAGACGGCAGTTACAAGGTCCAAGTCCCTTACGGCTGGGCCGGCATGGTCACACCTTCGAAGGAGGGCTATGAGTTCGAGCCGGGCAGCCGAAACTATGCCCCAGTCGTGGCAGATCAGAGAGACCAGAACTACACCGCCCGCGAGATCACCTTCACGATCTCCGACACGATCAAACTGGGCGATGAGCCGATTCAAAACGTGCGTGTCACCGGCGAGCCGGGCGGCTTTTCCGCCGTGACCGATGCCAACGGCAGGTATTCCGTCAAGGTACCCTATGGGTGGAGCGGCAGACTGACCCTCTCGAAGGAAGGCTTCGAGTTCGATCCGTCCGAGATCAGGTACAGCTCGGTCACGAGCGACATCGTCGATGGCCGGCCCGTGCCGGCGAGTGGGGGGGCGGCGAGGTTCAGATCGGGGATGGCTCCGAGGTTCTCGCGAGCGGTCGGGGCGGAGTCTGCCGATAACGTGCTGATTATTCCTACCAGAGCGGTCACGCCACAGCAATTCGCGCAAATCGCGGAGGACATGCGCGTGATGCTGAACATCCTGCATGAGAAGCTCAGCGAGCCGCGGACGATTGGAGGTGTCCTGCCCAATTACGGCAACTTCTTCGCCGGCGCGGAAGGAGCGGTCGAGGCGCTGTACGTCCAACGGTATGCGGCGATTTTCATGCTGAAGGCGGACTTCCCGCTATCCTCGCCGACATCGCAGGACCAGGCCGAGCCTCAGCAGACCGAGCCCGCCGATCCCGTCTGGCAGCGGGCGAAGGACCGGCTCTATTCTCCGCAGAGTCCGGGGCGGTACAGGACTCCCGGTATGCCGGGCCAGGCCGAGGAGAAGAGCTTCGACCAGTTCAAGGAGGACCTGATCAAGGCGTTCAAGCACGCCGCCAATATTCGTGGCATGGACCCCAACGACCTGGTCATTCTGACTGTCACCAGGCGAAGCGAGCCGGCCATGCCTGGCCTCGGCGGCTACGGTGGCTACAGCGGCGGGGGCGCCGGGGGCAACGGTTGGGTCGAAGGCGGCGCCTATGGCGGCGGGGGATTCGGCGGCAGCGGCGGCTTCTCCGGCACCGGCTCCTACAACTTCAGCGGCGGTGGCGGTGGCGGCGGCGGTTTTCAGGCGGATTCCCGTCCGCAGCCGGGCCGTGGCTACGGCGGCCGCTATTCGCCGGCGCCTGTGGTCCCCGGCTCCGCGACGGTCCTGACGCTCCAGGCGAAAAAGGTCGAAGTCGATGCGTTCGCCAAGGGCACGTTGAGCTTCGAGCAGTTCCAGCAGAGAGTGAAGGTCTTCACCTACTAGTGGAGTTCTGCAAGTTGACGAGGGAAAGGGTCCGCTTATGAAACGCGCAGTGTACAGCAGTGTCATCGTCGCGGCAGTGATCGCCTTTCTGGCGGCGGCCGCGTATTCGCAGGTGCGACAGCCGCGGGTTCGGGCAACTCGCCAAACCGCACAGCCATCCGGTGTAGCGGGCCAGTCCGGGCCGATCGACCCCAACATGCCGCCGCAACAGCGATTCGCCCTGCAGCAGCAGGGCTTTCAGCAGCAAATGGCGGAAATGCAACGCCAGATGGAGCAGATGCAGCGTCAGGCCGAGGAGAATAGGAATAACACGGTCCGCCAGATGCTCAATGCCACCGAGGAGCAGTGGCCGCGGATCAAGCAGAAACTGGACCTGATCGAGCGACTAAAGGCCGAGGCGAATGTCGCCATCGACTTGGACGCCTCCAACGGGATGGGCGGCGGCTTCCAGAGCACCGGGACCGGCTTCGTCGGCGGATTTGGGGGCGGCTGGGTGTCCGGCGGCGGAACGATGGGACCCTCCGGCCAGCCGCAGACCTGGAGCCAGTACAAGACCTGGGGCACTCCCTCGACGCGCCGAAGCTCCGCTAGTCCGACCGACGGCGAAGTCCTCTGCGATCAACTGCTCCGCGACCTGCAGACCCCCGGCACGCCGTCGGCGGAGATCGGCCCGCGAATCGCCGCCCTCCGAAAGATCAGGACCCAGGCCCGCGACCAGCTCGCGCGTGCCCGCCAGGACCTCCGCGCCCTGATCGCCCCCGCGCAGGAGCCCGCCTTAGTTGCTCTTGGCTACCTCGAATGACGTGCCTTCTGAGCCGGTAGATCCTTTTGTACACGGCCGGCTTGGAGCATCCGAGCCGGACGGCGATCTTCTCGATGCTCAGGTTGTCGGCGAACCGCAGGCGGAGCAGCTCGCGTTGTCTCCGCGACAACGTGCCGGCTACTGCCTCCAGCATGTCCCGATATGACGCTTCGGAGCGCCGTTGGCGCGAAAGATCGCCGGCTGGGTCCTTTGCAGCCTCCTCGGCGAGCAGCTTGCGCAGCGCCGCCGACTCCTTCGCCTTGTTTCGCCGGTAGCGGGCCAGCAGGTTCCTCGCCACCACGCGAATGTACGCCCCGGGGTCCCTTGGCGCCTTGCTCCGGCCCAGTTCCTCGAAGACCTGCATGGCCAGGTCCTCGGCATCCGCGCGTTGCAGCCGCCGGGCCGTGAAGTAGCTCTCGATCCGGGGGTAGAAATCCGCATAGAGCCTCGCCCAGAGGTCCCTGGGCAGCCGGCACTGTGGCCTGTGCCCGTCCGGGCGCTTCTCTGTGCCAATACCCACTTCCCGGCCCTCGTCACGACTGATAGACCTTGCCCGAACGCGCAGTCGCGCGCTCTATATGTACAGGCGTGATCGAGAACCCGAATGTAGATGCAAAAGTCCCCTTTCTCGCAAAATTTTTTGAGAATTCTCACGGATCTTCCGTGGAAGGGCTCTCCGTAACATCATTGTGCCTGCCCATGTGGTCTATGATCACATCAAGCTGGGTCTTCAGACTGAGGTGTTGGCGGGTCGGCCTTTCTATCGCGCCGAAGGACTTCTGCCCCGCACTTGCACTAGCCCTGAGCTCTTCCCGGAGACTCGCCTCGCTGCGTCCCCAGAGGGCCCATCGCGCCTGCGCGACGCCTGACTCGGTCTTGATGTAGTCAGGCTCCTCAACCATTTCGCAGAGCTTCGACAAAGCGACGGCTCGAAGCGCCTGGGCGGCGAAGCGCTGATCGGCGGCAATTGCGGGGTTGCCCAGGGCCTTCTCCAGGAGCTTTGCGGTCGTCCAGAGACTGCCCTTGGCCAGCCGTGCGGAGGCAAAGTCGAGTATCGCTGCCACGTCGTTCTCGGCCACCGCGGCGTCGAGCCAGATGGGCAGGAGCTTGTCGGCCGTATCGGGTTGACCCCAGCGACTCGTCGTCTCAATGAGATTCTCGCCGCCAAAGAGGACCATTCGCCCGAGGCCGTTGGAGCGCAACAGACGCGTGTACTCTCGAAAATCCCCGGCAAGGCCGTTGGGGTCGTCGAGCATCCAATCGGCTTGCAGGAGCATGTTCACTCGCTTCAACTGCTCGCCTGCCGTTATGCCTGTAGGGGATTCTCCCGCGAAATGCTTCCGCAATCGTTCCAAGGTCTCGACATCGTCCTTTGCGATTTCCGAGCGGCTCTTGAGCCAGTATTTGATGAGCAGGTCGCGGCAACGCACCTCGTTAGGATCGAAGAGACTGAATCGCTCGGCGGATTTGCGAACCTGCTCCGCATCCGGCTCACACGAGGCGAAGTCGGAGAAGCGAGCCCACCGCAGGAGTTGCTTGCCATCGCCTGTATATACTTCGAGGCGCCTCGGCAGGGACACAGCACGCCCACGAATCTTTATGGGCTGGTGATCCAGGATGACCTTCCGCCCGCCCGGTGGGTCCGTAATCTCCAACTGCGAATACCGCCGCGTTTGACGCCCTATCGTGATGGTCGGTCCCTCCCCCTCAAAGGCGACAGTGATCGGACGCTCAGGCAGGAGGATTGTCTGGCTCCTGGCGCGCGCCGTACCACCCTGGCCATTGGCATCGGTCGGTAATTTCGTGGCGGCAATGCGCATGCGCAGGTCCTGGGCTTCCTGCTCTGCGAATCGAATCTCCGAGAAGGGATAGCTGTTGAACCTGTGGCGAAAAGGCCCACGCTCGCCCAACGGCTTGGCGAAAGCGCCGTCGTAGGTGTGCACAAGCTGATGGCTGATCCTGAAGCTGTTCGGGTCGCTGATGATATTCAACGTCGCCGGATAGATCGGGAAATTGAGACTTCCAGCGTGAGGCTCGGCCCACACGACCGCCAGGCGGTAGAAGCCCGATGAGATCCAATACCGCACAAACAGCACGACAAACGTCCGGCACAGCGGCGCAGTCAACTCGATAGCCGCATCGAAGCAGACTGCGCCCGATTTCTCACCTGCCATAGCCTCCTGCGCGATCAACGCTGGCGCCAGGAGAAAATCCGCGTTCTCCTTCATCTCCAGCGAAGGCTCGAATCCTGCTGCGGCACTCTTCGAGGCCGCCGCGAGAGCCCCCGCCTCAGCACGCGCCCTGGGATTCAGGGTGGCGTTGGGATCGTTCTTCGCGGAAAGGGCGCACGGCGAGGCCAAGAAGGCCCACACCAACATCAGTACTGCCAAGAGGATCGATGAGCGCACGGATTGGCTTCTTGTTCTCTTTTTGGTTGACTTGGACATGATGGAACCTCACTATGATTTTGACCGTCCCATCGTGTCTGACGACACCCTTGTCAAAGGCGTCAGCCGACCGGACGAGTCAATTGAGCCGATGCCGGGAGCGCCCCCACAGGGCGCTCCCGACATCACAGACATAGATGGCCGACGTATATTCCCCAGCCGCGGGATCGAATCAGGTACGCGAGATCTTCCATGAACACTTATGCTTGGCGACGCAACCGTTAGTCAGCCGCGAATGCGGCGTCGAAGAAAGCACTTGCCCAAGCACGCCCGTATGCGTATGCTTCCCAGTCCTGCTCCTCGGATGCCGTGTAAGCAAGCGTGCTGGCGGTGGAGTTGGTGCCGCCAAGAACCACGACTTGGGAAGTCCCGCTCGCGACATCATCCTCGTCGTTCCCGCCCATCCACCAACTGGCGACGATGGTATATGTCCCAAATCCGACACTCACGGTCTCCGGGTAAGTCAGGACGGCAGCACCAGACAGGATCAACTCACCGTCACCAGGGTCGTAATCCACAACGCACCCGCTTGCGTTCGCGCTCCCATAGAAGGTGCCCGTGTTCCTTGCTATCCACACCGTGGACGAGGCGTCTGCGGTGCTGGTCCCGGAACCATCATCACGCGGGACATTCCACCCCCATGCTTCGGCACGACCGTCTCCGGAGATGCTCCAGCCCAGAGTGCCGCCCGGTGGAGTGCTCGGAGGCCCCTCCCACTGCCAGGAGACTTGCCAGTATGCAGTGGCGGATGCATCGACCCATGCGATGTCCGTCCCCTTCGCCCAAGACTTCGCGTATACATAGCAATAGCAGTAGGCGTCGTCCGCAATCGCATCGGCGTATACCTGCGAATACTCCTCCATGGTGGAAGTGTTGCTATCTGCGGGGTCGTTCTTCACTGTCCAGGCGATCGGACCCGATTGGACGTACTCGGCCCTCGCCGGCTCCTGCATCCCTGTTGCGAGCACCACGGATACGCCCAAGCCAATCATGAGCCATTTGGTCTTCGATCTCATGTTCGAACTCCTTTCTCCTGTGGTCGGTAAACGAGTGTCCAGATTATTGCCTCCCGTTTAGGGGGGCGGTTCTCTGCTCTCGAATCCATCTCACCTCCTTTCAATCGAGGACGACAGACAAGTCAGGTTATGAATACCTAAATCCGGAACCAGGGAACCCTCTTGAAAGCGGAAGAGCGTCCTCAGTCCCGCTGTGGCCTTTTTGCTTGCGCCACGCGCAGACCGTCTACCTGAAGCGTCGCTACACCTTGGAGAGAGTCTCGGCGGTTTGCCTTGCCTGTCGGCTCCAAGAGAATCCATTGGTTTCTCCCATCTTTGGGACTCGCCAGCCTCTCGGATATCCACGCTCGCCTTTCCTGTTCGGCCTGACGCCTTGCTCCTCTGCCGCAGATGTCTACGCAGGCGATAGGCTCAGTAGTCCTTGAAGTTGCGCATCCATTCGGGCCAGTCCTCCGGTTGCACGCCGCCAGCCCTGGTCCATCGCCCGTTCATGGGCCAGTCGCCGGTCCACTTGAGTGTCCAGAGCTCCTTGAGACCCACTTTTCGCGCTGAGGAATCGAGGAATAGACCATCGATTCCACCCTTGTGGCGGTTGATGCAGAAATAGCTCATGTCCGGGTTGATGGTAGGCGCGTCTTCATACTCCGGCGGCGGATTGAGTATCCCGATGGTACCGGCATCCGTGGAGATACAGTCAAGCAGATATGGCCGATCCGCCTTAGTTCCGTAGCGCATCTTCGCAAGATACAGCGGCGCTATCCCGAATCCCTCCCGAGAGAAGGTCGTTATGCCGGTGTTGAACCCATAGCTGCCGGTGAAGGTCAGTTCCGGACCTCGCGTGCGAATCCGCCAGGCGGTGAACGTGCTGCCCAGGCTCAGGGGGTCTGACGGAATGGCGAAGGGGACATCTGTCCTGGCCTCGTGCCTGCTCGCTGCCGGGCACAAGAGCAGATCGTTGCTATCGGACCAGTACTGCTGAAGCCTATAGGGCCACGCTCCAACTGCAGCGATGCCAAACCTACTCGCCAGGAAGAATTTGCCGTCGTGCTCGTTCGTGTACATGGACAGCGCGAGGCTCCATTGGCGCAGATTGGACCGGCAGGCCATGGCCTTGGCCTGCGTCCTCGCTCGTGACAGCGCCGGCAGGAGAATCGCCATCAGCAGCGCGATCACCGCGATCACCACGAGCAATTCGATCAGCGTGAATGCCTTTCTTGTCATCATGATCCCACGCTCCAACGGGGCAGACGATCAGTAGTCCTTGAAGTTTCTCATCCATTTGGGCCAGTCCTCCGCCTGGACGCCGCCGGCCTTGGTCCACTGTCCCGCCGTATCGAAGCCCTTGCGCCACTTGAGCGTCCAGAGTTCCTTGAGCCCGATCTTGCGGACCGACATATCGATGAAGAGCCCATTGATATTTCCATCGTGGCGGTTGATGCAGACTGTCCCCGTGGACCCAGAAGGCTCCGTTGACGGCGGTCGGCTGCGCTCGATTAGCGAATTTGTAGGCTTGACGGCATCGAAAAGCAGCGGCATGTTTTGATAACCTCTGAGGGAGAAGAGATCCGTATACGGCAGATCCTCCGCCGGACCCTGGTAATTCTGACCTTCAAACGCAGCACTGCCGATGTAGCTGGCACGAAAGGCCGGGGCGGGGAACAACTTTTGCCACGCGGTAAATGTTCGCCCGTAGGCCACCTCTTGCACGCGCCGACCCTCGTAAACCGCGTAGATGCCTCCGCTGGTGTTGGGATCGCCGACTTTGACGGCCATGGGGCAGCAGGTGATGCCCTCGGTCTTTACGCCGTGGTATCGTCCGTAGGCGTCGTTCAGAAACCCGTAGAGATCCCCCATCCTTGCCCATCTACCCTGGTTATCCTCCAAGTACAGGTCAAACGTGGTCGCCCACTGCCTGAGGTTCGCCAGACAGGCCACCGCTCTGGCTTGCTTCTTCGCTCGCTGCAAGCATGGCAGCAGAATGGCCATGAGCAAAGCGATCACAGCGATCACCACCAGCAATTCGATCAAGGTGAAACCGCGGGGATTGATTATTGATGATGGATGATTGATGATTGGTGACTGGTTGCCAGTACCAGTAGAAGGTTCACGCACAGTGGACCACGCACGGTCGTGCGGACGAGGGTAGCGGCAGCGCGGTCCTTCCGCGCCCTGGTTCGCTCCGTCTGTCGCCTTCACTCGTGGGAAGGCCATGGCTTCGTTTCCATCCATACGCATCTCTCGCGAACGACTCGCCTGTTCGGCCTGTCTATATCATAGGGTGCGCCGAAGCGAGAATTGGACGCTTTGCGCCGCATCTTTTTCGTGGCACTGTCATAAATCCTTGCCTCATAGAGACTTATCCACCCGGAATGTTTTCATTTTTCCGCCGTGCCCCGGCCGACTCAGGCAATCGCCACCTGCTAACGGCTAATAGTCCTTGAAGTTGCGCATCCATTCGGGCCAGTCTTCGGGCTGGACGCCTCCGGCGCGGGTCCACGCATTGGCGCGGTCGAAGTCCCAGGACCAGTAGAGCGTCCAGAGCTCTTTCAGTCCGACCATTCTCACCGCGCCGTCGAGGAACAGGGCGTTTACGCAGCCGTTGTGGCGATTGATAAGGAACGTCCTGATGCCAATTCCTCCATCCGACTGCCACCGTGGCGGAGAATCGAAGTTGCGAGGGTTGCCGAACGGAGATGCCGCATCGAGAAGCAAGGGGATTTCAGCTCTGCCCTCGATGGACAAGAAGTCCAGCTCCACGTATCGGCCTCGCGATCGGCGGGGAAACTCGGCAAAGCCCTGGCACAGCCAACTGTTGTACCCATAACTGCCGCGAAACGCGGGTGTCGGGGTGGTGATCTCCCATGCCTCCCACGTCGATCCGGGCGTTCCGTGGATGTCGATGGGGCGGGAGCCGTAACTGCCGCCCATGCCAAACACGCCTCCTCCTGTCTTCGTAGCCAGTGGACAGCAGGCGATGGCTTGCGTGCGAAGATGATGGTACGTGTCCTCGGGCGCGTTCGGATCGTCGCCGGACAGGTACGCGCCGCGGAGCAGCCAGATGCCGGGCATGCCCAAGCCGCCCGTGGGCAGACGGCCCTCATTGTCCCCCATGTACATGAAGAAGACCTGGCCCCATTGCCGCTGGTGGGCCCGGCAGATCATCTCTTTGGTCTGCCTTCGCACCCGTTGCAGCGCCGGCATCAGAATCGCCATCAGCAAGGCGATAATCGCGACCACCACCAGCAGCTCGATGAGAGTGAAGGCCCGTGGATTGATGATTGATGAAGGATGATTGATGATTGCGTTCGGTGATGCACGTGTTGCAGGATCATGCTTACCCTTCGTGCACTGGGGTGAACCAGCGAGACCCCGACCCGTCCGCCCTGGTATCTCTACCCGTCTGCAGATTGTGACTCCCGTTCCGCTCATAGCCGCAGCTCCACGAACCCGGCGGATTACATGGTGTAAACAGAAGAGACACAGTAGGCGCACAGACTCCGCGTTCGTGGGCGGGCAGGCTCAAGTATGACAAATGAGTGCGAGTACGATGACAAATCAAAAGTATAATAGTACGGCGTTTCGCGAGCCTATCCGCTCATCTTATGGAGGCATCATAGCACAACCCGCCCCCAACGTCAAACGAATTCCGTCTTTCTTCGCGTCAGATCTGAAGTTGTGGGCCGCAGTTGGCTGGTCTCTCCACGCGGACCTTGAGCATATCGCCGATCAGTCCCAGAGCAGTGCTATGACCAGGCACACACACGCCAGACCCAGGAGCAGGAGAAAGTAGATGAACTGCTCCATGGTCAGGGTCAGACCTGCGCCGGCGATCGTGACGGCGGCGGCGATGCCTGGTGCTGTGCCGGCGGCGCCGGCAAATGCGGCTACGGGACCGACCTTGAGCGTTCCGGCGGTGACGGCGCCCGCCGCAACGCCGTCCGCCGGGGCCGTGAGCAATCCGAACAGGCCGATGGCCGTCACGAGCAGGCCCCTGGCGAATCCTCGCCGGCCCAACTGCCGGCCCAGGGCCCGCCGGGCCCGGAAGAAGATCACGCGGGCCCGCAACTCCTTGCAGCCCAGCAGCCCGGCGATCTCGGCGTACGACATCTGCTCGAAGCACCGCAGGATCACGACGTTGCGATGCATCAGCGTCAGCCTCGCCATTGCCTCGACGACCGTCTGAGACAGCTCCTTTCGCATCAGGCGATTGAGCCCGTCGTCGTAATCCTCGGTGAGATATTTCGAGAGTCGCTGGTGGCTGGCGGCCGACAATCCGATCGCTCGCTGCCTGGCCACGTCGCGGTAGTGGTGCTGCACGTTGCCCAGCGCCGTCCGGAACAGCCAGTTCCAGAATCCTTCAGGATGTTCAAGGTCTTTTATGTGCTCGACCATTTTCAGCAGTGTCTCCTGCAAGAGGTCCTGGGCCAGGTCGTGGTTGAGCGTCAGGCGGTAGAGGTAAGCATAGAGTCTCTGCCGCACCGTCTCGGCGAGACAGTCCATCGCCCCCTGGTCCCCAAGCCGCGCCTGATGGACCAACAGAGTGAAGCCGCTCTCCGTATCCATATGTCCGCTTCGTATAGTCCAGGATCGCCGGCCAACGTTACACCCGGCCTTCCCGATTTCTTCGCAAAAGTATACCGGCCCTTTCCGCAAAAATCGCGTAACGTTTCCGGCTGAACCTGGACTATAATAGAGAATGTTGCGGCGCCGGCGAGGGCCGCAGAATTGGGTCGACAAGGGCGTTTTTCGGCAGTAGGGAGCACTTCGTGTAAGCGTCTTGCGGGAGGAACGACAATGTGCGGCAATCTGCTCAAAATATGGTTTGCGTTGGCTATTTGCACGTGCGGCGTGGCAGCGGCGGGGGAGCCGAATGAGACGGTGACGGAGCCGAATAAGCCCTGGATTGCGGCCGAGCATCTCACTGCCGGCTGGGAGTCCATCGCGCTGACGACCCGGCATTTCAACAAGGATACCCCGGAGCACAAGATGTACTCGGTTATGCGATCCATGTCGCTCGAAGGCCGGATCGAGGTAACCGATCCCAACGGCCTGATCGGCCTGGCGGAGATCGCGATGGATGCCTCGGCGTTCGACGAGGCTGGCAAGCGGATTCCCACGGCTCGCATCTCGCAGTCTGCCCCTCCCTACAGGCCGCTGCGAGAGATGATCGGGGTGTGGGTGCCTACCGGCGAGCGGATTGTCAGTTTCGCGCCTTTCACCTGCTCTATCGACATGCTGGATTCCGATGGCCCGTTTCCCGTCGCCCTGGGCAAAGTCGAATGGTCGATGGCCGCACTGCTCAGCGACACATTCAAGGTAGTCGACGTCCCCTTCGTCGTGACTGACGACTGGATCGAGCTGGCGCCCGGAGTGGAGGTCCTCGTGGAGCAGGCCGTCGCTGAAGGGGGAAGGTATGAATACCGCACGAAGACCAGATACGATCCGAACCGGGTCCAGTATCTCCGTGCCCGAAAAGCCACCTCGCGGCCGCGTAGCTTGGCCGAGATACGTGACCGTGAGGACTATTCCTGGCCGGATGGGGTCCTTCCCGAGATTATCGTTACCGAGATCGATGTGATCGACGTGGAAGGCAACTCCATCCGACGCGGGAGCGAAGGAGTGATAGCTTTCGGTGACAACTTCGTTGCTTCGGACTACCCATGGATCGTCATTCACGACTACAGCAGCCGGTGCCCCGACTGTGTCGACGCCGCGTTCATCCGCCACGTGCTTGCCTTCAAGCCCTACACTCGCCGGGTGCAATTCGTCCTTGAGAGCGTGCCCGTGCCGAGGTTTTGAGAGCCTCTAACGAAATGACGAGCGGAGCAGGGATCATTCGTATGTCATTGCGAGTGCAGCGAAGCAATCTGTAAGGTCCGGAGCTGAGATTGCTTCGTCGCTACGCTCCTCGCAATGACATAGTACGCCTCATTCTGCTACAGGCTCTAAGTGTCTTTGTCTCCATAGTTTATGGAAACGGATCATCTCTGCGCCGGCATCATGGGCGTCGGCGGGAGAAGAAATTTCCGGAATTTTTGTAACATTTTGTGGTTTGCTTCGACATATGTAGTAGAATTGCTACTACGATTGTAGAAGGGATAGTCGAATGAAGCTGACAGAAGCAGAATGGCAGATCATGAACGCGTTGTGGCAGAAGCATCCGGCCACGGCGCGGGAGATCATGGAGCGGCTGGATCGCCGGGTCACCTGGGCCTACACGACAATAAAGACCATGCTGACCCGGCTGGCAGAGAAAGACGCTGTCAGCGAGGTCAAGCAGGGCAATACCAGCGTGTATGAGCCCCTGGTCTCGCAACGGAAGGCGCAGCTCGGCGCCTTTCGGTCGCTGCTGGACCAGGCCTTCGACGGGGCCGTCGGGCCGCTCGTCCATTTCCTGGCTGAGGAAAAGCAGCTCACGGCCAAAGAGAAACGGGAACTGCAAAAGCTCCTCGAACGCGAAGCGAAGGACAAGGGAGAATAGCCATGGTGGAGCAACTGAATGCTATCGCCCGCCTGTGGTGGGACTGGTCGGCGGCCATGTTCTGGCAGGCCGGCCTGTTGATAATCCTGATCGGATGCATCGATTTGCTCATCCGCAAGTGGGCGTGGCCGCAGTTGCGCTACGCGCTGTGGCTGCTCATCGTGATTAAGCTGGTCCTTCCGCCCACGCTGTCGCTCCCGAGCGGCATCGTCCCGGAGCTGCAGCCGGTGGTCAGCCAGGCGTTTCGCGTGATAAGCTCCAAGGAACCGACTGGTGCCCGGAATTCTCCCGCGATTTCGGATTTCGGACTCGTCCGACAAGTCGGATTGCGGATTTCGGATTTGACCCGCGAGGTGGAATCGCCATCCGAAGCTGTCAATCTGCAATTGGCGGGCTCCGGCACGTCAAATCCAGGATTTCAGATTTCAAATTTGACATCCGATATGAATCTGCAATCCGAAATCCTCACTCATGTCACCCCGGACCCTGATCCGGGGCCGCAATTGGCATGGCAGGTGTATGCCATGCTGTTCTGGCTTGCAGGGACCCTGATCCTGGGAATCTGGCTGTTTCTCAGGTTGCATTCGTTATCCGGTCGGCGCACGTATCAAGCGGCAGCCGCTTCACTGCCGCAATCCTTCTACAATCAAATGGCCGACTGCGCGAATCGCCTGAGACTTCGGCACGTTCCGAGGGTCGTGGTGACGAGACGGCTCGCCAGTCCCGCCGTATTCGGGGCCTTTCGCCCCGTGCTGCTCATGCCCAGAGGGTACCTGAGCAAGCTCTCGCGGCGGGACACCGAGCACATGCTTCTGCACGAATTGGCGCACGTCAAGCGGGGTGATCTGGTCATGCACAGCTTATACATGCTGTTACAGATCGCCTATTGGTACAATCCGCTGCTGTGGCTGGTGCGCCGGCAGATGCACCATCTGCGCGAGCTGTCCTGCGACGCCACGGTCGCCAACCTGCTTCGGGAGCGCACGCTGGCGTATCGCCAGACGCTTCTGGAGACGGCCCGGCGGCTGCTGGCCGCCTCGGTCGAGCCCGGCCTCGGCCTGCTCGGCCTGTTTGAAGACTCGAACCGTTTACTTGTCCGCTTGAATTGGCTCACGAAGCCAACCTGGAGGTATAGAACCATGAAACGTGCAATCGTTGTCGCTATCGCCGCCTTGATGATCGCCTGTGTGCTCCCCATGGCGCAGGCCCGCCAGTCGGCGTCCAATGAAGTCAATCGTGTCACGCAAGATGAACCCACCCCGGTCAGGACCGAAGAACGCGACCCGCAGTCGCAGGACCAGAGGTCATGGGACCTTCGGGCCCTCCAAAAGCATCTCGATGAAATGATGGCCCAGCAGCAGGCGTTGCAGAACGAGCTCCGGATTCTGGCCCAGAGGCGCGACGCGACGTCCCCGGACCGGCAGAGCGGCCGCCAGTACGATGATCAAGACCTCGCGTCCCTGCAAAAGCATCTCGATGAGCTGATGAACCAGCAGCGGGACCTGCAGAAGCAGCTCCGGGCCATGGCGGAGGAACGTCGCCAGCCAGGTGGACAGCGCGAGGGAAGGTCGCCGCGTGCCGCCGGCGGAGGCAGACCCGGCCGCGAACGGGCGGGCGAGGCCGTCGACGTGACGGTTCCGCCGCGAGAGTCGTCGGACCGGGTACGCCCGCCGAGAGATGCGTCCGCCGAGGGCGAGGGTGGGCGGGGTGGCGGCCGACCAGCAGGCCGCGACGCCTCGGAATCCCGCGATGAAGTCGGACGCGCGCGGCAGGAACGTGAACAGGCCGTGGACGCGACCCGGAGAGCTATGGACGAGGCGAAGCAGGCTGCCGCTGAGGCCGGGGCGACCCGAGCCCGCATGCAGCGCGACTACGCAGATCGGATGAAGGCCTGGGGCGCGGAAATGGGCCAGTGGGAGCAGAGCGAGCAGATGCAGCAGTGGCGCCGGGAAATGGAGGACTGGCAAAAGCGGATGCAGGAATGGGCCCAGAACCTGGTGCACCAGAGGGCGGATGCGGAAGGCGCATCGCCGGACGCCGCCAAGCCCGCCCCCGTTCCGCCGATGCCCCCGATGCCTGAGATGCCGAAGATGCCTGCTCCATCGCGTCGCCAGGCTCCCATGCGAGAACGAACCGGCCCGTACGGGGACATGATGTATGAAGATTCAAGAGCGGACCTGGGAGGCATCTACGGCGGGGACATGCCGTCGGTGAATATGCCGCGGATCGAGCAGCCGCACGTGGAAGTCGGGACCATTGAGATGCCAGTCCCGCCGATTCCGCCAATGCCGGAGGTACCCGCAGAGGCGGAGGGTCTCGAGGAGGCGGTGCAACGGAACGGATTCGGTCCCATCCCCAGCGACAGGGTCCTTGAGATATCGAACCACGTCGGTTCGATTACGGTCCGCAGCGGGGATGAGCCGGAGTATATCATTCGCGCCACGGTCAAAGGAAGGGCGGAAACTAAGGAGCGCGCGGGCGAGATCGCGAGCCGGGTGGAGATTACCGATACAGGGCTGCAAAATGACGGCGTCGAACGCATCATCGTCGGCAGGCCTCAGGGTCTGAAGGACCGGGAAAACTGCGTGGTCATAATCGAGGTGACCGCCCCTCGCAACGCACGGCTCAAGCTGCGCCAGGAAGTGGGCGACATCGGCCTGATCGGCCTGCGCGGCTCGGTGGAGGCCTTTGACCGCGTCGGCGCGATCCGAGCCACCGACGTTGCCGGGCAAGTCACTCTGAACGTCGAGATCGGAGGCATCGATCTGGCCGTCCCGCAGGACCTGTCGGCCAAAGTCAGCGCGAAGGCGGAGCTCGGAGGAATTCAGAGCGATCTGCCGCTGGAATTCGTGAAAGGTCGCGGCCCCGCCATGGGCAGCGGCGCATCCGGCACGATCGGGCGGGGCGATGACGACATCTCTCTGACCACGAAAATGGGCTCGATCCGAATCCGCTCACAATCCTCCGAGACGGGTCAGATCGAACGGGACCGGCGCGAGCCTCGCCCTGAGTCGAGGCCGCAACCCCTGCCTAGACCCGAGCGCAACAGGGAATTCTGACGAATCGTCTGCTCAACACATCGGGCGATTTCCATATCAGATCAGAAACGACGAAGGCCGGGCCAACCCCCGGCCTTCTTCATGCGCCCTCGCGTACGACCAGTGCCTGCATTCTTCCAAAGGGCGGGTGCCATGCTTACGCTCGCGCATGCATGCGTCTCATCACGATGAACCGGGCATGTCCACGCAAGCGTGGACAAGGCACCCGGCAGACTCTTCCCAGGATAACCGCAGGACACGTGGAACGTGGCCCTATTGGGCTTTGTGCAGCTCCACCCGGCGCACGGCTAATTCCATGTCGCCGCCGGTGACGGCCAGGCGCAGGTCCGCCCCGTTGCTGCGGTTCATGAAGCGAGGCTCCGAGAGCTTGAACTCGGCGGTTTTCCACTGCCCTGTGCCCTCGATCTTCGTGCCGCCGGCCGGCCGGAAGGCGCCGTCGAGCGGACCTTCGTTGACCGTGCTGTCGTATTCGACGGCAAACGCCGAGCAGCCGGCATCACGGTACGTGACGCTCAGCGTCACCGGTGTGCCGAGCAGGCCGCAGGCGAAGGCGTCATCGACGTTGAAGTAGAGATATCGGCTTGTCTGCGAGTGCGGATTGGGCGAGGAGACCGCGGCCTGCACGCCGTCGAAGGTCCGCAGTTGCCAGTAGCCGTCGCCGCCGCTCGGCGACGGGTCCACTCCGGCGGCCTTGCCCGGCTCCCAGCTCACGCGGTCCGCATTCACGTAGCTCGACGCGAATCGCAGGTGCGTCCCGCTGTGCCACATCTCGCTGAAGAGCTTTGTCAGCACGATGTACGCCCGCCCGTACTCGCGCGAGTTCGCGATGTCGGTGCCCTCGTGCCACTCGTTCCATGTCTCGACGTGCACCATCCACGGGCGCATTTTCGGGTCGAGTTGCAGGACCTTCGTCCAGCGGTCGATGTAGGTCCCGCCGTCTTTGCGATCGACGATCAGCGGCTGCCGCCCGGGCACCGCGCTGTGGTCGTAGCCGGGACCCAGCGCGATCGTGTCCCGGAAGATGATCGGCCCGCTGACCGCGCCGCCCCAGGAGTAGGTCGCGTCGGCCTCGCCTTTCCAGCCGCTGGATTTGACGAGGAATGGCTCGACGCCGAAGTCCTCGCGGAACCGCTTCTTGACGTACGCGAATTGCCGCTCGGGGTCCTGCTGCTTGACGAACGCCGCCTCGTAGAGAAAGATGATCGGCCGGCCGTCCACGCGGGCCCACTTCGCCGGCGGAATCAGACTCCAGAAGTCGCGAATCGCGGTGTAGAACCACTGGCGGCCGAAGTCCGTGCTCAGGTCCACGTGGTAATTGCTGCCGTCGGCGTTGTACCCGTTCCATTGCAGGATCGAGGTGTCGTAGAACATGCCGATGGCGGGGGGCTTGAGCCCTTCCTTCTCTAATGCCGAATGCGCCTCGACCAGCGGCGGCAGGCCCACGAAGCTCCACCCGTCATACTTGCCCGGCACGCCCCAGTACACCGGCATCAGGAAATCGACGCCCGCGTCGATCATGTCCCCCAGTTGCCGCTTGTGCCACGCCGCACTTTTGTAGCTGATCCCGTCCATCTCCGCCGGATGCGTCGTCATCGCGTCCGACCCATCTCCGTCGATGATATGGGCCTTGCTCTCGATGTCGTACCAGTAGAAATACGTCGTCCCGACCACCGGCTCGCCCCGCTTGAACGACGCCGCCTTCTCATGCTCCTGTGCCCCGACGGGAAAGAACCCGCCCGGCGGCTTCGCCGGCAACTCCTTCACCTGTCCCCCCATCCCCCAACCCAACACCGCCAGCAACACAATGGTCGTCACTTGCATACAGCCCTCATAACCTCTCACATCACGAGACACTACCGTGGATCAATCCGTCGATACCGCCGTAGATGGATAGGGCGCCGACGACAACGTAGGCGCCTATGACAAACCAGAACCAGAAGGGGTAGTCCTTGCGTGTGACGCCGTCAGAGGGCAAACCCCGGAAGAAGATCATGGCTTCTCCGAGCCAACAGGATAGACCCGCCAGACCCAAGGCAATGAGCCCGAGGAGTAGGGCGACCAGACAAGCTGTAGTGTGATCAACCATGGAACGACCGTGCCTGCAAGCATTGTGCAAATCCTATGTCATTCCTGAATCCTATCGTTTGAAGTAGACCTCTTCTCCGCCCAGGGCAAACAATTTCGCGGCTTCGCGAAACGCGGCGTATTCGAATCCGAACCCCGTCTCCAAACTCTCCACATTCCTGAAAATGATAATCGGTCGCATCAGATTGCCTCTGCACAGCGGCGTCACCCCATACAGCGGAAACGCGCCAAGGACGTGGACAATGTCCTGTTGGAAATCAGGATGCAGGGATGAAAACAGGTTGACCGGCACATACGCATCGCTCCCGGGCTCCAGTTCGAACGCATAGGAGGGCTCTCCGCCCCCGAGTTTCTTCATATACCCGCGTGTGAGGACGCGGTGTTCCTGCCGGCCGCACCGAAACACGAACTGCTCCGGCGAGTGCTCAATCTCAATCGTCCTAGCGAATCTTCTGAGAATCATTCCTGAATGATATCCGCAAGAGTGCTGAGGTGCAATTGGACCTCGGCTTCGGTCGGGTCGTCGGTACTCGGCAGCTCGATGTCGATGCAGGTGATCTCGTTCTCCGCGCACCAGTTGATAGCTTCGCCGGTGATCGGGTACTCGGGCCAGGTCGGGGAATAGGTATAGCCGAGCCGGTTTGCCCAATATTGGCCGAGCTTGGCCGCGTTCGGGTCCGTCTCCTGTCGGCTGCCGACGATCCGGTACCCGGGCTGGACCAGGCCCTTCGGCGGGCAGGAGGAATGATAGACGATGACGGAGAGACGGTTTGTGCTCTGATCCCGCAGGCTCAGCAGCCAAGAGGACAAGGCGGCTGTCTCCGGCTCGGAAAAAGGAGAGGGTCCGCCCGCGCCCCGGAGACCTTCGGGCAATTCTGCGGCATCCGCTCGCCAGTTGTTCGTGTCCCAGTTGCGGTTGAGATCGACGCCGCGAGCGTTATCGCGTGACCGCTTGGCCAAGCCATCTGGATTCAGTCCCGGCACGAGGAACAGGCTCACGTCGGGCGGCAATGATTTCGCCGCATCCGCCAGTCGCGCCGCCAGTCCCCCAATGAGCCTTGTCGTATTCACTTCAGACCCGTGAATCGCTCCTGCGATCACGACCATTCGCGATCCCGTCCCCACGCGAGCGGCATTGATCGGTCGATCCTGAACCGATCGGCCGATCTCAATCGCCGTGACAAACTGGGAACGTGTCGTCCGAAGCCATTGCGCCGACGGCCCCGCTGGTTTAGAGATCTTTCGAGCGGCCGGCAGCAGGCCGTCGAGAAGTGCCGGCCTTACCGCAAGGATAATGACCCAAACACTTACCGCTGCGAGTACGATAGCAACAAACGTGAGCAGGCCGGGTGTTGTCTTCCAGAACGACTTGCGATCCGGGTCTTTATTTCGCCCATCGCTCATTCGCTCGCCCTCTGCGTTTGGGGACCACCCGTCGAGAGCTATCCCCGTTGCCACCGCCAATGACGTACAGCCGGGTCCACTGTGCCATCAGAACAGGTCCATCGTGAACGGTTGGGTCAGGTGCAGTCGGATTGTCTTGTCGAGGGAGGCGGCGAGCCAGCATTTGACCGGCGTCGGTGCGCCCAGAGACGCGAGGATGCTTGGGTCGATGTCGCCGAGTGTCGGCTCGGCCTTCCAGAAGGCGATCAGCGTGTCTGAAATCGTCTCCAGCCGGTCGTAGAGGGGGCTCAGGCGGATGTTTCGCGCGGAGGGCCAGGGGTCTAGCCGGGTGGAGGTCGCCGCCGATGGCCTTGAGGATCGTCGCGAGGCACCCGACGAAGTCCCAGCCACAGGGCATGAGCAGGTCGATGACATAAGCCAGACTGACCTTCGACTGCTGGCCATCGAGCGTATCGTGAATCATCGTCTCCTTCGTCTGGCGTAGGAAAGCCGCATCGCTTCTGTAGTGCTTTCCCGCCTCGCACGCCCCCGGCTCGCCGTGCTCCCCGACGCCCAGCGCCAGATTGTGATAAGAGCCTATCCGAATAACCACTGATCTGCCGATAGTCCTTTCAGGGACAGGGTGGTCCCTGAAGGAGATCGCAGATGAACAAGAACCGATATCGAGTTTCCGATGAACTGTGGGAGAAGATC
>Ga0315277_10003507_pt1 | contig 21241 bp, 32 predicted proteins | sample YL17G05_15_MG_FD_203695 | JGI IMG/M metagenome (GOLD analysis project Ga0315277, IMG submission 203695) | Sediment microbial communities from Yellowstone Lake, YNP, Wyoming, USA - YL17G05_15 | ecosystem: Environmental > Aquatic > Freshwater > Lake > Sediment | place: USA: Wyoming | collected...
ATGTCATCGACCAAGCTCCCTTCTGGTTAGACGATCAGGATGTGTTACGCCCTCCGGAGTAACCTCTTAGAATGTACCGGGTAATCAAATAAAAAAAATATGACCAAATCGTAGGGTATACTGACAGTTGTAAAGGTGCCCAAGGAATAACAAGATGATCAATTCAGAACAACTCAATCTTCTTGTCCGAGTCCTGCCCATTCTCGAGCATGCCGATCCAGGACTGTTAGGTGAATTGCAGCAAAAAGCTTCCTTTGCGCGCATTCCCGAGGGCCACGACGTGTTTGTCGAGGGCGACAGGGCCGACGCAATTGCACTGCTGATCTCGGGCGTTGTTCGGGTTTACAAAATCGGTGAGACAGGGCGCGAGATCACCCTGTACCGCTTTGGGAATGGCGAATCCTGCATCTTGACCGCCAATGCCATCCTGAGCCAGAAGAATTTCCCCGCCATTGCCACGGTCGAGAAAAAAGCGGAGGCGGTGATGATCCCCGCGGAAACATTCAGGGATTGGGTTCGGCGTTATGATCTATGGCGAGAATTCGTCTTCGATCTGCTCTCTGAACGGCTTTCCTCGGTCATGGCGACTGTCGAGGAGGTAGCCTTTCGCCGCATGGACCAACGGGTGGCAACCTTTCTCTCAGAGAGACTGGGTCAGTCGGATTCGATTCGAATCACGCACCAAGAGATCGCTGCAGAACTGGGGAGTTCGCGGGAAGTCATCAGCCGCATTCTCGAGGATTTATCCGCCTTGGGGATAATCGGTGTTTCCCGTGGGACAATAAAAATACTGGATCGGGAAGCCCTGCAAGCACGATCAGTTGTGTGACTTTGTCACAGACAATTCTTTCAATTTCTCTTATACTAGGGGCATGATCAATTCAAATCAAAACTATAGGAGAGAAAATATGAATCCCTTTATTAAATTTATGGCTTCCCCTGCAGGCCGTATCATCCGAATCATTGCCGGCATTGTCCTTATTGCCCTTGGTTTACTGGTCGTTCACGGGGTGGGTGGGATCATCCTTGCCGTGGTTGGTCTTGTGCCTTTAGTAGCTGGACTGTTTGATTTTTGCGTCTTCGCTCCGTTATTCGGCGCTCCGCTAGGCGGCAAGCAGATTCGCGCAGGCAAATAACAGGCATATCAATTTCAACCACGTAATAATCGCCGAAATCGGAGTGGTGACATTGCTGCACTCCGGTTTCGGCCATTGCTCTCTGAAAAACCCTATGCCAATAGAAGATTTCTTCGAAAAGATACACAGCTCTCCCAATCCAATGGTGGTTGACTTATGGGCTCCCTGGTGTGGACCTTGCCGGGTTCTCAAGCCGGCAATCGAGAGACTTAGTCAGGAATACTCCGGTCAAGTGGAGCTTTGGAAGATCAACGCCGACGAAGAACCCGATTTGCTCCGTTCCCTGAGGATTTACGGTATCCCGACGTTGATCGCTTTTCATGCCGGCCAAGAGATTGGTCGGCGTACGGGGGTGGCGTCTGCTAGAGAACTTAACTCCTTATTTGAAGCTGCTCTATCAGGGAACAGGCCGGTGCGAGTTGAACCAGCGCCAGTTAACCGGATACTCCGCTTGGGAGTGGGCCTGGCTTTGGTCAGTTTAGCTGTCCTAAGTGGTTTGTCAGGAGTTCATTGGCTTCTCGCAGGAATTGGTGGACTGATCATGTTCACCGGGATCTATGATCGCTGCCCGATCTACCGGATGGTGTCTATGCGGTTGAAAGAGGTTTTTCAAAAAAAACCAGTCAGCATATCTGATACCTAACTTTTGTTGATTCGGTTGGATGAGAGTAGACTGTTAGTGGCTGTAATTCTCTAAATTATATTGCACGAACCGATGTTCGACTTGCCGTTTAAGTCAAACGGCAGTGGCATGCTAGCCGTTTAGTCTTCCATTCTCAACCTCTTTTGGACGTAAACCATTCTTTTTTTCCCACTTCTTATTAAGGAGTAGCTCACTTTCCCTTTTTAACCGGCATCTTTGCTATTTGCCATGCAATCATACCGTTCTTCAAGCTGCGAGCTGTATAACCCTCAGCTGCCAGTTTGCGGACTGCAGGTACACTGCGATGGCCGGTGGCGCAAATGCAGACCACTTCGCGGTCTCTTGGCACCTCACTTATGCGTCTGCCTAGCTCGCCCAGGGGGATCAGTTTGGCATCAGCGATATGAGCCATCTGGAACTCTTGCGGCTGCCGCACATCCAGCGAATATGGTCTCTTCCCGTTTGACAATTCCTCCTGCAACTCTTGCGCTTGAATAGTTGGAACCGGCTCCCCAAATATTTGAGTAATAAAGCTCATTCATCTTCTCCAATCAAGTGAATTTCAATGCAGCATAAATAAGGGATTATGCACGCACACGCTTACCTATTTCCATCGGGCAGACAACCAGGTACTTGGCACATGTCTGGCATTCTCCCTGCTTCACAACGCCGCCATTCAGCGGTTTCTGTGGGCACAACTTTACATTGGCCATGCAGTCGTTGCAGCTAGGCAGCCCCCAGCGCGGCTGGGGTGCTTTTTCCAAAGCAAACCTACTTCGGGGATGTCACTGCAGTCGTAATCTCAAATCGTGGAGGCTTCTCGAGATGTTTCTTCACCGCGCATAGCTCCGCCGAGCGGATGAGGGAATCGAGGTACTTCTCTGGGAATCCTGGCGGGACCCGGATCTCCAGACCGATGGTTTCTACCATACCTGTGATGTGGTTATGGCTGATACGTTCGACGATGCTGATACCCTCGGTGGGCAGGTGACGAGATTGGCAAAAGCCCAGAACGTAGATGCCAGCGCAGGTTCCGATAGAGGCGAGAAAAATCTCGAATGGGCTGGGGACACTAGCGATGGGAGGCTAATCGGTAGCAACAGTGAAGTCCCCAAAGTGGGCGTCTACTCGGGAACCACCTGGGAAATCGATGACCATTTCCATGAAGTTCTTCTCCACACAAAAAAGATAGGGCATATTAAATTCCCTTGCTATAGATGATTCTATCTATTAAAAGTGGCATCTGAATCAACATTTCTTCGCAGTGGATGATTGAGAAATAGCTGTACATTGTTCCCGGGTTCGTAGAGTGGTAATGGCAGCCATATCGATTAACACATTAAAATAGTACAACCTATTGATTTTAATGTATATATGTACTATAATATTAGTTGTAATATGTTTGTTGTTAGCCAGGAGAATATGATGTCAAACCATGCTCATATGAAAGAAGTTCTTCCTCAAGAAAAGCAACAATTCCATCGAAGGCAACGAGGCAGGGTTACAACTGTGGGATCTACTACGAACAGTTTGACACCTCCTTCAATTGATGTAGGCCGCAACCTGCGTGATCTGAGAGCTGAGCATGGATTTTCCATCCGCTCACTGGCAGAATTGAGCGGGCTCAATGTCAACACCCTAAGCATGATCGAAAATGGAAAGTCCTCTCCAAGCGTCAGTACACTACAGCAACTAGCGAGAGCGCTATCTGTTCCCATTACAGCATTTTTTGAAACGGATGTACTTGAGAATAACATCTCATATCAGAAATCAGGTCAGCGCCTACAGGCGGCTTTTTCTCACGGTGCTTTAGCGGACCTGGGAGCCGGGTTGACGATACAGGGAGGTCAACCACTCCTGGTCACATTGGAGCCAATGGCCAATAGTGGTCCAACTCCAATTGTCCACACCGGGCATGAATTCGTTTTTTGCCTGGAAGGACATTTATCTTATACCATCGAAGACCATATCTATAACCTCGATCCGGGAGATAGCCTGCTCTTCGAAGCTCACCTGCCTCACTTCTGGCAAAATATCGGCGAATCTACTTCACAATCGTTATTGATCATGTGCCCAGCAGACGAAAGCGATCACCCAACCGAGCGTCATTTCAAACCGGAGTAGCTTGTGATTTTTTTAGATTATCTTCTCCAGGGTATTCGCAAGTAAGGAGGTGTGCGATGTCACATAAATGGTTCTTACTTGGTTCTTTAATCAGCTTTCTGGTTGCATTGGCTGTTCTGGCGATCCTCACCGCATCACCTGCCCAGGCCCAGTGTGGCGATAACCCTGCGGATTCATCGTGTATTACCTGCCACGAATATCAAGGAGCCGATCCAGTGTATGGAAAAGGCGAGTGGCATGAAATACATGCTCTCAAGGATTGCTGTTGGAATTGCCACGGTGGAAATACAAAGGCTCAAGATAAAGACCTGGCGCATGTTGGGATGACAGCCCATCCCCTGCAGGATATTTACACAGATTGCCACAGTTGCCATCCAGATGATTACCCTGAACGAGCAAATAGATTTGCCATAGCTTTGGGAGTAACACCCAACAGCGCACCGACGCCAACCGTAGTGACTATTGGTCCGGTCGAATCACATCCCATCATTATTCTTCCATCACCATCCATTCCATCTGCCTTGTTTTCCTGGCCAGTGGCAATTTTGGGAGCTGGCATAATTGGACTGCTTCTCATAGGGTTAATATTACTTAGTCGTTTGAAGTCTCAAGGAAATTGATAAATCATGAAACGTATTTACACCTTCCCAGCGTTTAACGCAGGGATACAAGAGATGATCAACCATATGGATGAACTGCGTCAGGCAGCGCATAGCGGACGGGTGAGCAAGGCCTTCGCTGAGAAAATTATGCTGGTGGTTACACGTGTTAACGGCTGCCGATACTGTAGCTACGGACACAGCCGGGCAGCGCTGGCAGCGGGCGTTTCAGATGCTGAACTACAAAGCTTATTGACGCTGGACCTTGGGACTTTCCCCACCAACGAAGTGGTAGCGCTCACATTTGCTCAACATTACGCTGAAGCCAATTGCCAGCCTGATCCAGCAGCCTGGCAGAGGGTCGTGGCGTACTACGGTGAAGAAACTGCCAATGACATCCTGGCTTATCTACGCATGATCACCTTCGGCAATCTGTTTGGCAATACCTTTGACGCCCTGCTCAGTCGGATTACCGGTAACCCCGTCCATAACAGCAGCCTTAGAAGCGAATTGGGGGTGCTTCTGGGCGTTTTTTGGATAGTTCCTTCAAGAATACTCCTTCGGCTGATTAGCCGGAGACGTTCCGACTTGGTTGCAAGTTGAACTTTCAAAAAAATTCAAAAAAAGGAGATTTATTTATGAAAATAGCGGTAATAACTGACGATGGAACAACCATCAGCCAACACTTTGGACGAGCACCATATTACCTCGTGGCGACAGTTGAAAATAAGCAAATCGTGAAACGTGAGTTACGCAATAAGCTTGGACATGCTCAATTCGCCAACCAGCCCCATCCAGAGGAACAACCTGGTCAGCCACATGGCATGGATCCAATTTCACATGATAGGCATCTGCAAATGGCTGAGGCGATTGCCGATTGTGAAGCATTATTATGCCGCGGTATGGGAATGGGTGCCTACGAGAGCATGAAGTCGCGCGGCATCCGTCCGGTGGTAACCGATATTGCCATCATTGACGACGCCGTCATGGCGTACGTCAATGGAGATATTGTAGATCAGGTGGAAAGACTGCATTAAGCAGGAAGGTTATTGGGATGGAAAGAAATCAGATTCTAGTGAAAGCTATCCAGGTCAACCAAGAATTGTGCGCTGGGTGTGGTTCGTGTATCGATGTATGTTCAGTTGGCGCAATCCACTTAATAGATGATGTGGCTGAGATTGATGATGACTTGTGTATTGCATGTGAAGCATGCTTAGAAGCCTGCCCAAATGGAGCGATCATTGCAATCACTTCACCAACCGATTGTGCGCAAATCACAGTACAGCCTGCGAGTGATTCTGGACTGAACCTGAGTCAACAACTGAAAGTATTGCCGGAAACGGCGGTTCCCGTTCGCGGCTTGAAACCGCTGGCTGGAGCTGCACTTGCGTTTCTGGGGAGCGAAGTCGCTCCACGCCTGATGGATGTGCTGATTAAATCCATCGAGAACAGGATTGCACAACCCACATCGACTACAATTTCGCCTTCATTACCATCTTCAAGAGATTATCGTTTACAGAGCAGAGGTGAAAGAAAACAGATTCGCTATCGTGGTGGGAGGATTGGTAATAGAAAATAAAACGGAAGGAGGTGATTGAATATGCCAAGAGTAGATGGTACTGGTCCACAGGGAGCTGGTCCGATGACAGGACGCGGCATGGGTTATTGTGGCAGCAACAGCCGCGATAGGTTCTCTAATCCAGCCTCAGGTTTTCGAGGTGTGTATGGAATTGGAAACAGGGGTAGGGGACGCGGTTGGCGGTATCGCTTTTATACTACTGGAGTCCCAGGATGGGTTTCTCTCACACCAGAGCAGGAAATCGCTGACTTAAACACCTGGGCTGAGCAACTCAAAATACAACTCGATGCCATCCGAAAACGTATTGAAGAGCTTAAAACTTAAATTTTAGAAAGGAGACACTATGGCAGAAGCAATTGGATGCGCCCGCGTGACGGGTAAAGTATCAGGCACTGCCCCTGCTGAACCCCAAATCCCTGTTTTCACCGAACGAAAGGAGAACGTTATGACTGCTCGTGTTGGGCAAACAGCACCGGATTTCACAGCCCCTTCTTATTACCGGGGTAGTTTCACGCCGGTTAAACTGACTGATTTTACTGGCAAGTGGATCTTACTATGCTTCTACCCTGGAGATTTCACCTTTGTCTGAGCAACGGAAGTGTCGGCGGTCGCCGACAAATATCCGGTGCTGCAAGCTCTTGGTGTTGAAGTCATATCAGTCAGTGTAGATAGCCACTTCGTGCATAAGATGTGGAACGATCACGAGCTGAGCAAGATGGTTAAGGGCGGTGTGCCCTTCCATATGGCCTCCGATCAGGCAGGCAATGTTGGTCGTGCTTACGGGGTGTGGGATGAAAACCAGGGTATTGAACTACGTGGGCGTTTCATTATTGACCCGGATGGCATCATCCAGGCAATGGAAGTTCTAACCCCGCCAGTAGGGCGGCGCTTCGCTGAGTCGGTGCGGCAGATTCAGGCATTTCAGCTCGTGCGCGCTTCGGGTGGTAAAGAAGCCACCCCTGCTGGTTGGGAGCCTGGCAAGCTCACCCTCAAACCTGGTCCCAACCTGGTGGGCAAAGTCTGGGAGGTTTGGAAACCAGACATGGAGTAAATTTCAGGCAGAAACAGGAGACAGTTTTGATCATGGAACTACTGTCCCCTATAACAAATAAGGAGAAATTATGTTCCAACAATTTTTTCGTAACCGGTTTGGACTGAAGCACGGTGAAAGTGGCTCTAATTTAAAAGGTGGAAACGGTCAGGGTCGTGGCGCTGGTCAAGGACAGGGTGGTAGTGGAGGGGGAGGCGGGCGCGGAGGTGGTAACAAACCCGGTTCTGGTCCTGGCGGAAACTGCATTTGCCCCAAGTGCGGCCACAAAGAGCCACATGTAGCCGGTAAGCGCTGCTATGACCAAACTTGTCCAAAATGTGGGACAAGGATGACGCGCGAGTAGTGACGATGAAAATTATTTTGACAGCTATGTCACCTAGTATCAATTCCGAGATAGACCCTCGCTTTGGGCGTGGTGCTTATCTGCTGATTGTGGATACTGACACTCTCCAGTGGGAGGCGCATCCCAACCCAGGTTTGAATGCCTCTGGTGGGGCTGGGATCAAGGCGGCTCAGTTTGTCAGTGACCATAATGCGAGAGCTGTTCTCAGCGGTGACTTTGGCCCGTATGCATTCGACGCGCTCCAAGCAGCCGGCATCGCCATGTATCTTTATGGAGATTGCCCTACAGTAGCTCAGGCAATTGAGCGCTTCAAGAACGGACAGCTTGAGCAAGTCGGCGGGCCCACCCACGGAGAATGTGACAGCGGTCACTATGGACGGGATGCATGATCGTCGCGGTTGCCAGTGGTAAAGGTGGTACTGGCAAGACCACCGTTGCAACTAGCCTAGCCCTCAGCCTAGCGACGGAGATGAATACTCCGCCGCTTTTTCTGGATTGCGATGTGGAAGCGCCTAATGCTCACCTATTCCTGCATCCCAGGCTGGATGAACAACAGGATGTAGCAATGCTCATCCCTTTTGTAAATGAAGCTAAATGCACCCACTGCGGGAAGTGTGCGGAGGTATGCCAATACCACGCTATTGCTGTGCTAGGTCAGAAAACTTTGGTGTTTCCGCAGATCTGTCATGGTTGCGGAAGTTGCACGGCGTTATGCCCAGAAAAAGCCATCACAGAGATCTCTGATCGAATGGGTGTGATTGAAAAAGGAACGGCGAAAGCTGGAATTTCTTTTGCCCGTGGCGTGCTGGATGTGGGAGAGCCGATGGCTGTGCCGGTCATCCGTCAGCTAAAAAAATGGGTTACAGCGCTGCCTGGGCAGGTTGTGATCCGGGATGCACCACCCGGGACGTCTTGCCCGGTGGTTGAGACCATGCGCGGCAGCGATTTCCTGCTGCTGGTAACTGAACCCACTCCGTTTGGGTTGCATGACCTTAAGCTGGCTGCACAAGTTGGCCGGGAAATGGGCATCCACTCAGGTGTGATTATCAACCGGCAAAATGGTGCTTACCCAGTCATGGAAGAGTTCTGCTCTGATTATCACCTGCCGGTGTTGCTACACATCCCATTTGAGAGAGTCATCGCTGAGGGTGTGGCACAGGGCAAAACGCTTGTGGAAATTCACCCGGAATATGCTGACCGTTTCCTCCGAATGTTCACGCAAATCGCCAGTCTGCTATGAACCAACAATATAACTCAGCCTCCTGTTTTGCCTGCGGGCTCAAGAATCCATCCGGTTTGCGCCTGATCTTTTACGACAACGGGCTTGAGCAGGTGTTTACCCATTTCACCCTTGACCCGCAGCACGCTGGTTACCCTGGCATGGCGCACGGTGGTATTGTGGCAGCCATCCTTGACGAAGTGGGTGGGCGAACGGTGATGATCGGCTCCTCCAACCGCTTTTTCGTCACCGCCCACATGGATGTGCGCTACCGCCATCCGGTTCCGGTGGGTGTGCCGCTAGAGGTAGCTGGCTGGCTACTCAAGCGCCGTGCCCGCCGTACCAAAGCCCACGCTGAAATCTTTACCGACGGCAAGGGCATCCTGGCTGAGGCCGATATTCTGTTCATCGATCTGCCGCCAGGTCTGGTCGATCTCAACGAGGCTGAAAGCGAATTTGGCTGGAGGCTGTATGCCTGAAGCGTCGATGAAGCAACTCGTAATTCTTAGTGGAAAAGGTGGAACTGGTAAAACCAGTCTGGCCGCGGCATTTGCCCACCTGGCGCATGGTGGACTATCCCCCATCCAGGCTGTGCTGGCTGATGCAGATGTGGATGCAGCCAACCTTGAGCTGGTACTGTGCCCCGAGCGCATCGAGACACACGATTTTACCGGTGGATCGCTGGCTGTGATTAACCACGAACGCTGTAACGGGTGTGGGATATGTGAACAAGTATGCCGTTTTGACGCCATCCAATCCACACCTGATACCTATCGAGTGGATCCCATCGTCTGCGATGGCTGTGCCACCTGCGTGTACCAGTGCCCCCAAGATGCCATCTTAATGCAGCCGCAAATCGTCGGACAATGGTACCGCTCCGAAAGTCGTTATGGGCCACTCTTCCATGCCGACCTCCACCCAGCACAAGAAAATTCCGGCAAACTGGTGACAGTGGTAAAGCAAAATGCCCGTTTGCTAGCAATGGATATGGGCTACCAACTGGTCATTGTAGATGGCCCACCAGGTATCGGCTGCCCGGTCATCTCAGCTGCCGCAGGTGCCGACATGGTGCTCGTCGTGACTGAGCCGAGCTCAGCAGGTATCCACGATATGGAGCGGGTGCTACAACTAGCACGCCATTTTCGGCTGCCGCCTCTGGTCTGCATTAATAAAGCGGACATATATCCAGCTGGTTCAGACCAGATCTTAAATTATTGTGATCAGCATCAGATCGAAGTTGTGGGTAGTATTCCCTATGACGAGATGGTTACATGGGCAATACTAAACGGTGAACCGGTGACAGCGTATGAGCCTGCAGCACCTGCCAGCCTGGCAATTAGCCAAATCTGGTTGGAGGCTATTTCCCGCATGCACCTGGAGCTTAAGTCATGAGTACAAGCGAAGCTAACCGCAAGCCTACGGTGCGGGTAGAAGGACAGGAGATCAATGGAGTTGCGGTCGAACGCTGGGGATGGGGATCCATAGGTGTCAACCTTGTATTGAGCTTGTTGAATTTGGTGATTGCCATCGCCTCGGGCAGCCTGGCTGTGACCTCAGAGATGATACATAACCTGGTAGATTTGATGGCTTCCGTCGTAGTGTTGATTGGCCTGAGGATCTCACAACGCCGGAGTAAATCATTCCCCTATGGTCTATATAAGATTGAAAACGTAGTTTCCGTTGCATTGGCAGGTCTTATCTTTTTTACTGGATATGAGATCGTCCGTGAAGCCCTCACCAACTCCCGAGGGCAGACGACTGTCAATCCCTGGATGCTAGCAGGCGTATTGCTTTCAGCCGTCATCCCCTTCATCTTCAGTCATTTCGAGTTGCGAGCTGGAAAAGTGGCTAACTCACCCAGCCTGATAGCCGAAGCCCAGGAGTACCGTACCCACATCTTTTCCTCCGGTGTCGTCTTCATCTCGCTCATCGGCCACTTCTTTGGTCTAAACCTGGATCGGCTGGCAGCGCTGCTCGTCGTATTTTTCATCGCCAGGACCGGTTGGGAATTGTTGAAGGATGGGATGCGTGTGTTGTTAGACGCCTCTCTGGACGCGCAGACTCTGGCTCAAGTGCGGCAGATTATTGAGAGTGATCCGGCCACTATTCAGCTCAAGAACCTTACAGGCCGCAACTCTGGAAGGTACCGTTTTTTAGAAGCAGAAGTCACACTACGGACAGACGACTTAAAGAGGGCCCATGATGTCAGCCAACGTATCGAGAAAGCGATTCGGGTTGAAGTACCCCACGTAGAGCGCGTATTGATTCATTACGAACCCGCGGTTCCCATCCTAAGGTGTTATGCCTTCCCATTGACCACTACGGATGGAATCCTGAGTGAGCACTTTGGTGAAGCTCCGTATTTTGCACTGGTCAGGCTCAAGCTATCTGACGGAGAAGTTGAGAAAGAAGAAATAATTCAAAATCCATATCGAGAGTTATCCAAGGCAAAAGGTATTCGTGTGGCTGAATGGCTGGTGTCCCAGAAAGTGGATCACGTCATGCTTAAGGAGAATCTACATGGCAAGGGGCCAGAATATGTCTTCGCTGATGCCGGTGTAGAGATGATATACACCAAGGCGGGTTCGGTGAGTTCAGCACTGGATGAGTTGGGGTAATAAGCCTGCCCAGTGGATAGAAAGGAATGGCATGATAAGCCCGAAAGATCTGCGCGAAGCGATACTCAAAAAGCTTTCGACGGTCATTGACCTTGAAACTGGTGTTGATGTGGCACGCATGCGCCTGATTGAGGATTTAATGGTTGACGAGAATGGGTGTGCGTCATACACCTTCCGCCCGTCATCGCCACTTTGCCCAATTGCCGTGCCTCTTGCGAATAAGATCCAACAGGCAGTTGCTGAGGTGCCAGGGGTGACCTCGCAAGAAGTAAAAGTGACTGGTTTTATTCTTTCAGACGAGCTAATGGAATTGCTTAAGCAGGCGCTGGAGAAATCGTGAAATACGTCTTTGGTCCGGTTCCCTCCCGGCGTTTGGGGCAACGATTGCCGGCGGTTGTATGTTCACTCATCTGGTTCGGTCAAAAACCCTGACTTAGGCCCTATATATTACTTTGGGTGATTTAATAACTGCGTAGGATTGCCTGACTGAAGACCATGAAAACTGCGCTGAGCAAACGACTAACACGTTGCATAAAGCTATTAAAAATGTATACGACACTTGAGAAATAAAAATGAGATCATCAAAAAATCAATAAAAAAGCCATGACAAAACCCATGCTTTCAGGCCTTCCGTTCGAGAAATTGATCAACAAAAAGTGATGTGTTACCTAATCAGGAGAGAGAAATGAGCGAGAAAATAAAAATCGGGATTATCATATGCGACCGTTATCGTACCTGCGCTGGCGGGAAATGCCTGCAGGCGATAAGGAACAAAGAGGGTGCGTTCGCACAGTACACTGATTCTGAGGTTGAGTTGGTTGGCTATACCACTTGCGACGGCTGCCCGGGTGGTAATGTTGAGTATGCTGGCGAAGAAATGGTGAAAAATGGGGCGCAGGTGATCCACTTAGCGACCGGGCTGTTGGTTGGCTATCCACCTTGCCCATATATCCAGACCTTTAAAGCTTTTCTCGAAAAGCGCTACGGGGTGAAGGTGGTTGTCGGCACGCACCCCATCCCTAGAAAATACCTGGAATTGCATACAAGTCTGGGGACGTGGGAAGATGCTGAATGGCAGCTACTTTTAGAGCCGACGATGGCAGATGAAGCCACCCGAGAGGTTTATAACTGAGTTAAAAGATGAAATTCGTTTTCGGCCCAGTTCCGTCTCGACGTTTGGGGCAATCTTTGGGAATTGACCCCGTCCCACTCAAAACCTGCAATTGGAATTGTATTTATTGCCAATTAGGACGCACGATACCACTGAAGAATGTACGAGGCGAATTCTTTCGTCGTGAAGATATTCTCGCTGAAACGGAACAGGCGCTGGCATCTCACAAGCCGGGTGAAATAGACTGGTTGACATTCGTTGGTTCAGGAGAAACTACCCTGCATACCGGCATTGGCTGGTTGTTGCGGCAGGTTAAATCACTAACCGATATCCCAGTGGCAGTTATCACCAATGGGTCCTTGCTCTACCTCCCAGAAGTACGCTGCGAATTATTCCCGGCCGATGCAGTGCTACCATCCCTTGACGCCGGGAACATCAAACTCTATCGTAAAATCAATCGCCCCCCTCCGGAGCTCAGTTTTAAACGTCTCGTTGATGGACTGGTAGCTTTCCGGAAAGAATATCACGGTAAGTTATGGGTCGAGATCATGTTGGTGCGGGGTTTAAATGATACCGAGGCTGCACTCCAAGAAATTGCCACTTTGCTGAGGAGTATCCAACCAGACGAAGTGCATATCCTCCAACCAGACCGTCCCCCGGTGGAGACCTGGGTGAAGCCCCCAGATGAGGAAGGGTTATTACGCGCCCGCGCCATTCTGGGTGGTATTGCTAGGGTTGTACACCCCGCCAGTGGGTCTTTCGACCTCCGCGGGGCTGAATCATTGGTGGACGCGGTGATCGGCATCATCACCCGCCACCCTATGCGCGAGGATGAGTTGATCGAAACACTGAAACACTTTTCGCCAAGTGAAGTAACTGCGACGCTGACGAAGTTAGAAAAAAGTGGTAAGGCGCAGGTTGTGGAGCGTTTAGGCATCCGTTTTTGGACCGCATCAGCGGCTTACTACCCATCATGGAAATCAAAATGAGATCGATTCATGTTTTTCTTTTCAGTATCACGCTTTTATCCCTAGGTGCCTGTTACCCAGCGAGCACTTCACCAGCGCAGATTATTTCACCAGAGGGAACCATCCAAGCGGAGACCACTCCTCTCGCAACTACCGCTGTTACTTTAATTCCCGTTACAGAGGAAGTTTTCACACCCACACTTACCACATCCCCAATCAGGGCTACGAATACTCCTGAAGAAGAAAACGAATTCCCCATATCGGTAACGCAATCCTTAACCATCACCATTGTCTACGATAACAACCAATATGATCAAAGGCTGAGTTCGGCTTGGGGTTTCTCTGCATTGGTTGAATATCGTGATTACAACCTACTGTTTGACACCGGAGGGGATGGGCAAATGTTGATGGAAAATATGCGTATTTTGGGCATTGATCCATCCCAAATCGACAGTGTTGTGTTAAGCCATGCCCATGAGGATCATACAGGGGGCTTGACCGCTTTATTGGATTCTGGTGCGAAGCCGGTGGTCTACCTGCTCCCTTCCTTCCCGGTTTCTTTCAAACGCCAAATTGAACAGTTCACACAGGCTAGCGAGGTTTTGCCAGGCCAATCCTTCGCTGAAGGATTATGGACCACAGGAGAAGTGGGAGGAATTATCCCTGAGCAAGCTCTGGTTATTCAGACTGAGCAAGGATTGGTGGTCATCACGGGTTGCGCCCACCCGGGTATCGTTGCAATCGTAGAACAGGCTCAGATTATATTCGCCGAACCGGTGTTCCTGGTATTGGGCGGCTTCCACCTGGGCGATAAAAGTGAAGCTGAGATTGACGCCATCTTGAAAGATTTTAGGCGTCTAGAAGTTAAGCAGGTAGCCCCGTGTCATTGTACTGGGGATTATGCAATTTACAGGTTCGCGGCTGAATATGGAAAGGATTTTATCCAGGTAGGGGTTGGGAGCGTGATCCGGTTGGAGGCTAGCATCTTAAAATGATCATCCTCATCAGACCGTCAAGTCAGACGACCTTGGGCACAGTAAATCGCCCATGGTACTACTTTTCGAAAATAGGTGACTTGCTAATTAAACCAAAGATTATGACGATCCGTGACATCCCGGCTGATGTTGCCCGGGTAGTCCAACACGATCTGGAACCGGATGTGGCTCACAGTACTTGAGAAGAGGTTACCGATGGATAGGAGAATCAGGACTAACGGAGGCTCATTATTAATGAAATTCTAAATGCATTTCTGCTTAGTTTAGTGGCAGGGCTAGGAACTGGTCTGGGAGGTCTACTGGCGGTCATTCGCAAGCCAGGCAAGCGGATGTTCGGCTTTCTCATGGGAATAACCGCTGGTGTGATGATCTCCCTATCCTTCTTGTCACTGGTGAACGAAGCCTGGAGGCTCAAGGGCTATCTGACGGCTACGATCGGTTTTGCTGCAGGAGCTTTTTTCATGCTGATCATGGATATTACGCTTCCCCATATCCGTTTTGGGGAGCGGGAGGCGTCCAATAACGTATCAACCGTCACTCAAGAAGCCAATGCCCCCTCCAGTCGTGGTAGACACCAGCATGGACGGTTTCGCAGTCATAACCTGATTACAGATCGCCCTCTATATCTGTCAGGTGTCTTGCTTACACTTGGTATCACCATCCACAACCTGCCAGAAGGGATTGCGGTAGGGGCAAGCTACATGCATACGCCCAAGTTTGGTGTATTTATTGCCATGGCAATCTTGCTACACAACATCCCTGAAGGTATCGCTACCGCCCTGCCCTTGTGCAAGAGCGGGGTATGCAAATGGGATTCTTTCAGAGTAGCTTTTTTATCGGGTTTGGTTGAACCGATTGGTGCAGTATTAGCTGTTCTATTTTTGAATACATTTGAAGGATTGATTCCCGCAGCTTTGGCGTTCGCCGGTGGTGTGATGATGTTCATTACATTGGATGAGCTCATCCCAATGGCTCGCGAGTATGGACATCAACATTACACCGCAATAGGCATTATCTTGGGTTCGATCTTTGTGTTCCTGCTATCTGGAATATTTGGAGTTTGATTATTATTTAACCATGAACCTTTTGGATGATTTGCTGGCTAACTTGAATATTGATGCACCTATCCGCTCGATTCTAGTCGGGGTGCATTGGACGGTCGTTTGCAGCCACCATTGCGGGATGTCGGCTAGCCTGATGGACGATCATACTCATGGGCATTCCCAGGTGAGAGATGTAGGTCACCTGCATTCCAAAACTGCTTGCCAGCTGGCTGATTATGCCCATTCGGATAACCTGCTGGAAGCAAGCATTGGTGTGGCGGCAATCAATTCGTTGTTGGATGTGGATGAAAGCCAGGCAGTTGAAATAAACGCTGTGGATGTACTGATCGAGCACGGTTGTGGCAAAAATGTAGCGCTCATTGGGCATTTCCCATTCATCCCCAAGTTACGCCCAGTTGTCGGGCAGTTGTGGGTGATCGAACAGCACCCAGCGGAAGGCGATTACCCTGCCGAGGCTGCTGCCGACCTGATCCCACAGGCGGATGTGGTTGCAATTACCAGCAGCACGTTGATCAACCAAACATTGGAAGGGTTACTGGCTTTATGCCGTCCCGAGGCGTTAGTGATGATGCTGGGTCCAAGCACTCCACTCTCGCCAGTGCTGTTCAATCACGGAGTAAGTATCCTCTCCGGTTCGAAGGTAATGGATGAAGCCGCCGTTCTTCGCACCGTTGGGCAGGGAGCAACCTTCCAGCAAGTGGAAGGCGTGCGCTTATTAACCTTTAGGAGAGATGCATGGAATTTATCATGAAACCCATTGGCGTCCTTCACTCGCCGTTAACCGACAAAGCCCAAACTCCCATCCAGCCCACACGCTCGCAAGGAAGTCGCCAGGTAGAGGTTTACTCCGAATTCGCCGAAGATCTACAAGATTTGGAAGGATTTTCGCACATCATTTTACTGTATGTTTTCCACCAGTCGGATTGTTACACCCTGCGGGTCAAGCCATTCCTTGATGACCAGTTGCATGGCCTATTTGCCACGCGCTACCCCTGTCGCCCAAATCCCATTGGCCTGTCGATCGTTTGGTTACTAGCTCGCCGCGAAAATATCCTTGACGTTGAGGGAGTAGATATGCTGGACGGCACGCCTCTGCTCGACATCAAACCTTATGTGCCCGAATTTGATGTTCATACCGATGTTAAAACAGGCTGGTATGCCCAACGGAGTAAGGAATAACGATGTCAATTTTGATTAATAGTCTGATTGATGGTGCGATTCTCTCACTCCTTACCTCGTTGTGGCTGATTATCACCTTTTGGGTAAACCCACGTATTTTTTTGCATGATTATCCAACTAAAATCCAGGAGAAAGTACCCCAAAACACCCCGGCCGAATGGAAACTCTCCTATGTTTTCGGCGTACCTTTCATATTGCTGCTTTTGTTTGGATCATTTTTCTCCACGCATTCACTGAAGGAGCAAGGCAACGCACAAATTTTAACTTTATGGCTGAACGCTGCGGGGGTATTGTGGGTTTTCAATCTTGTGGACTGGCTGATCCTAGATCGGTTTATTTATTGTGCGCTCACTCCGCGCTTTATTGTCATCCCTGGCAGTGAGGGGACGGCAGAATATAAGGATTACCAGTTCCATTTTCACGGTTTTTTTTCACGGAACAGTTTATTCGATCCTTGGAGGGTTGGTCATTGCCGGGATTGTATTTTTCATATGAAAGGCATCTCTTTTTGATATGAACAAACTTCTGACCTGTATCCTGTTGCTCCCTGTCTGGTTATCGTCTTTGCAAGCGTCTTCTTCGGTTTCAGACAAAGCAGTTGTGCATGCTGTGCTGTTTTACTCGCCAACTTGTGGTCATTGCCATTATGTGATCACGGAAGTACTTCCACCTCTGTATACGCAGTATGGCGAACAGTTGTATATCGTGGGCGTGGATGTGACCCAAGCTGGGGGTCAGGTTTTGTTCCAGTCTGCATTGAAGTATCTCAACCTGGAGAGTGGTGGTGTGCCAATGCTGGTGGTCGGAGATCACTTCCTGGTTGGAGATATTGACATCCCTGAGCAGTTTCCTGGCCTGATTGAGCAGTACTTAGCTCAGGGGGGTGTAGATTGGCCAGCTATACTTGGCTTGGCTGAGGTACTGACAACTCCACAACCAACTGAAGTACCCAGCACTACCCCACCGGTGATGCGAACCTCCACCCCCTTTGTGGCTGCCATCTCAACGGTTTTCCCCACCTCGGTTGATAGCACACCAACCCCCACGCCCGGATTACTATTGTTTGGAAGTCAAGCTGGTCATCTAGTAGTTAATTTCGCGAAAGACCCCCTTGGCAATTCCCTGGCAGTCATGGTACTGGTGGGTATGATTCTCTCATTTGTTGCTGCGGTGCTTTACTTCCGGCATACACACGGAGGAGTCCTCGCCTATCCCTGGAATTGGGCAATCCCCATCTTGTGCATCATTGGTCTGGGAGTAGCAAGTTACCTAGCTTATGTAGAAGCAACCCAAGTTGAGGTAGTCTGTGGACCGGTGGGGGATGGAAATACCGTTCAGCAAAGTGAATACGCCCAATTGTTTGGAATCTTACCCATTGGTATTTTGGGTATAGCTGGTTATATGATGATCCTGCTAGCCTGGGTTATTGGGCGGTTTACTAAAAAGCGTAAAGCTGGTTATGCCTCCCTGGCTATGTTAGGAGTGAGTGCTTTTGGTGTGTTGTTCTCGATCTATCTCACCTTCCTTGAGCCGTTTGTTATTGGTGCAACCTGTGCCTGGTGCCTGACATCAGCTATAATCATGACCGCTTTGCTGTGGCTGAGCATTGCTCCAGGCAAGTTGGCGTTTACATCCCTGTTTTATGGAGAAAAACATGCTTTCAAAAGATCAGATTCTCAACGCACTCTCGAAAGTTAACGACCCCGAACTACACCGTAGCCTGACCGACTTGAAGATGGTGCGGGACGTGAAGGTGAAGGATCACTCAGTAGAGGTGACGATTGCCCTGACAATCCCTGATTGCCCGCTCAAAGATCAGATCGAAGCCGATGTGTATACAGCTATCATCGCTCTGCCAGAAGTGGAAGAAGTGGCTGTGCATATGACTTCCATGACTGATGAGGAACGCAAGGCCATTTTAGGCGAGCCAAAAGAAGGGACGGCAACTGAATATAACCACATCCAACGCGTGATCGCCGTAATGAGTGGCAAAGGTGGGGTGGGCAAATCCCTGGTCACGAGCATCCTGGCGGTGGCTCTGGCACAATCCGGTTACCATGTGGGTGTGCTGGATGCGGACATCACCGGGCCAAGCATCCCCAAGCTATTTGGTTTGCATGGCCCACTGGAATCTGGTCCTGTAGGAGTGTTACCTCTCACAAGCGAAGCTGGAATTAAGATCATGTCCATCAATTTCTTGCTTGAGGAAGAAGATCGGCCAGTCGTGTGGCGCGGACCATTGGTGGGTAAAGCGATCACACAGTTGTGGGGGGATGTGATGTGGGGTTCCTTGGATTACCTATTGGTAGACTTACCACCTGGAACTTCGGATGCCTCCCTGACTACGTTACAATCCATACCAGTTAGCGGGATAATCATGGTCACCACACCACAAAGCCTGGCATCGTTAATCGTACGCAAGGCGGTGCACATGGCGCAACTAGTTGGCACTCCCATTATTGGTGTTGTAGAAAATATGTCTTATTTCAAGTGCCCCGACACTGGCAAACAACACCAAATCTTCGGCCCGAGTCATTCCAGCGAAGTTGTGGAAGCTGCTGCAGCCCCACTGCTGGCGCAGATACCCATCAATCCTTTGGTCACTTCTTTGTGCGACGCGGGCAAGGTAGAGGCGGTTACACTGCCTGAGATAGCGGAATTGCTCAATGGCTTTCTTAAAAAAGCACGCGTATCAATGAAAGCACCAGAAAATTAGAGTAAATTGTCTGAAAGTATTACAATAAACCATCGATCAATGCATGTACCTCTTTTTAACTCAGATAATGAACGTGTATTCATCAGCGATTTAGTGTCGAACGCTTTGAGGCACAGGTGACAGGAGATTTACATGGTTGATATTGATAAATTAGAAACTTTTCTGCAGGCGACTGAAACACTGTATTTTTCTGAGACTGTTAAGCGACTTCATCTAAATCAGCTAACTGTGAGCCATCATATCAAAATACTGGAAAAAAGTATGCGGGTAGTATTGTTTACTCGAACGAACACGGGTCTGCCATTGACCGAGGTCGGCAGACTGCTCCTAACCTGGGCCTGCCTCGTTGCCAACCGTGCCTGTCCGCGGCTGGATGACCCGACAGCACCTGAGCAACAACTTAATTCTGGGTTCGAAAAGGAGACCTTTTTATGAAACAGTGGTTCTGGTTATGGATTGGCTTGGTGCTGCTGGCTGCCTGTAGTGGGACGACAACTCCTCAAACGTCCACCCCACCACCTGCAGAGAAAACTGTTACTCCCATCGAGGTGACCGATGCCCTGGGAAGGAAAGTCATCCTTACGGCTTCACCGCAACGCATCGTCATCACCGGTAAAGCCCTGATCATGCTCGCCGACGCCGCCTACATTTTCCCCGAAGCGCCTGAACGCATCGTTGGACTGGGCAACACTAGTCAGGGTACGAGCAATTTCATCTCCCTGATTGACCCCAATTACGCTCAAAAAGGCACTCTCGAAAACAACGCCGGGGCTGAGCAGATCGCTGCCCTCCATCCTGACCTGGTGCTCCTGAAGAGTTACCTGGCTGAAACAGTTGGCGCTCCCATAGAAGCGTTGGGGATTCCGGTCATCTACGTTGATTTCGAGACCCCTGAACAGTACACCCGCGACCTGACCATTCTGGGCCAAGTATTTCAAAACGAAGCTCGCGCTACTGAGGTGGTCGCTTATTATCAGTCTAAAGCGGAGCAAATTCGTCAAGCCGTAAGTGGGGTGAAAACAAAACCGCGTGTCTTGATGCTTTACTACAGCGATAAAGATGGCAGCGTGGCTTTTAATGTGCCGCCTCTGGCATGGATGCAGACCAAGTTGGTGCAGCTGGCCGGTGGCGAACCCGTTTGGGCGGATGCCAACCCTGCCAATGGCTGGACGCAAGTCGCGCTGGAGCAGATTGCTGCTTGGGATGCTGACCAGATTTTCATCATTTCTTATAATACAAATTCCTCGGACGTAGTGACCAGGCTGGAAGCTGACCCTAACTGGCAGGCTCTACGCGCCATAAAAACTGGCCAACTTTACGCCTTCCCCGCTGACCTCTACAGTTGGGATCAGCCCGACACGCGTTGGGTTCTTGGCCTGATCTGGCTGGCCGGCCGCCTGCACCCTGAGCAGTTCCCCAGCCTTGATATGAATACTGAAGCCCAGACATTCTATAAGACTCTCTATGGGTTGAATATTGCTTTCTTTGAGAAGAATATTCGCCCCACATTCAAAGGTGACCTCCCCTGATGAGCAATCCTGTTGCGTTGCCAGCCGTTTACGCCCGTAATCATCGCTCTCAGCGCCATTTGCTGGTTCTGGCTGTGGTCTTGCTGGTTATGGCGGGGTTCTCTTTGCTGGTCGGGCGTTATCCCACCCCGGGCCTGATGTCATGGAATCGACTTACCAGTGATGAATTAGCCTGGCGGCTGGTTGTGAACCTGCGCCTGCCGCGCCTGCTCACCGCGATCTTGCTGGGGATGACGCTTTCTGCGGCTGGCACTGTCTTTCAACTGCTCTTTAGCAATCCGCTGGTAGAACCGGGCTTCTTGGGCGTCTCGCAGGGGGCGGCCTTTGGCGCGGCCCTGAGCATCGTCTTTTTGGGTGGTTCTGCCAT
>Ga0315277_10003508_pt1 | contig 21238 bp, 14 predicted proteins | sample YL17G05_15_MG_FD_203695 | JGI IMG/M metagenome (GOLD analysis project Ga0315277, IMG submission 203695) | Sediment microbial communities from Yellowstone Lake, YNP, Wyoming, USA - YL17G05_15 | ecosystem: Environmental > Aquatic > Freshwater > Lake > Sediment | place: USA: Wyoming | collected...
GTTGGGGGTGATCTGCCCCCAACACCCCCGAGGAAGGCAAAGCCGCACCCCCAAGCGAGAAGGAAAAAGCTATATGAGTTCGAAAGAAGTGCTTGACACCAAGAACGATCTCATAGAAGGAGTTCTGGAGTCCCTGGGCAAACCCGGAGGAAACCGCAAACACGATCATTGCTCCAAACGGAATGTATCTCATGACAGCTCCTTTCGCCCGCAATGATACTCCCTCTCACGCGTGTCGGATAATCCATGGGCCTGTTCGCCACGGAACACTTTCAGGAGTCGGGACTATGGTTTTCACGCCTTTGGGGTCGCACACACGCGGTCCGGGACCACTTGTCGAAGGGCTTCCCTCCTGGATCGCAATGACGGATACTGGGCACATATCAGGCCGCAGATTTTGGGGAGGAAAGAATTATGTCATTCTACCATCGCAGGCAATTGCTTCAGGGAGCCGTTGCCTCGCTGGGTACGTTCGTCCTCGGCGACCCGCTGTCGAAGGGTGTCATCGCCGAGACAAGGCGCGGGATATTTGATGCACACCTGCACATTCCCAGCGACAACGGAGAAAACTTCCAATGGAGCCTGGTCACACGAAACATGCAGGACTTCGTCGCCTACCTGGATAAGTGCGGCGTCCGGCGTGGGGTCATCTCTTCATCGTGGAGCAACAAGGCACAGAATCCCGACGATTATCGAAACGGAAACCGTGAGGTCGCCAAATATGTAGATCGCTATCGGGGCCGATTCCGGGGCAGTTGCGTAGTCACTCCATTTCGGGTCGAAGAGGCCCTGCGGGAGATCGAACACTGCCACGCCGAATATGGGTTTGTATGGCTGGGCGAGTTCTGCAATTACATGACGGGTTACCGGTACGACACTCCAGAATGGCGTCAAATAATGGAACTGGCGTCAAGACTCAACCTGGTGGTACAGATCCACACCAACACCCAGGAGATGCGATTTCTCGCTTCCGCCTTCCCCGACACGACGATCGTGTTTCCCCACCTCGGCGCCAACCGCGACGACATATTCGCCAGGATCGGAATTATCGCCGGGCATAAGAACGCGCACATCGACCTTTCCGGCTCCGGCATCGAACGCGTCGGGATTCTGGAGCGGGCCGTCAAGGAAATAGGTGCTGACCGCGTGCTGTACGGCTCTGATTTCACTATTAACGAGCCTGAAGCGGTAATAGTGCGCGTAAAGAATGCCTTCCTAACCCCCGACGAACGGGAAAAGATCCTGTATCGCAACGTTGAACGGCTTCTCGCGCGTGCGGGAAAGCCGGCCGCGCCAAGGTCCACTTGACGATCTGGTCATTCGACGACGCCATTCAGACGATGGAAGCGGGTTTGCCGATCAACCCAGATGAGGCGATCCGGAAGATTTTGGCTAGCCTCGGCTTGCCCTCCAGTCCGCCGCTGATGGCGCGCGCGGTAAATCTGGCCACGCAGCAGTTTGACCGGGCGAGAATCCCTCGTGACCCGATTCCCGCCCGGATGGACGAGGCACACAGGATCGTGATCAGTTTACTGAAGAAATTGGCCCGTGCGAGACTGCCGCCTCAGCAAGAGCGAGACAGCCAGAGGGCCGAGCTGTCCTGCGGGATACAGATGATTATCAGTGGGGGATGCCATGAATCGAAAAGCGAATGCCCGTCTTCTCTTGATCCTGGCCTTCTTTGTCCCAATGGGCGCGCCGCATGCACGGGCGCAGGGTACAGAGCGGCTTCGGGAGCAGATTGAGAAACTCGACGCCAGCCTCCTGCAGGACCGGCCGCGCGAGCAACTCTCACAGATGCTGGAGAAACATGTTCAAGAAGGCCTCGAGGCAGCCAACCGCCGTTCCTCTTGGGAATGGCGGCAAATCTCCAGCCGGGAGCAATGGGAATCCTTCAAACACAAACGTCTGGGAGCCTTGCGGGAATCTCTGGGCCAGTTTCCGGAGATCCCCAAGGATCCACGCAGGCGAATCACGAAGACCCTGCCGGGTGATGGGTTCGTAGTTGAGAACCTGGTTTTTGAAAGCCGGCCCGGCCTATGGGTGACGGCCAATCTCTACCGGCCCGATCCTCTGCGAGAGTCCATGCCGGGGATTCTGCTGTGCCACAGCCATCACAATCCCAAGACGCAAGGCGAGCTGCAGGATATGGGAATGACCTGGGCTCGACTCGGCTGCCTGGTGTTGGTCATGGACCAGCTCGGCCACGGGGAGCGCCGCCAGCATCCCTTTGTTTCGGTTTCGAGCTACGCGGGGCAGTTTCCCGTTGGGAGGCAGGACTATCATTTCCGCTACAATAGCGGCATCCAGCTGCACCTGATCGGTGACAGTCTCGCGGGCTGGATGGTTTGGGACCTCTGGCGCGGGGTGGACCTGCTCTTGTCCCGCAAGGGGATCGATCCAAGGCGGATTGTCCTGATGGGTTCTGTGGCCGGAGGAGGCGACCCCGCGGCTATAGCGGCATCTCTGGACGAACGGATCACTGCGGCGGTCCCCTTCAACTTTGGCGGACCTCAGCCCGAGACTCCCTATCCGCTTCCCGCGGGTGCCGAGGACACTTTCAACTATGCCGGAAGCGGCGACTGGGAGTCCACTCGCAACCTGCGCCTATCTTGCCGTGACGGTTTCCTGCCGTGGGTCATCGTTGGGAGCATCGCCCCGCGTTATCTCATCTACGCCCATGAGTTCAGCTGGGACCAGGAGCACGATCCCGTATGGAACCGGCTCCGGAGAATCTATGCGGACTTCTATGGCCATCCTGATTCCCTAGACTATACCTCGGGCTTTGGGATACTGCAGGGTCAACCCCCCCAGGCTTCGCACTGCAACAACATCGGCGCACCTCATCGGCAGCGAATCCATGCGGCCCTTCGGCGCTGGTTCAATATTTCCGGCGGCCCGGCGGACGAATATCAGAAGCGCTTCCCCGCCGAAGACCTGATCTGCATGCGGGACGAATCCGTCCGTGAACTCAGGCCACAGGCGCTCTATGTACTGGCCTCACGGCTGGGCCATGAGAGAGCGCTTCGTAGCCGCGCTGAATTGAACAGGCTTACGCCGGAATTGCGGCTCAGGCGCCTTCAATCGAAGTGGGAGTCTCTGCTGGGTAGCGTTCAGGCCCGTCCGCCGCGCGTGTTGCGCGCCGCCAAGCGCGCGAACGGAACAAGCGGATTCGATGTTGAGCAGGTTGTCCTGGAGACTGAGCCGGGGATCCTGGTTCCGCTGGTGATCCTGAGATACGGCCAGCACAATACGCCAAGGCCCATCATCCTCGGATTGGGTCAGGCCGGCAAAGCCGGCTTCCTGCGGGAGCGATCCGGGACCATCGCAGAGCTTCTAAAAGGCGGCGCCGCCGTCTGCCTGCCTGACCTTCGAGGGACCGGTGAAACGAGATCCGGGACCGCCCGTGGCCGCGAAAGCGCGGATACTTCCATTTCCTCCTCTGAACTCATGCTGGGTGAAACCATGGTCGGTGCCCGGTTGCGAGATGTCCGCAGCATACTCGGCTTTTTGCGCACTCGATCGGATCTCAATTCTCACCGGATCGCTGTCTGGGGTGATTCGTTTGCTCCTGCCAATTCTCCGGACCGGGATCTGAGGGTTCCGCTCGGAATCCCTGAAGAGCCCGCACTGTCTGAGCCACTCGGAGGCTTGATGGGGCTGTTGGCCGCCCTTTATGAGAAGGATGTACAAGCGATATATGCCCGCGGCGGCCTGACAGGTTTCGAGTCGGTCCCGCAAGACCAGTTCTGTTATCTCCCGCACGATGTGATTATCCCGGGAGTGCTGAATGCCGGCGATCTGTGCGATGTGACCGCCGTCCTGGCACCGCGGCCGGTGAGGCTGGAGGGGCTGGTCGATGGCCTCAATCGCCGCACCCCGCTCAAGGCAGTGGAGCTTGAATACAAGCTGGCCCGCCAGGGCTACACGCTCGCCGCGGCCTCGGAAAACTTCGTCTTGGGGGATCCGGCTGATGACTCCGCCGTCGCCCAGTGGTTATTGAAGGGGTTGTCGGGAAGATGACCGGTTCCTTTCACGACCTTTCATACACTCCGGCACCCAATTCCCATGAGGTGATTCGAATGCGCAAATTCGCACTTTTCGTTCTTCTGTTGGTGCTGAACCGGAACACTGAACTGACACCCGCGCCGGGTCCTCAGTCAGCTCGGCCGCAAACGGCCGGTGCGGCAGAGGTCAACAAAACAATTGTTTCCAACGGGATGATTCTGTTGAATGGGCGGCCTTTCCCCATGGTCCTCGATGCGGGAACCGATTGTTTCACACCCCAGGACTACGATCTGGTCATGAGCAGCAAGGATGCCTATGGCGCCAACAGCTGGTGGCTTCAGTATGCCATGCGGCATATGAAATCGGAGACGGAGGGAGATTTTTCGGGCCTGGCACGAGCGCTGGACTTCTTCGAAAAGGCCGGGATGAAGGTCAATCTTTACCTTCGTGCCGAATACAGGGACCTGCCGGAGTGGTTCTACCAAAGCAATCATGACTACCGGATGCTGGACCCTGCCGGAAAACCTGTGGGCAGTCAGATCTGCCTGCAGCACGAGGGATTCCGACGCCTGGTGGACCAGTACCTCCGCAGAGCTGTCCGAGTCGCCAGGACCAAGCCAAGCCTGCTTATGTATTCCATCTATGATGAGTTCTGTATCCGGGGCTGGGGCTGCTTCTGCCCGCGCTGCATCGGCAAGTATCACATCTATCTCCAGTCACAATACCAGAATCTCCAGAAGCTCAACGAAGCCTGGAAGTCCGCCTATCGTTCCTGGGATGAGATCGACGCGCCGCGCACGCAGTCATTCGATCAGAACTACGGGGATTGGCAGCGCTACCGTCTGAGGGTGCTTCATGATTTTGGCATGCTTTACTACCGGGCTGTCAAAGAAGAGGATCCCGATCATCTGGTCTGGATCGACATCAACATGGACCTCTATGGCTACACGTGGCAGCGTCTTTGTGTCTGGTGGAAGCTGACCGGCATTTTTGACGCCTTCAATCTGGGACCCGACTCGATAGCAGACGGCGGTGGCATCAGAACCGCCATGAATCGCGCGATCCGCGATAACTATGCCAAAGCAGCCACTTGGCACCTGGGGATTTCCAACACGGATTTTACCGGGCGGTCGGAACTGTATTCGCTCCTTTTTGAATCCAACCACGGAGGCGTGGTGTGGTGGTACTCCTTCTGGGATACCCTTAGGTCAGAGCAGGCCTGGGGAGTAGGCAGTGAAGCGGAAACGCCGCTCCAGGCCAATTGGTTCTCGGCTCGTGAACTGAACCACCTGGTGCAGTACCTGGATGATTTCTATACCAATACCAGGCCCGTTCGGGGAGAGGTGGGTTTATTTGTCAGCGGTTTAACAGACATGATGCGCAGTCTGACGGCACATCAGACGATTCAAAGCGAAGATGCGCTCAATATGGGCGGACTCTGCCAGATACTGCGGGATTTGAATATTCCCTACGAGGCCATCGGCGAAGATCAGCTTACTCAGCTTGGTTCTTTTAAAGCGATTCTTCTGGGCCAGTTCTCGATGTGTGCAGACCAGGCCACGATTGAGGCATTTCGGCAATATGTACGCAACGGGGGCATGCTGATTGTCACGAATTATGCCTTCAGCGCCAACGCCAATGGCGCGGAACTGGCCAATCCGGCGTTCGATCTGGCCGACATATGGGGAAGTTCCGGCCAGATCAACGATCAAACCGAGGAAGGCCGGATCACGTCGTCCGGCGCGGAGGATAATCCACTGGGCAAAACCATTGCCGGCTTGCAATTCCCGACACTCGGCGGCGTGGCGCGCAGGAAAATGGGACCAGCCCGGATTGTCGCCCGATTTCAGGATGGGACCCCAGCTGTTACCCTGAATCGATATGGAAAAGGACGGTTGCTTTTCATCGGGACCAACGCCGGTGAAGCCTACAACACGGGCCACTTTCTCGAGATGGGAAGCTATCCGCCTGGAGGTAGGATTCGCCTGGACATCCATAAATACCGCCAACTGGCCCGGCGATTGGAGGGCTGGCAGAATTACGCGACCCTGATGAGGGGAGCCCTGGAGCAGGCCGGAATTCAAAGTCCCGTGAAGCTCAGCACCGCCGACGGGACTGATGCGTTGGGGAAAGTACGGGTCAACCTGCAAGAGGAGCGAACCCCGACGGGGGATCCTTGCTACCATCTGCTCGTGGTGACTCTGGAGCCGATTCATAACCCGGAAGCCATGGTTCAAAAGAGGCCGAACGAGTTTATTAGACTGGAAAAGCGCGTCCTGAATGACCTGAGCCTGACTGCCAAGATCCCCCATCCGGAGAGAGTAAAAGCGGTTTACTGCATCCCTCCCATCGGATATGAAATGGGCAAGATCGAAGCTCTGCCGGAGAAGATTCCCTTTGAAGTGAAACAGGGCGAGATCGGGCTGAGCATTCCGGAAGTCTCCGAAGCGGCTTGCCTCCTGGTGGCGCAAGATGCCCGTCCCCTGATAGGGGTGAAATCGGAAAGCATCAGCGCACAGGACGGCAGGCCGACCCGTGTGCTCGTGACGGTTGACAATGCCGCCGGCCAGCCGCTTTCCGGAGAGATCGTCTTTCCGAAAGGTTTTGCCGCAAAACCATCGGGCGGGAAGGAATCCCGCATTCGCGGGCTGGAGCCCGGAGGACATTACGGATGTGAGTTTGAGGTCATTGCCCCTGCTCCCATCGAACAAAACCGGACCTTTCACGCGACTCTGAGCTATCGTCTCAACGATGGCCGGACCGGCACCTCAAGATCTTACCCTGTCACCAGCCGCACCGACGAGCGGATCGCCTGGGGTTGGGTGAAACGAGTGGAGGCCGGAATGGCCGAAGCAGCTCAGCCTCCTACGCCATACGGATCTCTCTACGAACAGGCCCTGCAGCAGAGGGAGCTGGTGTACGCGGCGTACAACAGCGGCGATTACGCGGACACCATTCGCCTGGCCCGGGAACACGCCCGGTTGTGCGCCCGGATCAAAGAGCAGAAAAAATCACTGCCGCCAAAGCCCGGACAGTGACTAAACCGCGACATCGGTGCTTATAGCAACGCCTCCTCCACTTGGTTCAACGGCTTCCCGCTGGCGAAGGTAGTGCACGTCAACGAATGACAGGGGCCGGGGGTCAGGGAGGACTAACGATTGTTTGGATTACGTGTTTTCTCGGAGCACGCCACTCCTCCTACCGAATTCTCACTCATACCGCAACGCGACCATGGGGTCCACTTTCGTTGCCCGTCGCGCAGGAAGGAAGCCGGCGAGTGCCGCAGCGGCGGCGAGCACAGTCGTGCCTATGATGATTGTCACGGGGTCCTGTGCGCCGATGCCGTAGAGAAAGGACTTGACCAGGCGTGTCGCTGCCAGGGAGGCAGGGATCCCGATAGCCGCGCCCGTAAGCATGAGAAGGGCGGCATCACGAAGGATCAGCCATAGCACTGCCGAGCGCTGCGCGCCCAACGCCATGCGGATGCCGATCTCGCGCGTGCGACGCGCGACGGCGTAGGAGATTACGCCGTAAAGCCCCACCCCAGCCAAGAGGAGCGCGAGAAATCCGAAGAAGCCCGACAGCGTGGCTATAAGCCGGTCTTCGAGAATGTTGTTGTCAATTTGCTGCTGCATAGTCCGTGAATTCAGTACCGGAATTGCAGGATCGAGCGCTGTTACCTGCCGGCGCACCATTTCGACGATCTCCGGTGCCTCACGGCTGGTGCGAATGCAGAGTGCTCTGGAGGAGGCGTTGGGCCGCCACACAGATAGATAAACCATCGGCTCCAGCGCCTCGCGCAGACCAAAATAGTGTGCGTCCCTCACCACACCGACGATTTCATAAGCGCGTCCGGCCTCGTACTTCTCATCCAGGCAAAGGTGAAGTCCGACTGGATTACGGCCGGAAAAGAAGTGCTTTGCGAAGCTCTCGTTGATGATTGCCACCCGCGGGCCGGGCGGCTCCGCTGGCCGGACTCCAGGAGTGAGGCTTTCCGGCGGATCGAGCGAATAGGGCGGGTTGTCTTCGTCGTGGAAATCGCGGCCGAGCAGAATCGGAATGCCGATCGTCTCAAAATACCGCGGCCCCACTGCATTCATATCGACGTACTTCTTGTCACCGGGCTGCCACTGATATCCTTCCACGATGTCCGCGGATGGGATGGGTTGGCCGTCACCAGGTACAGTTCCTGCGGCGACTTCACCGGAAGCCACTTCAGCAACACCGTATCGACAAGAGAGAAAATTGCCGTGTTCGCGCCGATGCCCAGAGCCAAGGATAGGACCGCAATCGCCGAAACGCCTGGCGTCTTCCGTATCATCCGCAGCGCGTAGCTGAACTCGGCCGCGCGGTTGTCCATCCAGACCGATAGATTCACGTCGCCCCCCGAAACAGACTTTACGCATCTTGATACTGCATTAGACGTAAGAGCGAGCCAAATGGCTGGACGATTTATAGAAGAAACGCACTAACCCATTGCCTTCGTTCGGCGGCTTCAGAACCAAGGATTGTTCTCCAGCGGCATGATGCATTGAAATCCTGTGACGCGCGGGTTCACGGGCGGGCCTGCACGAGTTGGGCGGCGGGCAGGCACAACTCGCTCGATAGCAGCTTCGGCAGCAACACGGCGATTGGGTTTGCCGTTGGCTCACTCTCGTCGGCGATGCCTTCGTTCGAAAAACGAAAATGGCGGCTGGGCTCGTCGAAGGGCGAGTTCATGATCGCGCTTTCGACGAGGACTTGGCTCATACCGCACGTCTCTATATCAGCTCGATGCGAAGGCCGCGCCCGACCGCGCGAGCGGCGCGGCATAGCGTCTGCAACGTGACCGACGCATTGCGCGGATCGAGCAGCCGATCCAGGGCGGCTCGGCTCGTGTTCATGCGTCGCGCCATCTCGGCCTTGCTGATTTTCTTCTTTTCCATCGCTTGCTGGACCTGCCAGGCAAGCGCTTCCTTCAGTGCGACAGTACGAGCCTCTTCCAGAATTCCCTCCTCCTTGAGAAAGTCATCCAACGAAGACCCGATATGCCGGTTGCGCTTCTTCATGTTCATGTCGTCACCTCTTTCATTCGCCGCTTTGCGATCGCAATCTCCTGCTGCGCTATCTTCTGCGTCTTCTTGATGAAGCCGTGAAGCACCACCAGCGTGCCTTCGTGAAAGCACAGAATCAGCCGTGCAATTTTCCCTCGCGGCAGCGACGAACGAACCTCCCAGAGACCGTCCCTCAGGCTCCGCACGAGCGGCATTCCAATAGGCCAGCCGAATTGTACTCGCATGAGGTCCACGCCGATCGAGCGCCGTTCCTCCCTGTCGAGACCCCTCAGCCACTCAAGCACCGGTTCTCTGCCAGCGCCCGTGCGATAGAACTTCACAGGAATCTCCGGTGCCTGTCGTTCGGCCAATCTCACCTCACAACTTTAGTATGTACCAAAATAGGTACACCGTCGAGCTTCTTTTTTTATTCGCATGATCGAGAACACCATTTCACGACTAATCTGCTTTTCCGTGTCTTAAGAAAGCCAGCCGGAACGGCCTAATTTTCGCGCGTGCCCCCTATTTCCCGAGTGGATCGATACGCACATTCCAGAGCAGGTCCGCCACGCCCTTCTCCTAAAAAGTTGTGCCAAATCGCAAGGAAATTGCAGATACTTGATCTGACACCATGAATGCACGGATGATTTTCCTGGCGCTAATGTGCGCCGTTCTTCCGGCTGAACCAAAAGGGTGGGCCGCCGATATGTCCGGCCGACAGACACCGGTGGCGGCACGTAACATTCTGTTTATCGTGGGGGACGACAGCTCGGCTCAGGTGCTCGGATGCTATGGCAACCCGCTCGTCCGGACTCCCAACCTCGACCGGTTGGCGAGCGCGGGAACTCGATTCGACCGTGCTTACTGCAACTCGCCGATCTGCACTCCCTCACGCCAGTCCATGATAACCGGCAAGTTGCCGCACGCCGTGGGGGTGACGCTTCTGCAAACGCCCCTGGCGGAGGACCGGTTGACGATCGCCGAGCATTTGAAGCAGTTTGGCTTCAAGACCGGCGCTGTGGGCAAGATGCATTTCAACAGCCAGCTCAAACATGGCTTTGACTACAGGTTCGACTCGCCGGAATACAATGCGTACATCCGGGAGCATCCTCCCCGCGTCCCTCCGGCCGATATGCGCGTGAAACCGCGCTGGCGGCCCTTTCAGGATCCGGCGCGCATCTGGCTCAACGCCGACATGCTGCCCACGAGATACTACGATGCAGATAGCGAGGGCACCTGGTTTGCCAGCAAAGCCATCGAGTTTTTGAGGGAAAATCGAGCGAACCGTTTCTGCCTTTGGTTGGGTTTCCTGGAGCCGCACTCGCCTTTTGATTTTCCCATCGAATATGCCGGCAAATACGATCCTGCGAAGATGCCCGTCCCTTTAGCCGGCCCCGAAGATGGGCGCTGGGTTCCTGCCGTCTTCAGGGACCTCACGGATGCCGACAAGCGAGGCATCATTGCATCCTATTACACGTCTGCCGAATACCTGGACAAGAACATCGGGCTGGTTCTGGACGAGCTGCAGAAGCTGGGCCTGAGCGAAAACACGCTTGTGATCTTTGTCGGCGACAATGGCTACCTGCTCGGGGAGCACGGCCGCTTCGAGAAGCACACCATGTGGGAGCCGGCGGTGCGCGTCCCGCTGATCCTGCGCGATCCGCAGTTCGCGCGGGGCAAAGCGGCCGACGCCCTGGTGGAGTTTGTCGACCTGCTCCCGTCCATTCTCGAGCGTCTGCAGGTCCCCCTCATGCCGAACATCCAGGGGAAGTCGCTGGTGCCGCTGCTCCAAGGAAAAAGCCGCAAGCACCGGGATTATGTCTTTAGTGAATACCTGCCCGACAATATGGCGATGGTGCGGACCGCCGAGTGGAAATATGTTTTTACCTCAGGCAAGAAGGATCTGGCTCTGGGTTACGAAACGGGGAATCCGCCGCCGGGAATTACGCATATGCTGTACGACCTGAAACGAGATCCGGGGGAGACGCACAATCTCGCGGGCGCTCCCAAGTATTTCGCTGTGCTGAGAGATCTGCAGCAGAAGATGCTGGCTCGTTTCAAAGAGACGCACCCCAAAGCAGGCTCGCTGCCACAGGGGCTTTCTGTTGAGCAATCCCTTGCGTGGTTTTGCGAGCCTCCCGACCCGCAAGCGGTGCGGTGAGTGAGGTTATGAAAGGAGCTGGAAATCCGTGTCCCATGGTTTTTCACTTCTCGAACTGCTCGCGTTCGGTCTCGAGGATACTGACGTGCTCCTCTTCTTCCGCCGCCAGCTCGCGGTAAATCTCCTTTTGCGGCCCCGGAGACATGGCATCGGACCGCGCCTTGAAGTAGTCGCGCGTCCGGCGCTCCATCGCTATCGCCTTGTCGTAGACTTCCAGGACGTGCCCTTCCCCGTTGTCGAAGTCGATTCCCTCGAAGATCCATTTTGATACCAGCTGTTCTACCTTGTCGGGCAACTGCAGCAGCTGGGGATCCAGGTGCACGTGGTACTTCCCCTCAAGCTCGTCCAGGTGGTCTTCCTCTTTGTGATACATCTCCTCCAGGACGTCGTGCAGTACCGGATCGCTCGTGCGCTGCATGCCGAGGCGATAGAACTGGTACATGTCTAGCTCGTACTGCACGGCTTCCCGCACGATCGCCACTTCGTCCGGGTCCGCGCCGCTGTAACCCTCGACCACCTCGTTCTCGCCGCCGCACAAGAAGCAGCGGCCGTAGGGAACTGCGAAACCGGTGGACAGCTTGCCGCACGATTTGCACTTCCAGGTGTAGCGGACCTCCGCACAGCAGACGCTGTCGTCTTCAAGGACTTGATGGCATTTCGGACATGTGGAACCCATTCTTACCCCTCCATCAGGATAGATTTTCGACGGATTGTCCGCCCACGGACGTGGCGAGCGCCTCTTCCGGCCGCGGCATCAAGCCCAGGTACTGCAGCATGCCGCGTGCAGCGCGCCGGCCTGCGCCCATCGCAAGAATCACAGTAGCCGCACCTGTCACAATGTCGCCTCCTGCAAAGACTCCCGGCACGGAAGCCATGCCGGTCTTTTCGTCGACTTCGATATAACCCCACCGGTTGACTTTCAAACCCGGCGTGCTCTGGGCGATGATCGGGTTCGCCGTGGTGCCCAACGCATAGACCACCATGTCGACGTCGAGGAGATGCTCGGTTCCTGCTTTGGGGACCGGCCGCCGCCGGCCGGACTCATCAGGCTCCCCGAGCTCCATCTCGATCACCTCCATGCCGGTAACCCAACCCTTCTCGTTGCCCAGGATGCGCACGGGGTTGGTGAGCCACCTGGCGATCACTCCCTCCTCGATGGCGTGGTGCAGCTCCTCGGCGCGCGCGGGCGATTCCTTGATGCTCCTACGGTAAACGAGGTATACCTTCTCAGCGCCCATCCGCAGAGAAACGCGCATCGCATCCATTGCCGTGTTGCCCGCGCCGATAACCGCCACACGCTTGCCCATTCCAACCGGTGTGTCGTAAAGCGGCTGGCGGAAGCCTTGCATGAGGTTGATGCGTGTCAGGAGTTCGTTGGCCGAGACGACGCCGTTTAGAGATTCACCCGGAATACCCATAAACTTGGGGCTGCCTGCACCAGTGCCGATGAACACGGTGTCGAACCCCATCTCTCCCATGAGTTTTGGGATGGTGAAAACCTTGCCTATGACGCGATCGAGTTCGAACTTGACGCCTTTATCCGCGAGCGCCTGGATCTCGATGTCGATAGTGTCGTTGGGAAGGCGGAACTCCGGAATGCCGTACTTCAGCACGCCGCCGGCAACGTGCAGCGCCTCGTAAACCGTTACGTCCACACCGGCCTTCACCAGGTCGCCTGCGCACGCGAGTCCCGCGGGCCCAGAGCCGATGATGGCCGCCCTTTTGCCCGAGGGTTTGGTTTCCGGAACCTCGTCCCAGCCGCGCCCCACAGCAAAGTCGGCCACGAAGCGTTCCAGGCGGCCGACGGCCACGGGCTCGAGCTTGTTGCCCACAATGCAGGTTGCCTCGCACTGCACTTCCTGGGGACAGACGCGGCCGCAAACCGCAGGCAGCGCATTGGCGCTCTTGAGTATGCGGTACGATTGCCTGAGATCCTTGCGCGCCACGGCCAAGATGAAGCCTGGGATGTCGATCTCCACCGGGCAGCCCGGAACACATCTGGGTTTCTTGCACTGCAGACAGCGGTCGGCTTCGGCAAGCGCCATTTCCAGCGAATATCCTCTGGCTACCTCGTCGAAGTTGTTTACTCGCACCTGCGGTTCCTGTTCAGGCATCGCCGTCCGTTTCGGTGCGATCGTGCGGATGTTTTTGACCACACGTGGCGCGTCCTTACCCGGGGGCGGCACAGGAGTGGGAACGGCAGGCAGATCATCGATTGAAGGCCGCATTCTCGACGGAACAACCGCGGGATTAGCGCCGCCCGCCCCAAGAGCGGCCAGCTTTTGAGCCTCCGCCTGGTAGCGCAAGAAGCACTCGTGCTCTTCGCGCTCGAAGCGCTTTTGCCTGAGCATGAGCTCGTCGAAGTGCACGGCATGGCCGTCGAAGTCTGGTCCATCGACGCAGGCGAACTTCATCTTCCCCCCCACCGTTACGCGGCATGAGCCACACATGCCCGTGCCGTCCACCATGATCGAGTTGAGGCTGACCATGGTGCGGATGCCGTAAGGCCGCGTGAGTTCCGAGCAGGCCTTCATCATCGGCAGAGGGCCGATCGCAATAACCTCTTCGATGTCCGAGTGCTCTTTGAGGACTTGGTCAAGAACTACAGTTACGAATCCTTTGGTGCCGAACGAGCCGTCGTCGGTGGCCACGCGAAACTCATCCGAGAAGCGGGAGAAACGGTCATCCCAGAACATGAGGTCCTTGTTGCGGAAGCCGATGACCGAGATCGTGTAGGAACCCAGCTCCTTGTGCCGCCGCAGTTGGGGAAAGACCGGCGCGACCCCCAGGCCGCCTCCTACGAGGACGACCTTTTTTTTCTTCTCCAAGTGCGATGCCACACCGAGTGGACCGATGAAGTCGATCACCGACGCTCCTTCCGGCAGGCCCATCATCTGGAAGGTGGTTTTGCCGACAGCCTGTACCACAACCGTTACCGTCCCTCGATCACGGTCAAAGTCCGCCACTGTCAAGGGAATGCGCTCGCCCGTTTCGTCGATGCGCACCATCACGAAGTGCCCAGGCTGACTTGATTTGGCTACGTCGGGGGCGAGAACCTCCCACAGGAAGGTGAGCGTCCCGAATTGCTCGCGTTTGAGAATCTGATACATGATTTCCTCTACTCGCTCTGCATGGAACGGGTACTGAGCGGCGGAGTATACCAAATCCATGCGCTGTTAGACCACCGTGGGTCTAATCCCCCACGCCGCGAACGGAAATACGTAAATCCATGGAGATCCACGCAAGTCCGCGGACATCTAAGCAAATCCGTGTCCAAAAGGACGCACCGAAACCGCAGCTAAAACGAATACTTTAAGAGTTTTGGGGTCTCTGTGTCTTTGAAGGTGTGGAAGAATTTTGATCTGCAAAAGCAATTCCGTTCCCGATTGCTAACGGTCGCGGCTCTGTGGGCGGGGATCCAAAGCCGCGAGCCCTAAGAGCCGCGTCCGTGAGCACTGCGCACAGCTTATTCCGGATATAAGCCCGATGTGTATTTAGTCGCACGACTCACGTAGTCGTTCTCGTCCGAAGAGGCCTGTTTGATTGCGCGCAAGGCGGGCCGGGCTTTGGGGCCGAGATTTTGAAGGGCGTTGGCTGCCTGAAGGCGTACCCACGGACTCTTGTCCTTCAAAAGACAGTCCTGGAGCGTCACCAGCGCCGCATCCGTCCGGCCGATGTGGCAGAGGGCCTCGGCGGCCGCGACGCGGACCGATCCGGAAGTGTCCGTCAGGCGCGCAGAAAGCGCTTCGGTTGCAGCTGCGGCCTTTTCGCGCAGCATGACGCACCCCAGTGCAGCCCAATAGCGAATGCATTCGTTTTCGTCGGCCAGCCAGGAAGATAGCCGCGACAGGTTCGCCCCGTCCCGTTGGATGGCCCTGTCGGCGACCTCGAGGATTCTCTCCAGGGGGTAAGCCTTGGAGTCATGCGCCATGTCGTAGCCTTCCAGCGGCGAACCCTCCGGGATGAAGCCGTTGTCACGAATGTCGAGCATGTGCTGCCGGAGGACAGTCCGCATCCTTTGGAGGATTTCCCCGTGTTCGCGGCTCCCCGCTAGATTTTTTACCTCGAAGGGATCGCTCTGCAGATCGTAAAGTTCCTCTGCGGGCTTCTCTCCCCAAAAGAATTTCTGCGGACCGCCGAGCTTTCCTTCTCTGTATGCCTTTTCCCACGCCTGCATGGAGCGCATCTGGAACATGTACTCGACGTGCTGCCCATAGATCAGGTGCGGCATATGGTTACGCATGTATCGGTATCGTTTGTCGCGCACCGTGCGGACCATGTCGTAGCGCTCGTCCATGCGATTGCGGAAGCAATAGGCGTACCGCTGCGGTCCGGCGTTTTTCGGTCCGGCGAACGCGTGGCCCTGCATATGCTTTGGCACATCGAGCCCGGCAAGGCTGAGTACTGTCGCGGCAAAATCGACAAAAGAAACGGGAGCGTCGATGCGCCTGCCGGGATTCGCGGGGGCGAGATGCCGGAGTTTTTTGGGAAACCGGATAATCAGGGGAACGTGAAGGCCGCTGTCATAGCAGAAGCGCTTGCTGCGGGGCAGGACGCCCCCATTGTCCCCATAGTAAAAGACAATGGTATCTTCGGCCAGACCGTCTTCCTCGAGCTGCCGGAGCAGTCTGGCTACCTGCTCATCGAGGCGCGCCATCTGGTCGAAGTAATTGGCCCAGTCAGTGCGAAACTCCGGGAGATCGGGGTGGTATGAAGGCAGCTTGATGCGGGCAGGATCAGTGGGACTGGGCACGGGCTTGTACCTGGCGATATTTTCCGGGAAAAGCTGGCCTTCATGAGTAACCTCGTGGTTGAAGACCGCGAAAAACGGTTTTCCCGCAGGACGGGTCCGCCAGTGTGCTGTTCTGCTCGACTCGTCCCAGGTGTCTTTCATGTTGATCGGGGCGTTGTAGTCGGTCTTCGCGTTGTTGGTGCAGTAGTAACCGGCGCCGCGCAGATAGGCGGGGAATCCTTGCAGGTTCGACGGTATCTTGCCCTGGGCGCGCATGTGATGGGCCGGACCGCAACTAGTGGCGTACATCCCGGTGATGAGCGTAAACCTCGAGGGCGCGCATACCGGCGCCTGCGAGAAGCAGTTCTCGTACAGGATCCCTTCGGCGGCGAGGCGATCAAGGGTGGGCGTTCGGGCAAGCTTGTAACCGTAACAGCCCAGAAAGGGATTATTGTCCTCGCTGACGATCCAGAGAATGTTCGGCTTGCCAGTCTCAGCGGCGGCGCTCGTCAGAATCTCCTGACCGAGCGTGAGAGTGCCGATCCCGGCCGCGAGGTGTTGAGTGAACGCTCGTCTCGTGAGGCGCATAGGTAAAACCCTGAATCTTGGGCGTAGTACTACACAGAGATCAAGCTCTCTATAAAGCCGCGGCGGGAGTGCCGAATCTCCGTGCATATTCGACGTTGAGGTGCACTTCGTCCTCGAAGCGGGGATACATCCCCACGATCACAGCGTCCGTCGGCTTGATTCTTTCGAAAGCAAAACGGAAGGCGTTTTGAACCGAGGCCTGGTTGGGGCACTTTCGGCCGGCCGCGAGAATTTTGAACGCCAGGCAGGGCTTGCCGACTTGTCGGATCACATTGGTCATCTCCTCCGGGTCAGACTCAAAGAAAGGTTCGTCCACAACTACTTTTCCAAGGAGCTTCTGCTGCTCCTCTCTGGGGCGGGTGACATAGTAGAAACAGGTCATAAAGAGGTCGTTCTCCCAGCCTTCGTTGGCCATGCGCTTGATGTTGTCGGGACAATGGGAGGAAACCCCGGCCAGAACGCCCTGGTCGTGGACCTTCTTCACGAAATCCCGCACCTGCTGCGCTTTCCCCGCGCGGAAGAGGGAGTCTGTCACGCCGCCATGGTGCACGATCGCAATCGGGCTCATGTCCGCAATGACTGCCTTGGGCGGCGCATCCTTGGGCCGTTCCGCGTGAAGGCAGATGAAGTTCATCTTCGCGCCGCGTTCGCGCACTGCCCGCAAAGCGGCGATCGGCTTCTCCATGTGGTCGAACTGCCAGGTGTTGATGCCCTCGCGCACGCACTTTTCCAGAAATTCGATCGTGCGCTCCAGCGTGAAGTATTCCAGCATGTGCCGGCTCATGTTGGGAACCGAGTGACCGAATCCCCCGATCGGGTTCCCACCGGCAATCAGCCGCGTCACCTTGTGCGCGCCGAGCTGGATCGTCGGCAATCCCGCCGGGGGTCCTGCCTGGACCGCCGCCGGCGTATTTGCATTGCCGGCAAGCTGCGCAACGGTCAAGACCGCGGCTCCGCTGCACGCCTGCTTCAAGAAATCTCTTCGTCCGGTTCTGGACGGATTGGATGATTCCGGGTTCATGGCTTATTCCTCCCAATGTGAGTACTCCGAGTCTAACATCATTGCCTGGAAAAATCTCGGGGCGAGCTCGCGTCGCAGCCGGCGCGTGCTCGATAATGCTTTTTCTGGAAATCGTGGTGCGAGTATACTGGCCGCTCCGAGAACCCACCATGACCGATGTTCCTACAGCGAGCAGTGTTCCCTCTACTTCTCAACGTCTCCTGTCGCTGGATGCGCTGCGCGGCTTCGACATGTTTTGGATCGTCGGCGGTCCAATCAAGGGGGCCTTCGGCAACTACGGGGAGCTGCTCGTAACCTCCTTCGCCTTGGGAATGAGCTTCCCGCTGGTTCGCTTTCTATATCAACGGAAGATTTTCTTGAGACTCTAGTGGGGTTGCGCAGGAGTATCGAATATGATGGCGGAAAACGGCAAAACGGCATCCAGGTGTGAAGCCTGCAAACTGCGTTCGTACTCAGAGCGAAAGCCTGATTCCATCCTAGCCAGGATTTGGCGTTGGCACACAAAATGGTGTCCGGGGTGGAAGGCCTATCAACAGCAACTGGCCAAGCAGAATAAGGTATAGTGGGACCTGGCGGTGGGGGATGCGGGTTGTGATTGATCTGTAGTGGGCAAAAAGTGTTCGACGCAAGAGCCTTTTAGAGTAATTTGTCCGATAGAGATCGCCCAACTGCCTTTGGCGGGCGGGAGCGGGAAGCCGTGAGGCTCCGCTGCATGTTTAGGGCCTGCGCAACAATAACCTGGCATCTTGCTGCGGATCGCAGTCTTAAGATCGGCGGACAGGCTATGCAACCTCGGAATTTGCGAGAGTTTAAATCGGGAGTTGAGTAGCCTGCCCCCCGATCTGGAAATCGCTGGCGAATAAGACAGAACCGCCAGGACATCTGGAAATCAGGTTCACTAATTGGCGACCAGAAGTCCTGGCGGCCGTTTTCCATTAGAAGTTTATCTTTAGCGCAAACTGCAAATCGCGATTGTCTCCGTTTGTGCTGGTGATCTTGCCGACCGTGGGCGATCCGATACTAGCGTTCGGGAAGCCAAGGAGAGGCGTGTTGAACAGGTTGAAGGCATCAAAACGGAATTCCACCTTCACCCGTTCGGTGACCTTAAAACTCTTCGTAAAAGACATATCGAATTGCACTACTCCGGGCGAGTAAAGCACGCCGCGCGCGACGTTGCCGTAGGTGTTCGCCGGAGGCGCTACGAAGGCAGTGTAGTCGAACCATTTGTCAGCCGTTGGATTTTCAAGCTTGCCATCACCAATACGGTTCGGCCAGCTTGGCGCTCCGTTGTTGACTCCGGTACTGAGTCCCACATTATAGGGTCGGCCGGTAGAGAGGGTGACGATACCACTCGCCTGCCATCCTCCAATGATCGCGGCGGGCACGCCGCCGGTCGCCCACTTTTTGCCCGGTCCAAACGGGAACTCGTAGACATAGTTCGTTATCCAGCGATGTTTCACGTCAAAGCCGGATGCACCCCGGCCGGCTTTGATGTTTGTGACTGTTTGCGGGTTGCCGCTCGAGCCGCCGCCGCTAGCCGCGGTTCCACCATAGTCAAGCGACTTGGACCAAGTATAGCTGGAGAGGAACTGAAATCCTTGAGAGAAACGCTTGGACACCTTGGTTTGCATGCCGTGGTAAGTCGACATGTTGCGGTTTAGGAACATGGTGAAGTTGCTGAGATTGTTGAGAGGCTGTATCAACCGGCGCGATGCTTGAGTGCCGGTTCCCGGCTGAACTTCGTTCGTGTTGTAGCCAATGGGCAGATGAATTCCTCGGCTGCCGGCGTAAGAGATTTCCCAAACAAGCGTTTTGGTAAGCTGCTGCTGCACATCCAAATTCCAGGTCTCCATGTAGGAGGGGAATTTTCCGAGATCGTGTCCGATCACACGAGGATTGGCGGCATTGAGATCCGCTGTCGTCTTGGGTTTGATCGGCTGGATCGCCGGGAAGGGATTGCTGATCAGCGGCACCTTAGACCAATCGGTGGGATTGGTTTCGGGAGAGAAGTTTTGCGAGATGGTATAAGGCACTTGCTGGCCGAGCAGGTTCGAACCCGAAGCCTGTATGGGGAAGTAGCTGATGCCAAATCCGCCGCGGATGATTGTAGTGGCTTTGCCGAAAATGTCCCACGCGAAGCCAACTCGCGGTGCGAAGTCCTTCTTGCTGTACTCCTTGTTCACGGCACGGGAAACCCCATCCTCACCCGCGTAGATCAGTTTCAATCCGACCTGATCAAAGTTGGTCAGCCGATCGCGGACTTCAACATCGGGCAGGAAGAGATCGTAACGCAGCCCGAGGTTAACGGTCAGGCGAGAGGACACTTTCCAATCGTCCTGAATGAACAAGGCGTGATCCTGGTTGGTCATGTAGTAAGGCGTGATCAGGAAACCCCTTGATCCGCCCGTTGAGTAGCCAATCAGAAGGGTAGCAAGCCCCGTGCCCTGAGTGTTTGTCTTGGGATCGTTGGTGAAATTGCGATTGAAGTTGAGCGAGCTGCGAGTGTCGGTATTCGTAAATGGCGAGGTGAGCCGGCGCACGTAGCGGTAGCCGAACTTCAAACCGTGGTGGCCGCGGTTCCAGTACAGATTATTCTCCACCTGGTAATGGGTTTCGCGCGGGTTCGCAGGCAGAAACGCCGGGCCACCGCTGAGTCCGGTGAAGTCCTGAACGTTGATGTTGGGAATCCCCGTCGTGAACTCAGAGATGTTGATTCCCTGAATTCCCAGCGACGTGGCCGCGTTGTGCCCGAAATCGGACTGGTTGGTCCGCGGCGTGGTCCGCGCAAAACCGGTACGGAATTCATTGATCAGGTTTGGCCTGAAGATGTGGCTGTCATTGATCGCCAGGCCTTGAGTTACCAGGTGGGTATTCTGAATCCCTGCAACCCACGGCCCCAAGTCAAACTTCTTGGCCGCTTCGGGAGGCGTGGGCAAGCAACAGCTGGCCTGACCCTGCGGGGCATCGAGCCAGTAATTGCTGAATGCGTACCGGACAAAAACGGAGTTTTTTTCCGTCAGTTTGTGATCCACACGAGCGGTGAAAGCGTCATCGGTGACCCCGCGGTTGGCGGTGGAAACATAATTGTTGAAGTTTCCCGCTGCGTTCGGCGTGGGATAGATGCTCGCGACACTTAATCCCACGGGGTTGATGCGGTTCTGGGGAATGATGTTTCCCGGAAACGGATCGCGCAGGAACTTTCCCGGGTTGGCAGGATCGGGCCGCGTGGTCAGCGGATCGTAGATCGTGATCAGCTTGCCGCTGGTGTCGGTAAACTCGCTGAAATCGCCGATGCGTGTCTTAGCCGTTGGCACCGTGTTGACATACGGGCTGCCCTTGATTTCGCGCAGGCCGGCGTAATCTGCGAAGAAGAACGTGCGATTGTGGCCATTATACAGCCCCGGGATCTTGATGGGGCCGCCAAACGCGGCGCCAAACTGGTTGCGGCGGAGCGGCGTCTTTTTCTGGGTCGGCAGCAGGAAGAACGGACGGGCATCGAATACGTCGTTGCGGAGATACTCGAACAGCGTTCCATGAAAGTCGTTGCTGCCGGATTTGGTCGAGACCGATACCACGCCAAAGCCGCGGCCGAACTCAGCGGAATATGTTCCGGTCAGTACCTTAAATTCACGTACCGATTCGAGCGTTGGCATGACGATGACGGTGTTAAAAGTATGTTCGTTATTGTCAATGCC
>Ga0315277_10003509_pt1 | contig 21238 bp, 20 predicted proteins | sample YL17G05_15_MG_FD_203695 | JGI IMG/M metagenome (GOLD analysis project Ga0315277, IMG submission 203695) | Sediment microbial communities from Yellowstone Lake, YNP, Wyoming, USA - YL17G05_15 | ecosystem: Environmental > Aquatic > Freshwater > Lake > Sediment | place: USA: Wyoming | collected...
CGGGCCCGTGCCGCGGCCCGTATGGACGAACCGCCCGTCATATTCTCGCTCCAGAAGCGAATGCTCGTCGACACGGCCACCCGGGAGACTTGCGCCTACCGCGGCTGGTTCATTCATCGGTTGAGCGTGCGGTCGAACCACGTCCACGTGGTTCTGACCGCGCCGCACGCCACGCCCGAATCGGCCATGCAGGCCCTGAAGGCCAACGCCACTCAGGCCCTGAACGGCCTCGGCCGGCGTAAGCATTGGTGGACGGATGGCGGCAGCAAACGGTATCTTAACGACGAACGTTCGCTTCGCAGCGCCATCGAGTACGTAGCGAACCAGTGACCATCGCCCCACGGTCGTACAACGGCGCCCCCGATTACCATCGGGGGCTAGTCAGAGGCGTAGTCGTACAACGGCGCCCCCGATTACCATCGGGGGCTAGTCAGAGGCGCAACGCAATCTGCGTAATCTGCGGGTGAAGCCTGTGGCGCGAGGTGCCCCTATGGATGTGCGGCTTTCGCTGATGCTCCGCGAACGGCGCTCGGGGAGCGTTTCGCCGGAGGAACTGGGCGAATCGCTGGGGCTCTCGCCGCAGCGCCTGGTGCGCGAAATCGACGAACTCGCGCGGCGCGGCTTCGTCATCGAGAACAATCCCGTGCTCGGCCTGCGGCTGGTGGGGGCGCCGGAGTCGCTCATCGAGGAGGAGGTTGCGCACGGATCGGCCGCGCGGCAAGTGGGGCGGCGGGTGCGGTGCGTGGAGTCCGCCACGTCGACCAACGATCTGTCGTGGGAGGCGGCGGCCCGGGGGCGCCGGGAGTCCGACGGCCTGGCGGTCCTGGCGGAGTACCAGACGGGCGGCCGCGGCCGGCGCGGCAACCGGTGGCTCGCCCCGCCGCACTCGTCCGTCCTCGCCTCGCTGGTGGTCTGGCTCCCCGATGCGCCCGGTCATGCGGCGGTGCTCACGCGGGTCTCCGCGCTGGCGGCGGCCCGGGCGATCGAGGAGGGCACGGGTGTGAGCGTTGGCATCAAGTGGCCCAACGACCTGGTGGTCGAGGACCGCAAGGTTGGCGGCATTTTGGTCGAGGCCCGACCGGTCGCCGGGGAAGTGGGACCTGTGGTGATCGGGATCGGTATCAACTGCACGCAGGAGGCCGAGGCGTTTCCGGAGGAGATCCGCCCATGCGTCGCGAGCCTGAAGATGCTCGGCGAAGACCCTGACCGGACGCTTCTGGCCCGGTCGCTCCTGGTGAAGTTGGACGAGGTTTTGAGGCAGATGACTGATCCAGACGGGGCCGCCTGCATAGCCCGTGATGCATCGGCAAGGTGCCGGACGCTTGGCCGCCGAATCGCCGTCCAGGAAGGCGGGGTACTATATATGGGGGAGGTAATCGACCTGGACGCTGAGTATGGCCTTGTTTTGAGGCTGAGGGAAGGCGGCATGCGGACGTTCCAAGCCATGACGACCCATGTGGTGGGGTAGCCGAAAGTGGTTCGCCAGGCCTGCCGCGGGAAAAGATGCTGCATTTCGAGCCCTGCGCGCATGTGATTTGCGGAGTTCAGGGGGCTTTTTCGTTCGTCCAGCGTGGTTCATAAGTCCTTCTATTACAGGGTGTTATGACGTGCGACCAGGAATACTCCTCGGCTGGTCTCGCCCGGCCGACTTGACGGAACCTCTTTTCTCACTAGAGTTATCTGCGGTTGCGTATGGTTGCGGTCACGTTGACCGCCATGTTTTTGGCCATGCGTGTGAAGATGGCAAATATGGGTGTTGTAGAAAAAGGGGTTAAGCTAGGCATGTCTTTGGCCGATACTAGTGGTGTCTGGAGGCGTCGGAAAACGCCTCTCATCGACAGACGGCTGTATGGGAATCTGGTGGCTGGCGGCAGAGCGTGTCCGACCCGTCGTGCCGCCGCCCGTTTTGTGGAACGTAGGGAAGGGGTGAGAAAAGGGCTACGTGTCTACGACATGGGTAGAACCACCGCCGTGGGCCAAGGTGGCGTCGGCGGGCGGTGAAACGAAGGGCCGGACTTGGTGATTGGAAACAAGGTTCTGAAAGCATCCCCCAAGGGGAACCGAAGCGACAAGGAGAATTACAATGAAGCGCGCGGCGAAGAAGGGCTTTACACTGGTTGAAATCCTGATTGTCGTGATCATCCTGGGCATCCTGGCGGCGATTGTGATACCGCAGTTCACCCAGGCGTCCACGCAGGCGAAGGAATCGAACCTCAAGACGAACCTCCAGACCGTCCGCAGCCAGTTGCTCCTGTACAAGATGCAGCATGACGGCGAGGCGTATCCGGATTCCGACTTTGTGAACCAGATGACGACGTACACGAACCCGGCCGGCGCGGCGCAGGCCACCGCCGATGCCACGCACACCCTGGGACCGTACCTCCAGAGCATTCCGATCAATCCGGTTTCGCTCATCAACACGGTGCGGATCGTCTCGGGCGCCACGACGACCTTCTCGGCCCCCTCGACCGAGGGCGGCTGGTGGTTCAACAGTACGACCGGCGAGTTCCGGGCCGACTTGACCACGTCCGCGCTCCATACGACGGCCGACGGCACGGCTTACAACGCTCTGTAACAAAAGTTGAAAATCGCTGTGGGTGCGCAGCGGTGACCGCCAGCCTCTTCGTGTAGGGGCGAAGAGGCCCTGGGCTCGGGAGCAGACACGCGTGGAGCGTTGTCTGCTCCCGGGTTGTTTCTGGCCATGTCAAACCGCAAACAAAGGGACGAACGGACGCAGGGACGGAGAAGAGGGGATTCTGAGCCTGCCGCGGAAGCGGCGGGAGATGCCGGCCCGGATGACGGCCCGCCCCATCCATCTTTTTCCGCGGTCCAAATAGGTCAAGAACGGCCTCCCGCAGTGCCGATAAATCCGATGTGCGACCATCCGCAGAGGGGCGCTATTCTGCGCCCAGGCTGTAAAGATGGCAAACTTGGGAGAACCAGGAAATGGAATCCAGGCACTTACGAGCGATTGTTCACGCATTGGTCCTCGTGGCGGTCATGCTCGGCCTCATTGCGGCCGCCCTGTGGTTCAGCCTTGAGCCGGGCGCGTTCCAGAACGAGGCGCGCGCCCAGAGCATATCCGGCCAGGCGGCCGGTGCAACGGACGGCGGCATTCCCGACGCGGGCAAGCAGCGCATGCTCATTGTTGAGCAGCTCCAGACGCTGAACCAGCGCCTGGCCGACATCGAGAAGGGCCTGCGCGACGGGTCTTACACCATCCAGATCGCCGAATCGAAAGGGGCCGGCGGGTCGCCTCGGAAGGCCGCTTCCAAGGAACCGGAGTGATGAGAAACGACGGGACGCCAATCCGGGCTGCGTTCACGCTGGTCGAGATCCTGATCGTGGTTCTCCTCCTGGCGATTGCCGCGGCGATCGTAATCCCGAACATCGGGTCTGCCGCCGGCTCGCAGGCCACGAGCGCCGCCGTCGTTCTCCAGGCGGACCTGGAGGTTGCCCGCAGCATGGCGATGACGACGCAGCAGCCGCATTCCGTGGTTTTCAGCCCGGACCGGCAGTCGTACAAGGTGGTCGCCAACTACACGGGCGTCGCGTATGCGTCGGCTGTTGCAGTGAACCATCCGGTCCAAAAGGGCAAGCCGTACGAAATCCGCTTGAACGGCCTCAACGGAGCGGCCGACGTGTCGGTCACGAGCGTCGTTTTTGGCGGCCAGACCTACGTGACGTTTCAGTCGCTCGGGGCCCCGGTCGCCGGCGGAAGCGTCGTTCTTGGTGCCGGCAACTGTGTGGCGACGGTGTCGGTGGAGGGGCTGACGGGGATCGTGTCGGTGACGCGCACAGGCGCGTAAACGCCGCAAAGGGATTCTTCGGCGACGGCGCGCGGGCCCATGAAGGTCGGAAGGGGTTTGCCGTGAGGCCGCTACCCATAGGCCTGGACGTCGGAACGACAACGGTTCGCCTGCTTCAACTGGGAGGAACCGAGCGGGACCTCCGCGCCGTCGATGCGGCCAAGTTCGTGATTCCGCAAGACGTCCGGGTGTTGCCGGACCGGCGTCGGGAAGTCGTGACGGGCGGCATCCGGCGGATCCTGAAGGAGCACCACTTCCGCGGGCGCGAGGTGGTCATGGCGCTTGCGCCGGGCCAGGTGGCGATCCGCAGCGTCCGCCTTCCGAAGATGCGGGAAGAGGAATTGGCGACCGCCGTCAACTGGGAGGCGCAGAACCGGTTCCCGTTCGATACGGCCACGGCGGTGATCCAGTACCTGCCGGCCGGCGAGGTCCGCCAGGGCGGCCAGGTGCTGGACGAGATCATCATCCTGGCCGCGCCCCGGGCCGAGGTGGACGCTCGCATCCAGTGGGCGTGCGAGGCGGGGCTGGAGGTGGTGAGCCTGGACGCCGGGCCGTGCGCGGTGTTCCGCGGATTCGAGCGGTTCCTGCACCGCCGCGAGGACGAAGGCGCCGTGAGCGTCCTGGTGGACATCGGGGCGCAATCGACGGTGTTGATTGCCCGCGGCCGCGACATCGTCTTCGTCAAGATGATCCCGATCGGCGGATTGGTGTTCAACCGCGCCGTAGCGGAGTGCCTGGACCTCGCGGTGACGGAGGCGGAGGCCTTGCGGCGGCGGCTCGGCCATCGGCTGCGCCAGGCGTCGGCCGGCGACGCGGACGACGAGGAGAACCAGCGCGTCAGCCGGGCGGTGGCCGACGCCATCCGGCCGCACCTGGAGGACCTGGCGAACGAAATCTCGCTGTGCCTGCGCTACTACAGCGTGAGTTTCCGCGGCCCGCGCCCGGAATCGGTGACGTTTACCGGCGGCGAGACGCACAACATCGACATTCCGACCTCGCTGGGCCAGCGCCTGGGCGTCGAAGTCAGGCCCGGCGACCTGTTGCGGTCGGTCAAGACGGACCACCTGGGCCAGGTGCTGGACCGTCGCAGCGACCTGGTGGAGTGGACGACGGCCTTCGGGCTGAGCCTGAAAGGCTTTCACCTGGCGGCGCAGTTGGCCGCCGGCGCCGTGTCGTGATGCAGGAGGGTCGTACTGTGCGTGAACTGGAATTTCTGCCACCCGAATATTTGCGGGCGCGGTTTCACCGCCGGGTCCGGTTCCTTCGGTCGTGGCTCTTGCTGGCGATGGCGCTGGCCATGGTCCTCTGGAGTTGCCAGATGGGTTTCTGGGTCCAAGACGCCCAGGCCGAACTGGCGGCGCTTTGCGGCACGGGCAGCGCCGTGGACGCGGAGGTGGCCAAGGTGCGGAAACTCCGGGCCGAAGGGCAACTTTACAGCCGGCGGATCGAGGCGGTGGCCCTCCTGCGGCCCAGGGTCATGGTCACCGATCTGCTTGCGGCCTTGGCGGGCCTGTTGCCCGCGGGGATTGTGGCGGATGACGTGACGGTGGACCATTCGCCGCACGGCCAGCCCGAGCAGGCCCGGATCCGCCTGGCAGGCGTCGCGCCGAGCGAAACAGCGGTCACCCAACTGCTGGCGGCGATGGAAGCCTCGCCGGCCTTTGAAGGGGCCGTTCTCGTGGAATCGAAACCGGTGGCCGGCGAGACTACGGGACGCCGGTCGTTTATCGTGGCGGCGGATGCCGAAATCGCCCCCCCGCCGAAGGAGTAGCACCGTGGCTAACAACGCGGTCGTACGCAGGCATTGGGCGGTGGACCGCCAGCAACTGCTGATCCTGCTGGTGTCGGCCGTCATGGTGGGCAGTTTCGTCCTGCTGGTCTTCTGGCCGAAGCAGCAGGAGTTGTCGGACCTCGACTCGGAAGTGTCGCGCCAGCGGGAACTGGTCAACCTGAAAGTCCGGACCAGCCAGGACGGGTTGTACGTGTCGGCGAAGATCGCGGCACTGCGGGGCATCCAGGACCGGCTTCAGCGATGTTTGCCGGACGAGGCAGGCATGGCCGAGTTCCTCGAGTCCGTCGGAGAGTGCGTCCGGGCCGAAAAAGGGCTGGCCTACGAGATACAGCGGCTCGAAGCCGACCTGACAGGGCCGGCCCCGGCCGAGGCGGTCCGCCTGCGGCTGACGGGACCGTTCGAGGCCGTGCACCGGTGCCTGTCGCAAGTGGAAGGTCTGGAGCGGTTGATTCGCGTGCGTCAGTTGCACGTGAAACGTCTGGATGATGCCGGGCAGGTGGAGGCGGAGGCGGAGATGCACGTCTACTACCTGCCCTCCGAGGAAGCGGGGCGGACGCGGCGGGCGTCGGCCGAGACGCAGCCCGAGGTGGCACACGGATGAACGAGAACCCGACCAACGGCGGCGCCGTTACCCCGTCGCGATGGGCCGGCCTGATGTTGTGGCTGGCATCGCAGCCGCGGGGGTGGTGGGCCACCGCGCGCGGGCGCTGGTGCCAGACGTTTTTGACGGCCGGCCTGGTCGTGGCGAGTGTCAGCGCGTGGGCCCTGGCGATCGTGCAGCCCTGGACCGGTCGGCCGGCGGAGTACGGCGCCGTGAGTTTCCCCGCCGAGGGGTTGGATACCGCCAAGATCCGCGCGGCCGCCGGCAGCGTCGAGAAACTCTTCCCGGAGCGGGCTCCGGCCCCGCGGCCGCTGGCACGCAATCCGTTTGCAGCGCAAGCGGCGCAGGCGGCGGCAGGTCAGGACACCAAGCGGCCGGAAAGCCGCCGGCCGGACACGGCGACGGCCGCGGCGCCACAAGGGTCGCCGGACGCTAAGACGATCCTCGAAACGATCAAAGGGCTGAGACTGGAGATAACGCTGACCACTCCCACCGGAGAGCGATGGGCGGTGATCAACGGCGAGAACCTGCGAGAGGGGGATACCATTGCCGGACTGGAGATCACCGAAATCCAGGAAGGCAAAGTCAAACTGCAACGCGGCGGGACGGCCTGCCTGTTGCGGATGGACTGAGGAGGTATGCCATGAGGGCGAGGGAGATGAACATGGAACGATCGCACCGAGGACGATGGTTGCTCGCCGTGGCGGCGGCGCTGGCGTACCTGGCGCTGGATGCGGCAACGGCAGCGGGAGCGGACAGCAGCAACGAGCCGCCCGCGCCGGCCAACGCGCCTGCGGCCAAGGCCGAGGCGCCCCCAACCGAGGCGCCGAAGACCGACCCGGCGGCTTCTGCGCCGGCCCCGGCCGGGCCCCGGGAACCGGCCGTCGTGGACTCCGCCGCCCCACCGGGCGGCACGGCCCCCGCCGAGACCGTCTTGATGGGCCACGATGGCAAGATCGAGAGCCTCCACGCCAAAAACGAGGAGATCGCGAACGTCCTGGAACTCCTGTCGCGCCAATTCCAGGTCAACATCATCGCCAGCAAGGGCGTCAAGGGCAAGGTGACGGCCGACCTGTACGGCGTGACGATCGACCAGGTCCTGGACGCCATCTGTCGCGCCAACGGCCTGAAGTGGACGCGCGAGAACAACTCGATCTACCTCACCACGGCCGAAGAGGCCACGGCGATCAGGACCGACGAGTCGCGCCTCACGACCGAGGTGTTCCCGTTGAACTACCTGACGGGCGACGACGCCGTGAAACTGATTACGCCCGGCCTGTCGTCGAAGGCCACGACGGCGGTCAACACCGCCAGCGAGAAGGGCCTGCCCTCGGGCTCCAGCGGCTCGACCGGGGCCAACAGCTTCGGCCTTCCTGACTCGATCATTGTCCGTGACTTCCCGGAAAACCTGGAACGCGTGCGCGACATCCTGAAGCGCATGGACCGCCGCCCCCGCCAGGTCCTCATCGAGGCGACGATCCTCCAGGTCACACTCACCGACGACACGACCCTCGGCGTGGACTTCAACGCCCTCTCCGGCATCGACTTCCACCAACTGTCGGCGGCCGCGACCGCCGGCACGGCGCCGACCCGCACCAGTTTGATCAATCCGACGGCCCTGGCCAACAGCGCCGACTCCAGTGCGCCCGTGCCGCAGCACGGCAGCGGAGTTGCCAATCCCGGCGCCTGGGGCCAGGTCCGCACATACGGCTTTGCAGAGCCAGGCAAAGGCCTGAACATCGGGTTCATCACCAGCGACGTGTCGGTGTTCGTCCGGGCCCTGGAGACGGTCACGGACACCACGGTCCTGTCGAACCCGAAGGTGCTGGCCGTCAACAAGCAGCGGGCCCAGGTCATCGTGGGCGACCGCATTCCGTACCTCACTACCACCGCCTCCTCGACGACGACCGTCCAGACGGTCAACTTCCTGGACACCGGGACGGAACTTATCTTCCGGCCGTTCATCAGCGATGACGGGTTCGTCCGGATGGAGATTCATCCGAAGGTCTCCAGCGCCAAACTCATCGGAAGCGTCGATAACCCCATGCCTCGCGAAACCACCGCCGAAGTCACCTGCAACGTCATGGTCAAGGACGGCCACACGATTGTCATCGGCGGCCTGTTCGACGAGAACGTCAAGACCGACCGGTCGCAGGTGCCGGGGCTGGGCAACATTCCGGGCCTCGGATGGTTGTTCCGCTCGAATGAGGATAGGACGGAGCGGCGAGAGATCATCGTGCTGCTGACCCCGCACATCCTGGACGACATGGAAGCGGCCAACGAAATCGGCGTCCAGGCCATGGACGACGCCAAGCGCCGCTGCCTGGGCCAGCGAGAGGGCTTCAGTTGGATCACGCGCGAACGGCTCCAGACGCTCTACCTGCATGCGGCCGAAAAGGCCTGGCAGGAATACGAGAAGAACCACAAGCCCAGCGACCTCTCCTGGGCACTCTGGAACGCCCAGGTGACGCTGAACATCGCGCCGAACAACCTCAAGGCCCTCCGGATGAAGGACATGATCCTCTCGGAAAAGCGCGGCGAGCCGTACGAGCCGCCGAACTGGACCATCTGGGACAGCATCCAGGACCGCCTGAAAGAGATGGATGAGGCGAAACGGTCGGCCGCGGAAGAACGCGCCGCCTTGCCGCCGGCCACGCCGCCGCCGGCGCCGTCACCGCCGGCGCCCCCCGCAGAAGAGGAGGCCGCCGCGCCCGCGCCAGACGCTGACGATATACCCCTAGACGCTGACGATATACCCCTGCCGCCCGCGTTCGCAAGGAAGGACGCCGCGCCAACCCCGGCGCCCAAGCAATAGGAGGAGCGACCATGCAGATGAGACGAGCGATCCTCTACATCGCCGTGATGCTGATGGTCCTGGCGGCCGGTTGCGGCAAGTTGTTCATGGACCAGAAGCGGGACGAGGCCCGACAGCGCTGGAACGTCTCGCGCGCCGAAATGGTCACCCGCATGGCCGAAGGCTGCTTTGCGCGCGGCGAAACCGGCCGCGCACGCCAGGCCGCGGACGACCTGTTGCGCGCCGACGTCCCGTACGCGCCGCTCTATGTGCTGGCCGCACGCCTGGAGGCCGACAAGGGCGACCTCGACGGCGCCCGCGTGTTTGCCGACCACGCGGTGACGCTCGATCCGCAGTCGGCCGAGGCGCGCTACGTGCTCGGGACGATCGAGCAGACGCTCGGCCAGACCGACCGGGCGCTGTACATGTTCTCGGAGGCCTCGCGCCTGGATCCGAACCAGTCGAAGTACGCCCTGGCCCGGGCGGAGATGCAGGTGGTTCAGGGCGATTCGGAGGAGGCGGCCAAGTGCCTGCGGGAGGCCGTCGAACGCATGCCCGGCCGGGCCGAGGTGCACGTGGCCCTCGGCGACGTGCTCGCCCACCAGAGACGCTACAGTGCGGCCGCCGGCAGTTTCCGGATCGCCCTGCGGCTGGAGCCGAACCGGACCGACTTCAAAGAGCGGCTTGCGCGGGCGCTATACGCCTCCGGCGAGTACGCCGAGGCCGAGTCGCTTCTGTCGGACCTGGCCATGACGCAGCCCGACTTTGCGTCCGGCTGGGTCCACACCATGCGGGCCGACTGCCTCCTGGCGACCGGCCGCGTGGCGCAGGCGCGCGAAGTGTACCTGGCTCAGTCGCGGAACACGCAGACCGCGCCGGCGCCGCTGGTGGGCCTGGCGAAGTGCGAGATCCTGGACAACCGCCTGCCCAGTGCGCAGAAGTACCTGGAAGAGACGCTCTCGCGACAGCCGCGACACACCGAGGCCAACGCCCTGATGGGCTACGTCCTTCTGGCGGAAGGCCGCTGCGGCGAGGCCACGGCGCACCTGAGCATGGCATTGAGTGACCCCGAGTGCGCCCGGCGCGATACGGTCGAGCGCCTGCTGGCGAAGGCCCGGGGCGACCGCCCCGGTATGCCGGCGACGGACAATTAGTGGGACACACTTAGCGCGGCGGGTCTCCTGACCCGCCGCGCGACCCCACGCCACAGGGCCAGAGTCGCGGATTCCGGCGCGGTGGGTCAGGAGACCCACCGCGCGACTTGCGGCCGTGCCGGGGGCTGACGGGAGGTTGTCTTAGGTGATTGAACTGCGTCGGGCGGCGGCCGTGATTCTGCTGTTTCTCGGCGTGGGGGTGGGCCTGCACCTCCTCCTGAGCCCCCTGCGCGAAATGGCAACGTCCCCCGCCGCCAAGGCGATGACGCTGGCGCTGGGCCTGGCGCTGTCGGTGATGGGCCTGATCGGGGGGTACCTGGTGGCCCGCATGCCGAAGGAGCGGGTCCAGAACGTCGCCGAGTATCTCGAAAACATGGTGCGTCGCGGCAGGGTGGGGCTCGTGCTGAGCGAAACCCAGGCCGATTCGCTCGGGCGGCTCGGCCACGCCGTCAACCACTACCTGGCGTTCGTCAAGGACGAGATCGAGCAGTCGAGCCTGACGGCGAAGGAGCGGCGGATCCAGATCAAGGTGCTGGAGGCGGAACGCCGGCACATCGAGTCGGTCATCCACGCCATCAGCGACGGCGTCATCGTGACGGGGGCGTTCGGCGACCTGCTCCTTGCGAACGAGGCGGCCGAGAAGATTTTCGGATTCCGGTTCGAGACGGCGGTCCGCAAGCCCGTCGAAGAGGTCATTACGGACAGGGGGTTCCTCGGCCTTCTCCAGGAAATGCGGGAGACCGGCCTCTTCGTGCCGCACCGCATGCTCGAGTGGGTCCAGGGCGCCGGCGATCAGGCGAGAACGTGGCGCGTGGTCCTGAACACGGTGCTGGAAGGCAAGAAGCGCGACCGCATCAGCGGGGCGGTGGCCGTGCTGCACGACGTGACGAAGGAAAAAGAGATCGCCAGGATGAAGAGCGACTTCGTCTCCAACGTGTCGCACGAACTCAAGACGCCCCTGGCCAGCATCAAGGCCTATCTTGAGATGCTCGTGGACGGCGAAATCAAGGACCCGACACAGGTGCGCGAGTGCTTCCAGACGATCGCCTCCGAGACCGACCGGATGAGCCGCCTGATCCAGAACATCCTGAACCTCAGCCGCCTGGAGTCGGGCCTCGTGCCCGTCAACAAGACGGACCTGGCCGTGACGGAAATCCTGCGGGCCGTCAACGACGTCATCGCGCCGCAGGCCGCCAAGAAAAACCTCGTCCTGGAAACGGACCTGGCGCCCGTCTTCTTCCGCGTCAACGGCGACCGCGACATGCTGTACCAGGCGATCCTCAACGTGCTCTCGAACGCCGTCAAGTATACGCCCGACGGCGGGAAGATCCGCGTCTCGACCTACCTGGCCGGCGGCTGCATCGTGGTCGAGGTGGCCGACACCGGCCTGGGCATTCCGCAGGAGGAGTTGCAGAAAATCTTCGAGAAATTCTACCGCTCTCGCCACTCCGGCAAGGCTGCGCCGGGCACGGGCCTGGGTCTGGCGCTGGTGAAGCACGTGGTTGAGGTGATCCACGGCGGCAAGGTGACGGTCGAAAGCGAGGTCGGCAAGGGGTCCGTGTTCCGGCTCTCGCTGCCGGCCGTGCGCTAGGGCTCCGTCTCACGTGAAATGAGGGGTGCCACGGCTTGCTTGCAAGCCGTGCTGCTCGCAGCGCACTGGTTGCAAGCAACCAGTGGCACCTCCAGATTCGAGATTGACGGAGCGCTGGGGTTGCGGCGCGCGTGTCGGCGGAGATGCCGGCCGCTCGACAACCAATGCGTGCGACAAGAAAAACGAGACGAGGATGCCAAGGAGAATCCTGGTAGCGGACGACGAGGCGCCCATCGCGAACGCGGTGGCCATGAAGTTCCGCAACGCCGGCATGGAGGTCATCGTGGCCCTGGACGGCCAGGAGGCCTACGAGCAGGCGAAGGCCGAGCGGCCGGACTTCATCGTCACGGACCTCCAGATGCCCGGCATGAGCGGCCTGGAACTCACCGCGCGCCTGGCGGCCGAACTCGACGGGGGCATCCCGACTATCCTCCTGACGGCCAAGGGGTTTGAATTGGAGGGGGCGGCCGTGGCGGGGCTTCCGATTCGGCGCATCATGACCAAGCCGTTCAGCCCGCGCGAATTGCTCGGCGCGGTCCAGGAGGAACTCGGCGAGACGGCTACTTTGTAACCGCGGTTTCGGCGGTGCAGGGATTCTCAGGAGTGCCGCAGCGGGTGTGGGGTTGGGTGGGTGTGGCTGCGACGCGCCTCGTGATGCGTGTGTAGGGGCACAATCATGGCTGTTACGCAAACGACGCTTCCGGCGCCGGAACTCGTCGTTCCGGCGGGTCTGGCCGGGGACATTCAGCGCGAGACCGGCGTCTCGGTCGCCTTCTTCGGATCGGACGGCCAGGTGCTGCGCGAAGCCGGGACGGGACCCGTGCCGCAAGGCGCCCCCGTTTCGGACGCTGCGCCGGCGGCGCGGCTGGCGCGTGAGGCGGCGGTGCGCGCGGCGGACGTGTTTGAAGCCGGTCCCGGGCGCCTGCGCGGGGCGTGGCGGATCGGCCCGCGCGCCAAAAGCGCCATCGTGGCCGTCTGCGAACTGGCCGTCTCAAGCGCCGAGGGCGCGGGGATGGGCCGGCGGTTGCTGTGGGCCGCGGCCGAGATCGCCCGGGCCCGCGTCCGCGAAGCCGCCGTCCGCGCGGAAAACGAAGCCGCCTCCGAGTCCCTGCTCCAGAGTTTCGAGGAGGTCAGCCTCCTCCATCACCTCGGCCAGGTGCTGCGCATCGACCGCCCCGAGGACGAACTTCTCCGTCGCATCTGCTCGGAACTGTGCGAGACGGTCGGCGCACAAGCCACCGCGGCCCTTCTGCCGGACCCGGACGGGGCGTCGCCGCGGGTCATCCTGTCGGGCCGGCTGCCCTTTGACGCCGCCCACCTCCCGCAGATCGCCGAACGCCTGATGGACGGGGCGGGGTCCGAAGCGTCCCTGCTCATCAACAATCATTGCCAGGACGACGCCACGCTGGCGGCCCTGGCCCCGGCGCTCGTGCAGGCGGTGATCGTGCCGCTCCCGCTGGGCGAAGGCCTGCGAGGCGCCCTGCTGGCCATCAACCGCAGCGGCGAGGAGTTCGGCAGCCCGGACGCCAAACTCGTGCTGTCCACCTCCAGCACCAGCGCGATCTTTGTCGAGAACCGGCGCCTGTACCGCGAACTCCAGGAACTGATGCTCGACCTGGTGCGGGCGCTGGTGTCCAGCGTCGACGCGAAAGACCCGTACACGTGCGGCCACAGCGAGCGGGTGGCCATGCTGACGCGGCGGCTGGCCTCCGACCTCGGCTTGGGGGCCGACGAGGTCGAGCGAATCTACCTGGCGGGGCTCCTGCACGACATCGGCAAGATCGGCACGCCCGAGCGAATCCTCCGCAAGGAGGGACGGTTGGAGCCCGAGGAATTCCGCATCATCAAGCAGCACCCCCAGGTGGGCTACAACATCCTCTCGGGCGTCCACAAACTGGGGCCCATCCGCGAGGTGGTCCTGGGGCATCACGAGCGGATAGACGGCAAGGGGTATCCCCGGGGCCTGAAGGGCGACGAGATACCGCTCCTGGCCCGGATCGCCGCCGTGGCCGATGCGTTCGACGCGATGACCAGCGACCGGCCCTACCGCGCGCGGATGCCGCTGGAACAGGTCCGCAGCGAGATCGAGCGCGGCATCGGCGCCCAGTTTGACGAGCGCGCCGCCCGGGTCCTGCTGGCCCTGGACCTGGAATCGCTCCTGGCAGAATTGAGTGCGGGTGTAAGCCGCAGACCGGAATCGGAGGCACGGCAGACATGCCAACCGTTACAGACGCCTACGGGAGCATGACGGTCCTGTCGGTGGAACCGGGGCTGACGAAGGCCGAGGCGGAGGATTTCCGCCACGTGGCCGAAGGGCAGATCCACGCCGGGGACCGCTGGTTCGTCCTCGATATGGCCCGCGTGGGCGCCTTCGATAGCCAGGGCCTCGAGTACCTCCTCTGGTTCCAGGAACAGGTGGATGCCGCAGGCGGGGTCGTCAAGGTGGCGGGCCTGAAGGGACATTGCCGCAAGGTCTTCGAGATGGTCCGGTTCGACAGAAAGTTCCAGGTGTTCGACAACGTTCACGAAGCGGTCAAGAGCTTTTAGTAGGACGGGTCAATGCCCACGGTGAACAAGAATCGCGCGCGGCTCGCCGACCTGCTGATGCAGCAGGGCGTCGTGACGCAGGAACAACTGACGCGGGCGCTGGAGGCCCAGCAGCAGGGCCAGCAGCAGCGCCTCATCGGCGAGATCCTCGTCGACCTGGGGTACGCCACGCGCGAGCAGGTGCTGTCGGCGGTGGCGGAATCGTGCGGCGTGCCCTTCGCGCGCCTCGTGCCGCAACTGGTGGACCCGTCCGTTCGCGGGGCCCTGCCGGAACCGTTCATGCAGAAGCACGGGGTGTTGCCGCTTTTCCGCACGCGGGACATGCTCACGGTGGCGACGTCGGAGCCGTCGAACCTGTTCCTGATGGACGAGATCGCACACGTCGCCGGCCTGAACGTTCAACTGGTGGCCGCCACGCCCGACAACATCTACCAGATGATCGAGTACGCGGCGCCGGAAGGGAAGGGCGAGGCGCCGCGCGAAGAGGCGGTTCCCGAGACCTTCTTCGCCGCCGAAGTGACGCTGCTGGACGACTACGACACGGCTTACGGCACCTGGCCCCCGGAGAAGGTCACGAACCTCCTGGTGCGCGAGGCGGTGCGGTCGCGGGCCAGCGCTATCCACCTGGAACCCGACGAGAAGGTGCTCCGCGTACGGTTCTGCATCGACGGCGCCCTGCACGTGGTCATGCGTCCGCCGGCGCGGCTGGCGGCCGGGCTGACGGGAGCGCTGGAGGAAATGGTGGGTTGTGCGTCCCGAGGCGGTTCGGGCGGCGGCGTGCAGCGCAGCGCGCAATTGCTGGTGCAGGGCAAGGCCGTGCAACTGCACCTGGCGACCCTCGGGACGGCCTTCGGCCCGCGCGTCACGGTCCGGATCGTCCGCGACGACGAGGCCGAGCGGCCGCTGGAGAAACTCGGTTGCGACTTTGAACTTCTGGCCCGGTACCGCGAGATGCTCGCGCCCCTGCGGGGACTGGTCATCGTGGCCGGGCCGCGCGCCAGCGGCGCCACGACCACCCTGTACAGCAGTCTCGGCGCGCTGGACCCGGTCCGGCTGAACGTCTGCACGTTCGAGAGCAGCATCAACTTCAACGTTCCGGGCATGAGCCAGTTCTCGCCGTCGACGTGTGGGGCGGCGGACCTGGAGGCGGCGATCGGACGACTGCTCCTCCAGCAGCCCGACGTCCTGATGCTGGATTGTGAGATGAACGGTGCCGCATGGACGACCGCCGCGGAGGCCGCACGCGATGGGCACCTGGTGCTGGCGCGGCTGCGGGCCACGGATGCGGCGGACGCGATAGTGCAGCTGGCCGTTCACGTGCCGCCCGACGTCCTGGGCGTCGCCCTGCGCGGGGTCCTGGCGCAGCGCCTGGTACGGACGGTCTGCCCGCACTGCCGCGCGGCGCATGAGCCGCCGGGGGACCTCAAGCAGCGGGTGGCCGAGATGTTCGGTCCCGTGGAGACGTACGTCAAGGGCCGGGGGTGCTCGTATTGTGCGCGGACGGGCCTGGCGGGCCGGATCGGCCTGTTCGAACTGGTGCCGATCGGCGGTGACCTTGCGCCCCACCTGGAGCGGCCGCAGGGCCGCGCCGAGTGGCGCGCCGCGATCCGCGCGGCCGGATACCCGTCGCTGTGGGCGGACGGGATCAACAAGGTCCGGGCGGGCATTACGTCCCTCGACGAGGTGATAGCCGTGCTGTCGGGATGCCCGGGCGAGGCGCGGATCCCCTTGGCCGCCGGGCACGTGGCGCCCGCGGCGGCCCACACGAACTGATCTGCTCGGAGCGCAAAGAAAAGGGAGCCGGGGAACCGGCTCCCTTACTCTCTATGCCATCGCGGCGGCAGGACTCCTTCCTGCAGTGCTTCTTCCCGCGGGTGTCAGGGGGAGGGTACTCCGAGTTTGGCCCGGAGCATTTGGATCTTGGCATTCAGCGGGACGCCCTTTTTCTTGTCCTTCTTTTCGTTGTCGGGCATGGCATCGTAGCACATTTGGTAGATCTGCAGGGCGCTCTTGGGGTCTCCCGCCTTCTCGCACACGTCGCCTATTTTCTCGCCGAGGCCCCAGTCCTTGGCGCGATCCTTCTCGGGGACGGCCTCCCAGATAGCCTTGTAGACGAGGAGCGCCCCGCGCAAGTCGCCGACCTTCTCGTACAACTCGGCCAAGGTTCTTCCGAGGCCGCCGTCTTTGCCGCGATCTTTCTCCGGGATGGCCTCCCAAAGGCCTTTGTAGAGGAGCAGGGTGGTGCGGAAGTCGCCCGCGCTCTTAGAGAAGTTGGCGATCTCCTCGACGAGTTTCCGGTCCTTGAAGCGGTCCTTCTCGGGAATCGCGTCGAGGATGCCCTTGTATAGGGCGACGGCGTTCTTCGTATCTCCCGCCTTCTTGTAGAGGTCGGCGAGTTCTTTCTTCATCGCCAGGTCGCGGTTGGCCTCGGGGGTCGACTGGTAGAGGCTCAGTTCGGCCCGGAGGGCGTTCTTGTAGTCCGCGCACCGCGAGCAGCAGGAGACCGCTTTCTCCAGGAACGACCGGTACTTGTCCTGGGCGCGTTTGGTGAGTTCGTCGCCCTTGGCCTGCATGTCGGCGGAGGCCTTCTCGCGGTCGCGCTCGAGCCCCTTGAGCATGCTGATGATGCGCTCGTACTTCTCGGCAAGCCCCCACCACTGGGCCGCGGCCGCCTCCAAGGCCGCCCGATACTCCAGGTGCTCCTTCTTCTTGCTTCCCTTCTCGAGTTCCTGGCGGTACTTCTCGATGTCCGCGCCGTCCGCGACCCCCTGGGCCTTGACGGTGGCCATGCTGGCCCGGAACTCCTCCTGCTGGAGGTTTTTCATCCGGTCTTCGATGTTGAGGATCTGTTTTTCGAACTTGGCTGCGGCCGTCTCGTCCGCCTTCGGCGCATCGGCCCCGCCGGGCGCCTTTTCCTCGGCCACGCCCGTGGCCGGCCACGCGGCCGCCCAAGCCGCCGCAGCCAACACCCCGAGCGCCAGCCGGATCCGCCACGTGCCCATCATGAGAATTCCCCTGGCTTTGCCTGAAGGTACATACGGTCTCACACCATGATTATACAAGACAAAAAGCGGCTTCGACACAACCGGGCCGGTTCCGGCGGTTGTTGCCGGCCCCCGCTGCGTTCGCCCGAAAAGTCTCCGCGTCCGCGGCAGGTGCCTGCCGGGCGGCGCGTCCGTCATTTTCCCCCGGCCTTGTTGCCCGCGCTGGCGCCGCCCTGGGCTGCCACCGGGTCGCTTGGGCTCAGGCCGAGTTTGGCTTCGCAGGCGGCGATCCTGTCCTTGATCGGCTTGACCCACGCCTCGTCGCGTTTGGCCGGATCGATGGTCTCAAGCGCGCTCTTCCAGAGTTCGAGGGCCGCGACCTGCTTGTCGATCTTGGCGGCAACGTTCTCGGGCGACGCCTTGCCGAGGAGGGGTGCTTTGGCGGGCGGGGACGATGGCTCGCCCGCCGGGCTTGCCCCCGTCCATCCGGGCAGAAGAACTGCGGTCAAAGCCAGGCAGGCTGCAATATAGGCATAAACAGTCCGCATGACCTGTTCCTTCCGCGAGCCCCTTGCCAGTCGCTGCCGTGGAACGGTCTGCTTACAGCATAAAGCCTGCCGCGCGGGCGGTCAGGCCTCGATGGCTGTCACGCGAACCCGCAGATACCCCTGCCGGTGCCCCGTGTGGCGGCGGGAACTCTTGCGGCGGCGGAGTTTGAAGACCTCGATCTTCGGCCCCTTCGTCTGGCCGAGGACCTCCGCCGTCACCTTGGCCCCCTGGATCACGGGCTTGCCGACCCGGACGCCCTTTTCGTCGGCCACCAGGAGCACCCGGTCGAATGTCACGCTCTCACCCGGGGCGGCCTTGCGGAGATCGATTTCCAGCGTCTGGCCCTGCTCGACACGCAGTTGCGTGCCGCTGTCTTCGATAATGGCGTACATGCGGCCTCCACTCGATTCTAAACCCTGTCAAGAGTAAGAACTTTACCGCCTTCGGGCCGGGGAATCAAGACGATTTCCACGAGGACGATTTCCACGAGGGCGTACCGCCCCGGTCTCTGGCGCATGTTGCCCTTAGTCGCGTTTTTGCAGAAACACTTACGAACGTGAAATATTTCACAGCCAAATGGTCGTCCCCGATTTTACGACCCCGGCCCGGCGCGTAAGTCCTTGTGCAGCAAGGGGTTATGAAATATCTGGGAGTGCCCCGCTCGTGCAATCGCCGCAAGGCGCGTAAGTCCTTATGCAGCAAGGGGATAGGGAACCCCGGCGCGCCGGGGAAACAAGCCCGCGGCATGCCGCGGGATGAAGCGGCGGGAACCGGGAACCGGAAAAACCCGCGGCATGCCGCGGGATGGGGTGGGGCGTGCTTGGCGCCCGGCACTAAACAAAGGCGGAAACCGGAACCTGGGCGCCGGGAAAGACGTGCGCGTCGGTCGCGTCAATAGTGGAGGACTACGGGCTAGAAGGGCCTCCATCATTTTGCCAAGGCCGCAGGCTGGCCCACCCGCGCCCTGACGTCTTCGTGTGCTTACCGACGGGCTCTTTCTGTGCGATTGCGCCATCGCCTGTTCGGAAACTCCGGCCGCAACACTCGGCTTTATAGTCCTTGATCGTGAGTTCAAGTCCGCAGTGCGGGCATCGCACCTTTATGCCGCGATAGTACGGATGCTTTAGCACGATGTTCCCGATCGTGTTGTCATAGAGCCACCACGCCGGCTTTGCCGTGAACTTGGACGGATGAATGCCTGGAAACATTTCTGGGGGTCCTTTCGCTCTGCACAACTTACCGTGCGACGGCTACAACCTCGACGATTGCGATTTGATCTTTGGTCAAGGCGTACAGGTTGTAAACCAGCACTCAAGCACGAACATCAGTGCACCTGGCGTTGCTACTTGAGCAGAATCGCAATGGCAACCGAGACCGCCGAAACGATTAGCGACCCTACTGCGATCCATATTGCCCAGTTGTGTTTTCGTGACTGATCTTGAAGATCGGCAAGGACCGCTGCCATGAAGGGAAAGTTCACGCAGTGAATATCGTCTCCGATTCTCAAGGCGAAAAAATAAACATTTACCCCGTCAGACTGCTTGTAGCCGTACTTGTGCTCAAGATGATAGTACAACCGCCCAAATACCAAGTCTTGGTCAACCCGAAGGTCGTGTGCGATCCGTTCTATGTCAATTGGCATGTAAATCTTAGTACTGCGACCCCCGCCGCCCTTCACGAACTTGCCGAATTCTTCATGGTATACGTCATATATGGCTTGGAGTATCTTTAGGTCTGTGGGTATTGACTTGCTCATGCGCTCCCCCCCTCCACGATGGCGATTTCATCTTTCGTCAGGCCGTACAGGTCGTAAACCAGCCGGTCGATTTCGGCGTCGGAAGCCTCGATCCGCCGCTGCAGGAAAATCTTCTGCCCCTCGACACTTGCCGCAGCCAGGTGCTTGTGCAGGGCCAACATCGTCTCGACCAGTGCCACCATCCGGTCATGCAAGGCCTTGTCGGCGGACTTGCTCAAGTTCAATTCAGGGAGCGGAATTCGGCAGAGAGGCTCAATGTCAACTTGAAGTTGGTCGCCTTGCACTTTCCCGGCTTTCAGAAACCAGAAGTGAGCGGCACGCGAATTAAGCACGCCTGTCAAGAATCGCAGGTCATATGTTGTGTGCCGCGGTTTGATTACGTTAAAGGTCTGGGTTACATAACAAGGGAAGTCCACGTACGTGAAGCTCGGCAGGTGGGTCTTGCGCAAGGCAATTATCTTGGTGCCCTCGAAATAGTAGGGGTCTCTGGGCCGATGCAGGCCGTAGGGCTTGTTACTTGAGGTTATGATGCTTTGGAACCGGTCAAGGTGCCTCTTTATGGAGGCGCACCCGGAACAGTTTTCAACGGCTCTTGTCGTGTAAAGCACCCTTAGGTCTGTCTTCCTTTCTCCGTAGTATCGACCCAACTGTCGGGTTGTGTAGAAGGGCTTAATCAATTCTTTCTCTGCATCGGTCTTGGCAATTCTGTTGGCCTCTTTCCTTGTTAGGATGAAAACACCGTCTCCAATCCTGACCTTGAGATTCTTGAGTCCTGCCAACTGCGAGGTCGTTACAGTTTCCTGGGGCAGCACCATGCCCTGGGCAACATCATCAGGTTTAAGGCGCAGAATGCCCACCCGGTTCATTGCATCAAGGACCCGCTGCACTGTGGCGTCGGCAAATCGGAATGGCGTGCCTGCTATGCTTACAGCCGTGGTGCGAAATGTTTTGCCTGCCAACGCACTGACATCATCCCTCAATAGAGCAAGTCTCACATGCTCCTCTGTGACCTCCGGTGTGTCAAAGATTGAGTATCTCAGGGTTTGGAACTTGCCCCTTGGCTTTGCCTTGGAAAGAACATATATGCCCGTGTTGACGCCGGCGTCTCTGAAGACCTTGAATGAGCCGAAGTCCACATATCGAAGCAGCGTTGTTTCGCCGAATACCTTGGCCCTTAGAATCGATGCTCCGGCACTGCTGGGCCAGTTATTCGTGGCAATGTAAGAATGAAGACCACCAGCTTGGAGTAGGTCGATAGCCTTGCAGGCAAAAATGTACCAAAGGTCCATTTTGCCCTGATAGTACTTCTCGGCCTCAGTGCCTCTCAAGTCATGGAAGGGTTGATGGTCCGTGTACTCCTTGAGGTACGGCGGGTTGCCGACCACGCAGTCAAACCCGCCAGCCTTCATTGCGTCGGAGAACTCGCGGGACCAGTCGAAGGGGTTGACGCGCCGCATCTCATCCGGGTCGGGCAACAGCGTGCCGCTGAAATAGTCCGGGCCTATAAGCGAGTTGCCGCACCTGATGTTTGCGGCAAGGTTCGGCAGGGCGCGGTCCTTGAAGGCCAGGAGGCCCAGTTGAAGGCTCTGGCTGTTCTCGCCTTCCGGCACCTTCAAGAGGAGCGAGAGTTTCGAGACCTCCACGGCCTGGGGGTCGATGTC
>Ga0315277_10003510_pt1 | contig 21237 bp, 21 predicted proteins | sample YL17G05_15_MG_FD_203695 | JGI IMG/M metagenome (GOLD analysis project Ga0315277, IMG submission 203695) | Sediment microbial communities from Yellowstone Lake, YNP, Wyoming, USA - YL17G05_15 | ecosystem: Environmental > Aquatic > Freshwater > Lake > Sediment | place: USA: Wyoming | collected...
CGGGTAACTGGCTTAATGGTATCTGGCTGGCGTTGATTGGCTGGTTCCTGGAGAGTGCCGCTGCTGGTAGCTACCAGCAGCTTCTGCTGCAAGATATGCTCAAAGGCCACGTAGCCCGCGAAGTAATGTCCAGCGACTGTGTCGTAGTTCCCCCCGATATGACTATTGGTCACCTTGTCAATGGCAATATCTTGACCTCCGGACGCCGTTGCTTCCCCGTGGGCTCCGGCTCACAAATAATGGGCTTGATGACATTGCATAACGTCAAGGAAGTACCGCGAGACCAGTGGAACACGGAGACCGTCCAACAAGCTATGACGCCGTTCGACAAACTCAAGTGGGTGCGGCCCGATGAAGAACTTTCCTCAATACTCCGGACCTTAACTGAGGATAATATCAATCAGGTGCCTGTAGTCGAGGATAACAAAATTGTGGGCATGGTGAGCCGTGAAAATCTGCTCAACTTTGTCAATGTTCGCAGCGGGCTGGGCATATAGTGTTTCCTATCTATTCACCTGTGAAAAACTCCATTTTCCATTGGGTACTAGGGAGCAAGTCCAGCCGCTTTCAGGATATCTGGAACCACCTCTTCCTTGCCTATGGCCATTACATGGACTCCGTGGCACATGGATTGTTTTTTATGGTGGCTATCATCCGACCAGCGATTTGTATACCTTTATTGATTGCCTCACCTTTGGGGGCAGCCGCTAATTCATCAATCAAGTTCTGGGGCACGAAGACGCCCGGAACGTTTTCGGTCATATACTTCGCCATCCTGGCTGACACGAGCAAAATGATGCCGGCCAGTATCTTGACCGGGAACTGGCGGGCATATTCCATGAACCTGGCAAATTTGTCCAGGTCATAGATGACCTGAGTCTGAAAGAATTCGGCACCGGCTGCAATCTTCTTTTCAAACTTCATTAGCTGGGGCTCAATCGGGTTTGCTTCAGGTGTAACTATGGCTCCGGCACAGAACTCCACAGTCCCGTCGAGCGCATTACCTCCCAGGTCTTTGCCCGATTCCATCTGCCGAATTGTCTTCAGTAGCTGTGAGGAGTCCAGGTCGAAAACACCCTTGGCCGCCTTATGGTCGCCGACTACAACTGCATCTCCGGTCAGACAGAGGACGTTTCTTATGCCTCTGGTATATGCAAAGAGAAGCTCGGCTTGAAGGGCAAGGCGATTACGGTCGCGGCAAGTCACCTGTAAAATGGGCTCGCCACCTCGCTCCGTGATGGCCAGACAGCCACCAATGGAAGGAAAGCGCATTACAGAGCTCTGGTGGTCGGTAACATTCAGCGCATCTACCTTATCTTTGAGAAGGTCAATATGGTGGAGCATCTTCTCAATGTTTGTCCCCTTTGGTGGATCGATTTCGCTGGTTATCACAAATTTACCGGATTTGAGAACTTCCCTAAAACTCGGCGCCATAGTTCCTCCTTCATGTGATCTTGATCGTTCGCGGCCTGGGTGCTACGCTGTAATCTCTGGGGGAATGATGCTTACGCATCAAGTCAAGTCGTCCCTGTTCCTGGTTCTCCTCTTTTTCGATTGACAACTGTTTTAAGGGGGGTCTTTGATGCTTCCTAACTCTCGCAGGCAAGTCCCCCGCAAAGACTTCCTATTTCATCGTTTGAGAAAGTATGGCAGTCTTCTCGTATTAGGACTGTTTCTACTAGGATGGGATATGGCACAGCATTGGATTAACTTAAATAATTGTATGTTGGTGGTATCAATGATAGTTAATCTAATAGTATTTGGCTTAGCACTTAGGGTAATTATACTTAGTCGCCATCAGGAGAGCCATGATTCAACATTACACGAATAAGAGCAATGGAAATTGCGATAAAATCAATAGTGAGGGTTTAAGAAATTGAAGAGAATGGGATATGTTAGCCTCTTTCTAAAAAAGTTACCCACCTTGATTAGAGAGTGGGTAACTAGTAGCTATCTATTGGTTGTGAGTTTAGCAAGTTCTATAGCTACAATGGCAATTTGGGTGATAAACGTCCAAAATTGCCAGTCTCTAGTCCGCCGACTAGGCTTCTTAACTTGTTTCGGCACTTTGCCATATCACCCAATCCTTCGGGAACCAGATTGCCCACATATGGAGGAGACTAACATATCCCTTCCCCTTCAAGCTCTAATTAGGAGAGTATCTTATGCCAATATGCCCTGAATGCCATAGTAGAGACCTAGTAAAATTTGGTATTTACCATAATAAGCAGAAATGGTATTGTTGGAACTGTGGGTTAACCACAATCTGTGTGCTAAATAGGATGCCATCATCCAAACCGAAAATACGTAAGTCAAAGAAGGTAAGATGAACTGTCAATCAATAAAGAGGAGAACCTGCTCTGGATTTATCTTTAACTGTGAAATATGCTTCTAGCCTTAATGGCGTCCTATTTTTTGTAGAATCAACCTTCCCAGAGTTATGTTCAGTCAAGCGGCGGGCAATATCATTCGTTGAACCTACATAGAGCTTGTTGTCGATCGCACTTTTCAGTATATAGACGTACCACATAGTAAATCTGACTTGCCAGCCGTAGCCTTGGCGCAGGCTGGCGGAGAGGGTGGGATTCGAACCCACGGTCGAGGAAACCCCGACACACGCTCTCCAGGCGTGCCTGATAGACCACTCTAGCACCTCTCCGCGGAGAGGGTGGGATTCGAACCCACGCTCCGATATAATCGGAGACCGCTTTTCGAGAGCGGCACCATCAACCACTCGGTCACCTCTCCTGAAGCTAATTATGGGGACGACAATTTTACATAAACCAATTTTGTCAATAATTTGCTAATAATGCTTTCCAACAGGTTCTTCTTCCCAAACGCCATTATACTTTGCCGACACGAGTTTATCAAAGCTTTCCGCAGCAGCTTCCTGTAGCCCCGGCGCCACGTGTGAATACGTGTCTAGCGTTATCTGTACTGAAGCGTGTCCCAGCCTCTCCTGGACTATCTTGGGATGTACCCCCTGCTTGAGCATCAGCGAAGCATGGGTATGTCTCGCATCGTGAAGCCTGATAACTTTTACACCTGCACGAGAAGCAAGCGCAGTCCACGCCCTGCTAACCGTGTTAGGCCGCAACGGCTTCCCCTCCGGTGTGCTGAATACCAGATCCTCACCTTTCAACGGCACGCCCAGCATGGCCCTTATTCCCTCTTGTCTATCCTTATGCTCCCTCAGGGTAAGAATGGAGGAGGGAGACAGGGCTATGGTCCGTCTGCTTCTGGCTGACTTCGGCTGTGCAAACACGTAGCTACGATCCCTCAGCTGGTGGAGAGAGCGGCTAACATGAACCTGGTGAAAGTCTATGTCCCGCCACTGCAGGGCCAGCAATTCAGACCTCCTCATTCCGGTAAACAACGCCGTGTGGAATAGGGCATAGTAAGGGCTGCCATTGGCAGACTCAAGGAAGCGCGCCACCTCGTATTCGTCCCACGTCTGCATCTCGGCCTGATGGGCACGGGGGATGTCAACACCGTCAGCCACATTCCGAACCACCAGCCCCCACTTCATGGCCGTCTGCAGCGCCTTATGCAACACCACATGTTGATATCTCACGGACCGCGGGCTAAGCCCGTTGCTGAGCTTCGACGCATAGTGCCTCTGGAGATGCTCCGGCCTTAGCTGTGTTAACGCTATTGCACCCAGGTCGGGTATCAGGTGGACACGGGCTATGCTCTCATATCGCTCAAAACCCCGCGGCGACAAATTAGGCCTGACATACTCCTGCAGCCACCTTCGAAGATAGTCCGCCACAGTGGTCTTGCTCGGCTTAACGAAAGTGCCCGTATCAAGCCGGTGTATCAGCTCAGAAAGACGTTTTTCGGCCTCCCTCTTCGTCCCCTTAACGCTCACCCACTGGTATCTGTACTTGCCAGTAGTAGGGTCCCTCCCTAGGCTCACGGCGATAGAATAGCTCTCCTTGCCCCTCTTCCTGATATGGCCTCTCATGATGTCCCCCTTGACGTCCTATTGTATCACACGTAATCCCGAATGCTCCTCAGTAGGACACATTCGCCTTGACCTGCTAGAACATCTGTGCTATTCTACCGCTACCACAATCTCCTGTCAATACCAAAAGGCACACAATGGAATTGGAAAGAGTCACACTCACCGTTGAGGAAGCTGGAGAACTTCTAGGCATCAGCCGCGCCCTCGCTTATGAAATGGCTCGCACCGGCCGGCTGCCAACCCTCCGCTTCGGCAAGAGGATCGTCGTCCCCAAAAAGGCCATCGAGAATATGCTCGAACGCTCCGTTCCCACCATCGCCCGCGAGCAAGCATGATCAAATAGGACCCTGATTGGAGACACGCACCCTCGCCAGGCAGAGCTCATCACCAGGAGTCCTCCGCACACGATTACTAACGGATAACGACTATGTTCGATGGAGAGTTGACGCCGGAGGAGAAGCAGGCCTTGCTCAAACACTGGCTCGATAGAGGCAAGCCCACCCTCACCCTGGGCCAAGCCCGGTGGTTCAACCTGGAGGTCATGCTCCATTCTACCGACTCCTTCATCGCTCAAAAACGCCGAGAGCACACCGCGGAGCTCCGGCAGCTCCTCGCCCATTGGAATAACCAAGCGGAGGTACCAAATGAAATTATTGAAGTACGCCCTGGACAACCAACGCTATGACCTGGCCGCTCACGCCCTGGTCTACGGCCTGATAAAGGCCAAGATTAAGGAAAATGGCAAAAAGAGGCGCCCCCAAGGGCAATCAAAACGCTCGTAAGCACGGTTTCTACAGCCACGCCCTGACCGAGGCCGAAAAGGTCGAGCTGGAAGAAGCATCCCTCATTGAAGGCATCGACCAGGAGATCGCCTTCCTCCGGCTGAAGCTTAAGGAATTGGCCGAGCACGAGCCAGACAGGATTGACCTCCACCTGGAAGCAGCCAATACTATCGCCCGCCTGGTCAGGACCCGCTACCAGATATCCAAGGAGCAGAAGAAGTCCCTCAAGGAGGCCATCCACAAGGTCCTGGCCGACGTTGCCCTCCCTCTCGGTATAGGCATAGGAACAGGAATAGCTAAGAAATGAACCTCAGACCCTACCAGCGCGAGGTCGCCCGTGCCGTCCTGGACAGCATCCAGTATCGTAGAGGCCTCACCCTCTCCGTCGAGATCGCCCGCCAGGGCGGCAAGAACGAGCTGTCAGCCCACCTTGAACTGCTTTTGCTCACCCTCTTCATGGCCCAGGGCGGCAACCTCATAAAGTGCTCTCCAACCTTCAAGCCGCAGACCATCATCTCCATGCAGCGTCTCAAGGAAAGGCTCGACGAATTCGGATTCAACGGCATCTATCACACTGAGATGGGATATATAATCACCCTGGCAAATGCCCGCGCCGTGTTCCTGTCGGCCGAGGAGTCATCATCCGTGGTAGGGCACACCGCCGACATTCTCATGGAAATAGACGAATCACAGGACGTCAACAGGGAAAAGTACACGAAGGAGTTCCGACCCATGGGCTCAGCCTCCAACGTTACCACCGTCCACTATGGCACAACCTGGGACGATGCCACGCTGCTAGAGGAAGTCAAGCTCACCAATCTTGAGCTGGAAAAGAAGGACGGCATCAAACGACACTTCCGCTACGACTGGCAGGAGGTAGCCAGGTACAACGAGGATTACAAGCGGTTCGTAGAGGGGGAGAGACAACGCCTGGGCGACAACCATCCTCTCTTCCGCACGCAGTACTTGCTTCTCCCCATCAGAGGTGGAGGGGGCTTCCTCACCCGCCAGCAGATCGTGCTTATGCACGGGACACACGAAAGACGCCAGGATCCCGAGGAGGGCAAGGTTTACATCGCCGGCATCGACCTCGCAGGCGAGAGGGAGGAGACGAAGGAGCAAGCCCTGGCAGCAGCCCGGCAGAAGCTCGATTCCACAGTAATCACCATCGCCGAGGTGGACAGCACACAGAGGGCCGCGATGCCCCTGGTCGAGCCAGTCCTGAAGGTCGTCGAGCATTACCATTGGACAGGCACGCCCCACAGCCAGCTCTACTCTTCGATGGTCCAGGCCATCAAGAGGTGGAGGTGTCAGAAGGTGCTGGTGGATGCCACTGGGATCGGCCAGCCCGTCGCCAGCTTTCTCAGGAAAGAACTGGGCAGTCGGATCATGCCCTTCACTTTCACCCAAAAGAGCAAGAGCGATATGGGATTCGAGCTCCTATCGTTCATTAACAGCGGCCGGCTTCATATCTATCGCCAGGACGGCTCCAACGAATACAAGGAGCTCATGTCCCAGCTCGAAAAGGCCCGCTCACAGTACCGGCCCAACCAGACCATGAACTTCTACGTTGATCCCCAGGAAGGCCACGATGACTTCCTGGTCAGCCTTGCGCTAGCAGCAGAGGCCGCCAGAGACTTCAGCCCCAGAGCCGCCAAGGGGGGCTTGCGAGATGACTGATCACATGGCGTCCACATACCCAGGTATTTGTTTTCCGAAAAAACCATCGCTTCCCGAACCCTAGCGGATTTATGGTAGACCTTAGATGAAACTTCAGCCTCACTATTTTTGCCCGAAAGGCCCGAAAAGCCGAACGAAGCCCCGAGTTCGGAAGGGGGACGTCAAGACGTGCTACGTCCGCATCAAGCGCCGCTGGCTGCGAATAGGCACCATTTGCCTGGATTGCGGAGAATTCGCCTCAGAATTGTGACAGCCTCCTAAAAACAAATGAAAAGAAACAAACAAGAGACGTTAAAAAGAAATTAGGGGGGTCAAACAAAAGACGCAGAGGCGAAGGACCTAAATGAGGAGACCACCGTGAGTCCCCGCCGATGGGGCACAAACACAAGAGCCTGGGCCTACCGCTACCTTGTGCTCAGGGACGGCGAGGCCTGTGCCATCTGCCACGCCATTCCGACTACACAAAATCCGACTACACAAAATGCACTCGACATAGACCACATAGACGGCAATCCTAATAACAATCACCCCGACAACCTTCGTCTCCTCTGCCGCCGGTGCAATGTCTCTGTCGCCAACCAGCACTGCACTCCAGATACCCTGAGAAGTGCCAAGAGAGCGAGAGAGAGATTGGAGGGCCAGCCAGCCACACGCATCGCCAGGGAAGACGCCAACTACCGAGACGGCAGCCCAGAGATGCAAGCCAACCTCATCTATGAGGTGGCATTCCGACGATGGCTTATGTCCCGGGTCACAACGCAGGGCAGCTATGATTATGCCACCGCCATCAACGAAGGTGCTGAGATAATAGGCTGCTCCCCACAAACAACAACTCGCTACTTAGCCAAGCTCACTTCACCAGCCGGTCCGCTCACCGAGATCAAAGACGCACTTGGCCACCGGGTCCTAACCCTCAAGCCACATCTGCAAAGCGCAACCGAGCCTCCACCCCGATCGTAGAACACCTTCCACCACATGAACAGCCCAACCAAGCGAGGATTCGCAAAGGGGACGTCAAAGCCTGCTAAGTCCGCACCAACAGACGATCGACGAGGATACGAACAATCTGCCTTTTCTCTTTCGCTATCTAGATCCTATTTATTCTAAGAAACGGGCCGCCAGCTCAGGAAGGGATAGGTCACGCCATTGATGATATTCAAGTACGGATAGGAGATCGAGTACACTCTTATCTGGAAGAGGACCACAACAGTTGAGCAACAACAGAGGCTTGCATTACTCCTGCATAAGAACCTATTGTGACATCTTGCTTTCCCAGGTAAATTGTCCTCTGTGCAAAGTGATGTGGCTAATATACGGCTACTTTGCTCTCTTCTCTATTCGCCACTGTTCATCGCCTCCGTAGCCACTACTGTAGCCGACCACATACATCGCAGTTGAATCTATGGCTATAGCCTGTGCTGCATCAAAATCCGAGCTCGGATTGCTTGTGATAACCCCACCTTCCCCAAATCCTGTGACCAAGCTTTCGTCAGCTAAACTCCTCTTCTCTATTCGCCACTGATGGTTTCCAGGATTAACATCAAAACCGACCACATACATCGCAGTTGAATCTATGGCTATAGCCTGTGCTGCATCATTCCATTTGCTCGGGTTGCTTGTTACAACTCCAACCAAGTTCCCATATGCTAAGCTTCTCTTCTCCAGTCGCCACTCGTAATCCCCCGGCTCGGGGCTCTCACAGGAGCCGACCACATACATCGCAGTTGAATCTATGGCTATAACCGGTGGCTCAGTAGGTTCCATGTCCATATTGCCTGTGACAACTCCGCCCGTTCCAAATCCTGTTACCAAGCTTCCGTCTGCTAGGCTCCTCTTCTCTATTCGCCAGCGAGGAACTCCAGCCCAATCAACACCGGCCACATACATGGCGGTTGAGTCTATTGCTATAGTTACTGCCGAATCCGGATTCAAGGTGGGATTGCTTGTGACAACTCCGCCCGTTCCAAATTCTGCCACTAAGGTCCCGTCTGTTAGGCTCCTCTTCTCTATTCGCCACTGGTAGTCCAAGTACGGAGGGCTTTTGAGGCTTCCATCGTAACCGACCACATACATCGCGGTTGAATCTATGGCTATAGCCAATGCTTCGTCAGAATCACCACTCGGATTGCTTGTGACAACTCCGCCCGTTCCAAATTCTGCTACTAAGGTCCCGTCTGTTAGGCTCCTCTTCTCTATTCGCCACTGGTAGTTTCCGGGGCTATAATCAAAACCGACTATATACATCGCGGTTGAATCTCTCACTACACCCTGTGCGCAATCATCACCTAGGCTAGGATCGCTTGTGATAACTCCGCCCGTTCCAAATTCTGCAACCAAGCTTCCGTCCGCCAAATTCCTTTTCTCTATTCGCCATTGGTAGTTTCCGGGGCTATAATCAAAACCGACTATATACATCGCAGCTGAATCTGTGACTATAGCTAGAGCTCCGTCACAACCAGGGCTGGGATTGCTTGTGACAGCTCCGTCTTCTCCAAATCCTGGAACTAATGCACCGCTACTCACAACCGTGAATGAGAATGGCCAATTTGATGCGATTGTTGAACCTGTGAGATTTACGGCAATAACCCTCCAGTAGTATCTGGTTCCAGGAGCAAGAACACCACCGGGAACCACAGAACTTGTCGTGTTTGCAGCAATCTCTGCGTTCTCATACACCAGCGGTGCGGAAAACGTGCTTTCATCATCTATTTGCACAGTATAGCTCGCCGCACCAGCTGCGTCTGTCCAGATAATTGTGGGTGTCAACGACACGCCCGTTGCACCATCCCCCGGAGAACACAAGGCAAATGTACCTGGAAATATCTGCTCAAAGTTCGCAGTGATGGAATAGTGCCCATACATTATGATGGTTGTAGTAGCGGCATTGATGTCAGCGACGGTCTCTACATCACCGGTCCAGCTTACAAAGGAGCAGTCGGAATCTGCGGTCGCCACTAGGCTAACCATCGTTCCCTCATCATAAGGGAAAGTTCCTTCTCCAGGCTCGCCTACTGATCCTCCAGACGTACTGGTGATAGTGAGGTCGTACCTAGTAACACCACCACAGCTCACCATCCCAGCAATGAAGGTCAATACGGTCAAAAAGATGCTAATCCTCTTCATTTTGCGAACCCCAAGCATTATTTTCTATCAACATTGAATGAATTGTCAATACATGGTTCCCGTCCGATGCATATCAGTGGTACCACTCCAGCGGCGTTTGCTTACAAGTATTAGGTAACTCACCCAAGGACTCTCCCCGCCCAATACCCAACCACCAATCTCCCACCCTCGCTACGCTCGCCGGCTCTATCGCCGCATTCCTCATCTTGGACAATTTCAGCTTCCGTGCCCGGCACAGCCGGGAGGTTCAGGTCGCTCACCGCAGTGCCTTTGAGGTTGCTTCGCATAGGGGAAGGCTCAGGGCGGTTCGTTCCGTTCCTCGCTCGGCGCCGAAAGGGCACTCGCTCGTCAGGTCGGCTACGCCTCCGTGAAGGCAGATTAGAAGCCTCGGGCCAAGCCCGAATCTGCGGAGTGGATAGGTTTCACGTGCCAGCCCCCCTTTATGCCTGCTGCTTTCTTATTGTCTCGTTCCGTGCCGAGCTCATTGGTGACCGTTCATCTTGTCGCTATCTTCCCATCCTGTCGTCCAGTTCCGTTCGCTCAGCACTTCTCCGTAGCATCACGGGGAGCAAGGGTTCGTCCGCCCTTCGGGTTCCTCACCTCACGCAAGCGTGATGGTCGTCAGTTTCGGCGGCGCTTGCCCGCTTTTTTTTGGAGGTATAAGGGCAAAAAAAGACGGTCACCACAGCCATTTCCTAAAGGACTCCTTCTGTTATCACCGCCGAAACCGTCCCGATGGCCTTCGGCCTCGCCCTTGCTTTCTGACGTTCCCAGCCTGGTCGGACAGCCAGCCTATCGGGAAACTGCAGGAAATAAAAGCAGGCAGTTCCCCCCGGGACGGGCTGCTTGCGCAAGGAGGTGCTTCATGTCCCAGTCCATCGTTGCGTCCTATTACCCCAATCTTGAGCCCGGCCTTTGTGGCCGTCTCGTCTGCCGCCGCATTTGCAGCAGGGTTTGCCATTGTCCGGCAGGCACCCGCCTGGGCCAGCAGCGGCTGGCTGAGCAGGCCAAGCGTCGGTTTGCTCTTAAGGCGAACAGGCGCCAGGAGGAAGTGTGCGACCGCATCAGAAAGGCCCGCCTCTGTCCCCAAATCTGCCAGAGGGTCGGCGGGTGCTTTCTCCCCAGGGATGGCGATCATCCCTCAGAGGCCCGCAGGAAGGTCTTTCGTTGCCAGTACGCCGTTGATCTTCTTGTCCAGCATGGGGGTCTCCGATGATCGGCGCTCAATTCGATATCACAGACCCCAGAACACGCCCCTGCGAGTTCTGTGACCAGGAAGCCGCCGGCAGGGTACTGGTCGAGCTCCACGGCGGCTCCCTCTACGTATGCCAGGCTTGCTATGAGTTGCTTCAGAGCAACCGCCGCAGGCCTTATTCCAGGGCCATGGATAAGTTCTCCATGCTGGCCTGCGGCTACCACGCCAGCGCCAAGATGGCCAGGCTCCATCAAAGGAGGTGACACATGTACAGCCTCACTATGCAACGAGGGAAGAAGGCCGTGTTCATCGGCCTCTTCCCCTCCCTATACCGCCTAGAAGTGGTCGAATGCAATCTTGAGTGGGATCCGTCATGGAAACCAGTAATCGAACAAAAGGAGGTGATGTATGAGCCAGCTCTACAACAAGGCCGCTGTCTCCCAGCGCGATGCAATCGTCGATGACCTGGGAGACTGGATTGACCAGTACAGCATCGCCAGCCTTGTCGTCGAGGCTATCGGGGAAGAATGGAGCGGAGTCGTCACGTTAGAGAGAGCCAAGGAGCTCTGGTATCTAGCCTGTGACGGCCTCGCCAAATTCCTCGAGGAAAGAGCACGTTGGCTCCCCGAGCCAGACGACGAGGAATAGCCCAATCCCGACAGCGAGGACACGAGGGGGTGAGAGGCCCCTCACAAAAAAGGAGCCCACCCATGAGTTACCAGACGTTAGTCAAAACCAAGCTGGCCTGGGAGGACAAGGTCCAGTGCTTCGCCGACCAGTTTGGCCCGTTCACTACCAAATGCGAGGACTACCGCACCTTCACCCTGGTCGACGGATTCCTGGAGGTGCGTTGGCCCGGGGTTAAAAATCCCCCGTTAATCGAGGTCGAGGAGAAGCCCCGGTGCGCCTGTTGCGGCTCCAAGCGCCCTCTGTCCCTGCGCTACCTCACCGACCGCAACGGCGACAAGCACCTGGTCGGGGTCGAGTGCTCCAGAGCCCTGAGCTCCCGCGGCCAACTCAAATACATCGACCTTGTAATGCCCTAACCCGACAGAGAGGACACGGCGGGGTGAAAGGCCCGCCACCAAGAGGGAGGACAACGATGTCCAACGGACAACCAGCAACCCGATACCACGCCGAGATCAAGCTCACCGTCGAAGGTAAAGAGGCCAGGATCAACGTCTTCGCCGACACCCTGAACGAAATATTTGCCGACTTGGCCAAGATTACCATCCAATTCGACGAGTTACACAGCGCGGCCAAGAGGGAGATCCTCAACGCCGGCCTCAAGGCGGAGCAGCTCCGCCAGAACGGCCAGCTTCCCGCCTCCGTCCAAAAGAAGCTCGGCGCCAGGGCGCCCGTCTGCCCCAACTGCGGCTCCACCAATACCGAGCTCATCAAGTGGGCCGACAAAGAGACCGGCGAACCCAAACAGGCCTGGAAATGCCAGGACTGCAAACAATGGCTTCCCAAGGCAAGAAAGGCCTGACAATTAAGGAGGGGAGGGACTCCCAGCCCCTCCCCTCCTTTTTTATCGAGGAAAACCCCGAACCCGTTTTCCTCGAGCTCCTTTCCCCTAGCCCTACGGGTTGGAGGTCCCCAGGGTCACCCAGGGAGGGCTTGACAGCGTGGATCAGAAGTACTACTCTGAAAGCACATCACGAGGTAACTACTTATATACAACCAATGAGAGGAGGTGATATAACACTATGGGTAAACTGACAATCGCGCTTGTCGCGTTAGGGACAGTGTTGCTAGCTGTCGGAATAGCCATCGCGCAAACTGAGGTGGCAGTGGCCGGCGTTATCTTTCTTGGCGTTGGGATACTAATCGGGAGATTGTTCGGCCAGAGCTAGGCTTGCTCGCCGTTGGGTTTACCAAATCTCGGCCTAATTGCGCCTGCGACGGACTTCGCCCTGAGGAATTGATGTGCCGCCATATCAAGAACAACTGAGCCTCGCTCAAAAAAAGACCAGCCAGGGGCAATGGAATTGCAGATTAAACGAATCTTAGCTAGGACCGATACGCTCTTTACGAAGCAAGTTGTTGCAGGTACCTCCGGGACGACAACGATAGGAGGTCAGCATCGCAATAGAGCAAATTAGTACTGACGTACCTCTTGACAAACGTGTATTCTAAGTTATAATGTGATTGAGGTGGTATTGACAATAACAAGAATTAGTGGTAGACTACCAAGTTCCCCCAGCTTTTGCTTTTGTGTCCAAGTTTGGAATGAGATTATTGCTAGGAGATAAAGAGCACGAGAGAGGAGGGATAATGGAAGAGGTTAATACATTTTCTAGCCCGGCAATCGCCAAAAAAATGGAGCGCACTTTCGGTAGCAGTGCGAAAAAGGTCAAGATTGAGCTCCTTCACGAGAAGGAAGCACGGGATTATGTGATGAGCATCGAAGAGGCTCACAAGAAAGCTGCTAAAAGTAAGACAACATTTCCTTAATTGTGCGCACCACCATTGAATGAACATCGTCTCGTTCACAGTAAAAACCCCTCACTGATTCCATTCGAGCGGTCATTCTCTTCGTTTAATTTTGTAGATACAAGATACGGAAAAGAGAATTCCGCCATTCGGCGTCTATTCTCAATTGCACGCTCGCACGGTGCTCATACACTTATGGTAGAGGCAATTGACCCCGCTGGAATAATCTCCGACGAAAATGACGAAATAAAACGCTATGCTGCTGACCATGAGATGAAAGGGCTAGAGCGACTTAGCTTTTGGCGGTCTCCCCTAGCTACTCTTGGTGCAAGTACGTTTCCCGAGAAAGATTGCGTAGGGTATGCAATATTGAAGCGTGATGCAGTTCCATCCAAAGGGTATGACAATTGGCATGTGTTTGAAGCAGTCTTCGAGCAATATCCTGACAGGCACAACTGCGTTCCCAACCCAATGAAATACTCGGTATTGTTGGGAAGTGGGAATGTTTCTGTGGAAGGTCTTTTGTACGCTCAACAAAACGCATTGAATAAGGCTTGTGCCCAAGTTGCCTTGCGGAGTCTAATCTCAAGGATAGTCCGTCGTGATGTTTCCTACAGAGAGATTAATGACTTTGCCCAACGACTCTCCTCTCACAATTTCGACCCATCGCGTGGGCTGAGTGTAGAACAGATTCAAGCAGTCCTAGACGGATTCAAGATTCATTTTCGAGACATTGACTATATTCCAACTGATAAGGAGTACCGTGATCATCATCCCTACCAAAAGCACATCTACGCGGGAGTTGAGTCTGGAGCCGGAGCGCTTCTTGGCTTTCACTTTACCGGGCCAGCAATCGAAATGATGGAGTCCGTTGAAGGGCGCAGAGCACCAAGACATATAATCCCATTCTACGGTCATACTTTCAACCAAGATACGTGGATGCCTGAAGCTGATATGGCGTATTTCCGAGTTGGTGAAAGCTTCGGTTATATTCCAAGCGCAAACTGGACCAGCAGTTTTCTCGGCCATGATGACAACTTCGGCCCTTGCTTTTGTGTACCTCGCTTATATATATCCAATGATAAGGTAGACTATGTAGCCGAGTTGCTCAAACCAGGAATCAGGTTCGGTGGAGTTCAAGCGGAGGTATTGGCTCTTTCATTTCTCTATTCCGTTCTTAACTGGGTCAGCCAAACGAACCGGTCCAACCAGATAGGTTTGCCACAGAATGCTTGGCTACAACGGCTTGTATATAATGCCCAGCGTCAGAGCATTATATTGAGAGCTGTAGCTATTGACCGAAATGAGTACATTCGACGTCTTTCAACTGACAAGGATTGGGACCAGAACGTAGAAGACAAATCCGCAATCAACTTGCTGGACGGCTCCCCTAACGCTCTTTGGGTGGTGGAAGTCTCTGTTCCGCAACTCTTCCCTGCGAATGAAAGTAAGCTTGGTGATATTGTTCTGAATGGTGAGGTTCCTCTTACTAGCAGTCAGAGCGGGCAGGCTGCCTTTCTGATTGTCAGACTTCCAGGCTGTTATTTCTCCGCATTTAGTGGGCCGGATTTTGTGACTGTTCCAAGCAGACTAACATCACACGTGCCAGTTATCCGATTGACCGAATCTAGTCTCTAGATTACCTCGCCCTATTGGCACCCTAGTTTTATAACTCTTTTGAGGCAATTTGCTTACTTATGAGGCAGTCCCTACAACTGAGGCAAAGCTCCTACTTGCTCGAAAGGTCCCCGGGATCACCCACCATACCCGTCATCGTGATCATAATCGTTCCGGAGCTTGAATTCGACGAGGTCGAATTAGCGGAAGCTGGCGTTGGAGCCATCCATAGCCGGAAGCAAGTTGACGCAACAGGAATGACAATGTCAGAGACTTTGGACATCGCTGCCTTGAGAAGCGTAATCAGAGACGCAAAGGAAATAGCAAAGCGATACCGAAACCTGACCGGCAAGCCACTTGGAATCACTGGAGAGGTCAGGGAGTTCACGGCGCCCGAGTTGATGAACCTTCGGCTCACTGGGGCCAGGCAACCGGGCTATAACTATTGACTGTTTCTTAGAGATAGCCGTATAATAGTTCCCACTGACATAGTCCTCTTAAGAAACACAGTCTTTATACTAATGTCAAGGTAAGGGAGGAGATCATGGCGAAGATTGTGGTTCGCGTCATAATCGCTTGTCTACTTTTACTGCCAGCGTTTGGTAGCCTTGTCGGACCTGCGCCAGCAATCGCTGCAAATGCTGTGGTGCACTTCGTGAGTAATGATGTTGGCGGCGCCTGGACAAATCAAGGTTATGTGTACGTTGCTATGGTTCAGTATTCCTATGGGCAATGGTACATCTTCAATACGGGCACTTATCGCCTGGATGCAGAAGATTGCATCATTTCAGGAGGAAACAGATATGATTTCGACCACTGGGGGTATGATGGTGCTGTCACCATCACAGACTTATATAACCATACTACTTCAATCACCATCACAGGAGAAGGAGATGTCTACGCCTTCTATGTTCTTCAAGACTTCACTCTCAGCGTAACGCCCAGTAATGTAGAGATACAATCTCCAAATACAGCCCAGTACTCGTTCACGGTTACCAGAACTAATATTCCTCATGACGTGAATAGAGCCGGAATGTTCGTGGATCTATCAGCTTCCGGCTTATGGCTCTCCAGTGTCACAAGATGGCAGTTCATACCAGCTACCGCTACCTTTTATTATCAGTCTACTCAGAGCAGTATCACAGGCACTCTGTACATCAATACAGTGGACGCCTCAGCTGGTCAATATAACATTACAGTGAACGGTCAGATTCGCCTTACAAGCACATCTCACGAGACACAGGTAACATTGAGGGTGGACCCCAGCCCGGGAGTCTATCCTGACCTAGTTATTACCGATTTTTCGTGGACTCCATCAAACCCGACAGTCGGTCAAGCAATATCTATCACTTATACAGAAAAGAATCAGGGGGAAGGTGACGCACTCGGCCATAGGAATGCTCTCTACATTGATGGCGTGCTTATATCCAATGATGACGTCGACCCACTGGCAGCTGGCGCTAGTCGAACTAGGACATTCTCTCAAACTTGGACAGTGTCTTCTGGACCACATGTTGTTCACGTAGAGGCGGACACCACCAAGGTGGTTTATGAAGGAGAATCGGGCAGCGATAGAGAAACCAATAATTCACTGGATAAGACTCTAGGGTCAAAGATAGGCACCCAGTTGACCGTCGCGGTAAATCCCACATCTGTGCCTCCTGGCAGTGGAACCCTGGTAACCGTCAGCGGGAAATTGACCAGGACGGACACTGGCGCAGGCATGGCAGACAGGTCTGTTACTTTGAATTCGCCGGGGATCTCCACGTTTGCGCGTACCAACTCCGCGGGCGATTATTCTTATTCCTACATCACTCCAAACCTAGTTGAAGGATCTGACCCAGTAACGGTATATTTTGAGGGAGACTCGTATTTCGACGCCTCTAGCGCTCAGACAAACCTGGGCGTCGGCAAAATCCCAACCAGCATTACCATCAACCTTAACCCTCCCTCTATTTCCAGCGGCACACCGACAACAGTGACGGTCAGTGGCAAGCTAAGCCGCTCTGATACCAGCGCCGGGCTAAACGGCAAGTCGGTAGAACTGGGCTGGCCAACCGGTTCGACCACCGTAACGACTGATTCGAGCGGCAGCTACTCCTACTCGTTGACCGTTACAACCACTCAGAACTGGGTCTTTCAAGCCACTTTTTCTGGAGACTCCACCTATCTGCAGTCGTCCAAAACCACAGTATTGTCAGTAATTGTGGCTAACCAGCCTCCCACAGTAAGTCGGGTATCTCCCTCAAGCAGCAGTCTGAGCCTGACGGTGGGAGCGACCCAGTCTTTCACGGCCTCAGCCAGTGATCCTGATGGCAATCTGGCTGGCATGGACTGGTACGTTAATGGTGGCAGTTCCAGGCGCAGTGCTTCTTTGTCTGGCTCATCAGGCCAGGACTCTTTCAGTTTCACCTTCACCAGTGCTGGCACATACACTGTGGAAGCCCAGGCCCATGACAGCGGCGGCCTCTACAGCCCCTCTCCATCTCCCGCCATATGGACAGTAACGGTACCACCACAGACACAAAACGCTGAAATAGCTTCCGTCTCCACCGACAAGGCCGCCTACGGCCCCAATGAAGTAGTCAAAGTGACCGTGAAGGTGAAGAATACAGGCAATGTGGCACTCTCGGGCCTCAGCGTGAATGTGGACATAGCCAACCCTTCGGGCAGTAGTGTAATTGAGGGAGTGTTCCAAGATGGCATCAGCCTAGCGACAGGTGAGGAGAAGACCTTCACGAAAGACTACTGGACGGTACCCTCAAGCCCTCAAGCGGGCACGTACACTGTAACCGCCGGCCTTCATGGAGATGTGCCCTATCATGAGGAGAAAGCCTACTTCAATGTCTCTGAAGAGGCTTTTATCAAAAGCATGCAGCTCAATAGAAATCCTGCCGTTGCTAGTGTTTCATCAATTCCATATTCGCCAGGAGGTGAGAGCGAACATGGTATATACGTGTTTTGGGGTGACTACTACCTAGAGGGGGTATACGCATACGTAACGATAGAAAACCCGTCTGATACAGAGTTCTCCGGAAAGTTAGGGTGGAGCCTTACCGACCCTGACGGAACGACAATCGAATCAGAAACAATTCCTACTGGCTTGATGGACTTCTTAGAAATCAAGCCTCACACAAGCCAGGTGGAACGACTCTGGATTCGAAAGGATTATGCATTTTCTCCCCCCAAGCTAAGCCCAGGTCAGTACCAAATCAACGTGTTTCTTGCAAAAAAGACCGGATTAATCAGTTATGAACAAGTTGACCAAGAGTCGTTGACTCTAAAACTGGTTGCTGATAACCCCGCCGTTGCTTATCCAATGAAAGACATAGATGGGGATGGTACAGTTGAACCTATTCCTGGAAAACAATTCTACTTTTACGATTCTGCCCAGTTGGACTTGACCGACGTTCAGAAGGGCTTAGTATTGGCTGATTTTGTGCTTTCCATGCTTACAGGTGCCGAGCATAACTTCATGCTCGGACCTTTATTGATGCCACTGCCTTGCTTGTCAACCGCGACAGTATATCTTGACGACCTCGGCGCAAATGACGGAGTAACTGATGTTTGGTTAAGGTGGTGGAATGTTTACCATTATCCAGATCCGGATTTCGCCAGGTGGGTGGCGGCTGATTATGATCGGGCTTGTATATGCTTGAAACTACCAAGTTATGTAGAAGTTGTCGATAATGGCGGTGCTGATTTCCAAAAAGAGGTAGGAGATAGTCAATACTTGATATGGTATGAATTAGGCGTTGACAAGCTTATAAAACCCACCTCCGCCGATAATTTGCGACCGCAAATGTATGGGGGGCCTAATAATGCGTATACAATCAAGATTAAGCCAAAGCCTTTGGCATTAGAGACCACGGCCGAGATCGAAACTACTATCGAATTGCAATTCGGGCCCTTAGCGTATGAACCCACTGAGACCGGTCCCTTGATTTATGATTATGCCAAATGGCAGGAGAAGCCAGAAGAAGTCTACTGGGGAACAGTCGGAGTAGCCACAGATAAGATTTCCGTGGAGCTGCCTTCTTCTGAACTTAGAACAGCTGTAGATGAAGGAAAGGTTGGCGCACTCATAACCGTAGAAGCCGAAACTCCAACTGGAGGAACCGAAATCAAACCAACCGTAAGTACAGACATCATTAGCCCCGAACTCAGTGTCGAAACCCATATTAAACCTCAAAAAGTGGAACTAGACGTAAGTTCGACTCTGCAAACCGGCAAGACGGTTGTAATTGATATTGACAATGATGCTATGTTAATCACAGATGCCCGAGGCGTGACCGTGCTCTTGGACGGAAAAGAGATCGGAATGGCTGACACCTATGCCGAAGTACTTCAACCAAGTGATGAAAGTGTTCCCAAGTATTGGGTGGAGGTGGGAGCCACAGCAACCCTGGTCCTCGTCTGGATACAAAGCTTCTCCACACACACGATTACAGTTGCCAAGGTCCCAACATTCAAAGTTAGCAACCTCACTATCTCACCTCCAGAAGTGATGGCTGGTGAGCCGGTTAGGATTTCAATGAATGTCACAAACGACGGAGGGATTGGAGGAAGCTATGTACTGGCTTTGAACATAAGTGGCGCAGTGGAGGCTACGAAGAGTCTGACGCTGGAAGGAGGTGAGACGGAGGTTGTGGCATTCGAGCTTACCAAGAGAGCAGAAGGGACCTATGGCGTGGAGGTCGCCGGGTTGACCGGAACTTTTGTTGTGAAAGTGAAGCCGATAAATTGGCTATTGATAGGCGGAATTGTGGCTGCAGTTGCATTGGTGGGCATCGCAGTGGGCTGGAGGCTGAAGTCGAAGAAAAGAAAACCCGCAGGAACCACCTAGAAACCAAACCGACGAACCGCTTTGCACTCTACGTCCGGCTGAGAGTTTTGCTAACATTTTGCTAACAAATTTGTTGCCACCCCAAAACATCACACGCCACCCCAAATACAAAACAAAATTTTCCCACCGACCACAAAACACCATTTTGTATTTGAAAACATGTCCCAACACACTCCGCTTCTACCTTCGGAACCGGGGGTCGTGGGTTCGAATCTCTCTAGGCGCGCTGACTGAATCGCGATTTTTTGTCAATAATTTGCTAATGGACGAAACATTACCCCCGCCCACCAGACAACACCCCACGAACAAAACGCCTCCCTGCCAATTGACACAAACGTTCTACTTTGAACGTAAAATCACGGGCCGCCACGCCCACCGACAAATTTCGAGAGCGGCACCATCAACCACTCGGTCACCTCTCCTATTGGTTTATTATACCATCTGCGGTGAAAATAGCTTGCGTTGTTGTCGTCTTCCTGCTGGGGCATGGCAGGTTGGTTGTCAGCCATGGCCAAAGCGAACCCGGATGGCTATCATCCGCCTCCGTTCGGAACAACTGTGTAACCACCAGGACAGTGCTGCCCCGCCTGCAATCAGGGTGGAGGCTCGACTATTTTTGGGGATTGCTTATGCTCTGGCCGTGAGGACTCTAGCACCAAACTTGGACATGAAACCTGAGAGTGCTTTATACCTTCAAGTTAGTTCCTTCGCAATAGGCAAGTTTCTGCAAAAAAACAAGAACCCCTAGGCAAAACTTCAGGGGTGTGATAACCTTCCCTTTTAGAAAAATTAAACTATTATGCGTTTTATGGTATTACAGATTCTCGCTTTCTTTCTGTTCGTTTGTCAAAAGCGAGTAGTCATGCTCCAGGACACAGATAACTGGGTTCTGAAAAATCACTAAGGAGCGTTGCGCGCATGGAAGGAAAGGTATGGTATAACCTGGATGTAGCCGGGGTTGTCAGCTCTTTGGGCTCAAACGCAGAAGGTTTGACTCCCGACGAAGCGGAAAAACGCCTCGCTCAATACGGGCCGAACGAACTCCGAGAAGAAAAGAAGAGGATTTCCGTCTGGTCATTAGTTGCAGAGCAGTTCAAGAGTACCTTAATTATTATCCTTATGGCGGCGGTGGTTATTTCAGTTGGTCTGGGCATAGTCAGTTACAAGCCGGGAACCGGGCTACCTGAGGAAATTACTGACGCCATCGTAATATTTGCCATCGTGATAGCCTGCGTTGCCCTTGGTGTGATTGAGGAATACCGCTCAGAGAAAGCAATGGAAGCTCTCAAAAAGATGGCGGCTCTCACTGCCACTGTAATTAGAAAAGGCGCAGACGTAGAAATACCAGCCAGGGATATAGTGCCAGGCGATATAGTTGTGTTGAGCACCGGAGACAAGATTCCAGCTGATTTGCGTCTGATCGAAGCTTTTAACCTGAGGACCGATGAGGCTTCTCTTACTGGAGAGTCAACCCCGGTGGAGAAGGTTACCCAGGTGATTGAGGGCACTGATATAGCTATTGGCGATAGGAAGAATATGGTTTATAGCGGCACCGCTGTGACTTATGGGCGGGGTAAAGGCATCGCCATAG
>Ga0315277_10003511_pt1 | contig 21235 bp, 25 predicted proteins | sample YL17G05_15_MG_FD_203695 | JGI IMG/M metagenome (GOLD analysis project Ga0315277, IMG submission 203695) | Sediment microbial communities from Yellowstone Lake, YNP, Wyoming, USA - YL17G05_15 | ecosystem: Environmental > Aquatic > Freshwater > Lake > Sediment | place: USA: Wyoming | collected...
TCGGGAAGACCAGCTTATTCTGGCCCCAATGCACGTGCGTCAGCCGCCCGTGGCAATGCTGCTGGAGCTGGCGCTTGGAGGAATTCTCCAACGCCCGCAGCGGATGGACCGCCTCCGGGAAGTCGGCCAGCAGCAGCGGGTTCTCCAGGACGTGCTTCTTGATGGGCAGCAGCAGTTCCTTGGCGCGGTCGTCGGCCGCCCCGATCAGGCAGACGAACGGCCTGTAGCCGTAGAGGATCGCCCATAGCGCTGCGCAGCGGGCTAGCGTGGTCTTGCCCGAGCCGCGGGGCATGGCGAAGGCGAACAGGCCATTCTCGCGGACGGCCTTCTCGATCTTGGCGATCACGCGAAGGTGGTCGTCGGACCAGGCGCGATGGAACGCGGCCGGGAAGTACGTCTCGCAGAACAGCCGGAAGGACGCCCCGCACGCCTTGCGGCGCGGATAATCCTCGATCTGGGGGATCGGCGCTACATCCTGGATGGACTTCGTGGCGGCGCGGTTCTTCTCGGCCTGGCGGCGACGGGCCTCGGCGTAGTCCACCTTGACCGGGCGGGGCTTTTCCAACTCGCCGACCAGCCAGCGGACGTACCGCACCAGGTGGATGCTGGTGCCGTCGCCGAAGCGGAAAGCCCCGGCGTCCATCTGGCGGCGAAGGCGCGAGCGGGTCAGCGTCTCGCCGGCCGGGGTGCTGTTGACGATCTGGAGCAGCTCGCTCTGCGTCAGCTTGGTCAGGTCAATCGCCATCGTTTTCCCCCAAGGACGCCAGCTCCTTGTTCAGCCACGCGGCGTAGTGCACCAGGTTGATGCTGCCGTCCGTAGCGGCCGGCGCGCCTGCCGCAACGTGCCGACGGACCGTTTCCTCCGGCACGGCCAGCATCCGCGCCAGTTGAGCTACGGTCAGCGCCGATGGGTTGACAGCCCCCGCGCCGCCAGCCTGGCCGGGGGGCGTATCCACCGGTGGAACAATTCTTTCGGAATCATCGCTAATCGCCATAAGTCTTGGCCCCCTCGAAGCATGTGCCATGCGAGAATCTGCTTGGATTTGCGGGCTTTCCCTTGGCTGCGGCGGCGGTTCTCGGCCTCATGTGGTCATGGACATACGAAAGGAAAACGCGATGAAAACGACCAAGAAGAACACCATCGGGACCGCCGGACGAACCCGCCGCAGCAACGCGGCAACGGCTGAATGGCTCACCGCCCGGATGCGGAACGGCCGCCGCCGGGTCGAGGTCCTCGGCTGGAAGCGCCTGGCAGCCATCTACTACGCCGCACGGCCCGGCAGCGCCATGCGGGCGGCCATCAACGCCGAGGCCCGCCGCTGCGGCTACACGCCCAGCACCATCCTGGCCCTCAACGCGGAGTGAAAGGACCGAAAGATGAGCACCAAGAACGCAACGAGGACGCTGAAGCACGACCTGAAGCGGATGGACCTTGCCATCGGAAACTGGCGGCTGGAAGGCGAGCGCGCCGCCAGGGACGGCGACGCCGAACTGGCCCGCCGCTACGCCGCCGACGTGGAGGACCTGACGGCCTTCCGCGAGGCGGTCGCCCGCGGCGACTTCGAGACGGCCGGACGGTTGGCCGACGCGATGGACACCATCGTCCGCGACCAGATCCCCATCCGCCTCTACCACACCGTTTTCCCGCAGCGCTAAGCCAAAGGAGCCATGCCCATGAAGATCACGCGGATCGACTTTGTCGGCGGCGACGAGAAGGCCATGACCTTCGCCACCGTCTCCCGCCGCATCGGCAGCGCGACGATCACCGCCTCCATCCTGACGCCGGAAAAACACCTCGACCTTTCGGCCAAGGCCGGCGACCGCAACGACCTGTTCGCCCTGGCCACCTGCGTCCAGACCGTGCTGGACGGAGCGCGCGGCACGACGGGCGTGATCCGCGAGTACTTCCGCGCCATCGAGCAGATGGCGGAATAGCCAATAAGGAGAACAACCATGAAACGCAAGCAACCCACGACTCACGAGGCGCAATTCAGGGGCAAGAAGGTCCGCGTGACCGTGCCGGAGAATCAAGACCAAGCGGCGTTGATGAGGGATGCCATCCGCGACCAGCTCAGCCCGCACGCGGTGGCGGCCATCGCATCCTGCCTCCAGATCAACCGGACCAACGACGCCGACGTGGACCGGCAGGTCCGCTGGTTCCACGGCCAGTTGTGCGAACTGCTCGGCGGATTCGAACAGCAATCCCGGCTCGCGGAAGAGCTGGGTCTCTAACCAAGAGCCCGGCGCAATACCGGGCCAAACAGAAAGGAACGCACCATGACGAGCAAGGGCAAGACGGACAAGAGCAAGACGAGCAAGAGGACGGTGGAAGTCGGCAAGGTCTATAGCTGCAAGACCGGCGGCAGCTACGTGCCGGTCCGCATCGACAAGTCCGTCGGCAAGGGCCGCTACCAGGGCATGTCCATGACCGACGGCAAGCCGGTCAAGGTGTCCGCCGGAGACATTCGCGGCGACGGGCAATCGTGCAAGGACTGGCATCTCTCCCAACAACACGCCGCCAAGGAAACAGCCGCCCAGGCCATCGAGACCGCCGACTCCCAAAAGGCCAAGCCCAAGGCCGACAAGCCCGCCCAGTCCAAGCCGAAGGCGACGAAGTCCGAACGCAAACCCAGCGGCCTGGAAGCCGCGGCGCAGGTGCTTACCGAGGCCGGCGAGCCGCTCGATACCAAGACCATGGTCGAGCGGATGCTGGCCAAGGGCCTCTGGAAGACTGGCGGAAAGACGCCAGCCGCCACCATCTACGCGGCCATCATCCGCGAGATCGCCACCAAGGGCGACAAGAGCCGGTTCCGCAAGACCGACCGAGGCAAGTTCACGCTGGCCAAGTAACGCCACCATCAATCCTTCACCTCCAACGCCCCGGCCGCCACGGCCGGGGTTCTCTCTTGCGTCGTATTCGCGTCTGTCCGATGGGCCTTCTTGCCGGTGAACTGCTCGTACCTGGCGACGATCACGTCGCAGTAGAGGGGATCGATCTCCATCAGGTAGGCCCGTCGGCCGGTCTGCTCGCAGCCGATCAGCGTGCTGCCTGAGCCGCCGAAGAGGTCCAGGACGTTCTCGCCGGTCAGTGACGAGTACTGGATGGCCCGCACGGCCAGTTCGACCGGCTTCTCCGTGAGGTGTACCATCGACTGGGGGTTGACCTTCTTGACCGACCACACGTCGGTGATGTTGGCAGGGCCGTAGAACCGATGCGCCGCCCCCTCCTTCCACCCATAGAAACACCACTCGTGGTTGCCCATGAAGTCCTTGCGTGTAAGGACGGGGTGCTCCTTGACCCAGATGATCATCTGCGAGAAGTACAATTCCGATTCGCGCAGGGCGTTGGGGTAGTTCCAGATGTTGGAGTAGCCGCCCCAGATGTAGAAGCCGCGGCCGGGTTCCAGCACCCGCGTGATGTTGCCGAACCAGGCCCGCAGCAGCCGGGCGAATTCCTCGTCGGAGATGAAGTCGTTGACCAGCGCCCTGTCCTTGGCCCGCAGCTTCTTGTCCACATTGTGTTCGCCCTTGCGGATGGCGATGTCCATGCCCTGCTGGCCGATGGGGCGGTCGCCAGAGGTAGCGATGGCGTTGTTGCTCCTGGAGGCGACGCCGACATTGTACGGCGGGTCGGTATTAACCAACTGGATGGTCGCCCCGTCCAGAAGACGGTCCACATCCTCGGCCTTGCTGCTGTCGCCGCAGAGCAGGCGGTGGTTACCCAGTATCCACAGGTCGCCCGGGCGGGTTATCGCCTCATCCGGCGGCGCTGGTACGTTGTCGGGGTCCGTCAGGCCCTGCGTGCCGTCCGGGTCGAGAATCCTGGCCAGTTCGTCGGCGCTGAAGCCGAGCAGGTCGAGGTTGTAGTCGGCTGCCTGGAGGTCCTTCAGCTCGATGGGCAGCAGTTCGTAGTCCCAGTCGGCCAGCGTGTTCGTCTGGTTATCCGCGATCCTGTATGCCTTGACCTTCTCCGGCGGCAGGTCCTTGGCGACGTGGACGGGCACCTTGGCCAGCCCGAGCTTCTTCGCCGCCTTCCAGCGGGTGTGCCCGACGATGATCACGCCGTCGGCGTCGATCACGATGGGCTGTCGAAAGCCGTACTCGCGGAGGCTGACCGCCACGGCCTCGACCGCCTGGTCGTTGACGCGGGGATTGGCCTCGTAGGGCCTGATGTCGTCGATGTTCCGCAGTTCGATGTCCATGTCACGTTCTCCTGGGGTTCTGTTCACGTCGTCACACACAGCGTCCGTCGCTGCTGGCGATATGCTCGCTGGCGATCTCGCTCCGCCACCCTGTGGCAGGGCTTGCATGCTGAAATGGCACCGTCGTAGGGGTAGTAACAGTAGCGGTAGAACTCGCTCAGCGGCTTGACCTGACCGCATGTACGGCAGCGCTTGTGCCAGACGCCGTCGCGGAGTTCGTACCCGGCATGAATGTGCCGATGCTCGACCGGAGTCACCAGCTGCAGGTTCTCGATCCGGTTGTCCTGGTTGTCGCCGTTGATGTGGTGTATGTGCATGCCGCGAGGGATCAGACCGTGGTGCTCTTCCCACACGAGCCGATGTACCAGGACTGCCCGATTTCCGACACGGCGAACCATCGGAGCCCTAAGCCGCTCTACACCACGCTCGAATGTGCCCATGTCCTGTTTTCCTAAGGCCTTATGTCTGTGTGCGCCGCGGAGAAAAATAAAAAGAGCTTTCCCGACTGTTCCCGTCGCAGTCAGCAGCAACCGAAGCCGGCGGAGTACCTATGGCATCTGCTGGGCTCGGCGCTATCACGTTTCCCCGTTTCACCCCCACCCCGCGCACACACGAGAATGGGAGGGAAAAGGTAGTGAGAGAGGGGTATAGGGGAATAGGGGAAAGGAGAGAGAATATAGTATATATATTATTATATTTACTATACTTATACACATTCTCACCATTCACCCACGTTTCTCTCGTTTCACCATTCGCGGCCCACGTTTCCCCGTCCACGTTTCCCTTTTTCACCGCTGGTTTCCCTCTCGCAGGCGATACGACCGCCGGTACGTGCCCGGCCTGGGTACGGTGACGATCTCGACGTCGCCGCGCTGCACGAGCGTGTCGATCAGTTCCATGAACCGCTTGGCGTCGATCTTCATTCGTTTCAACAGTGCGCTGTGGGCCATCTCCTGCCCCGGCGATTCGCGCAACTTGTGCATGAGCTTGAGGCACTCGGCGTGGAACGGGTTCTCGGCGACGTGGCTGGAGGCCATGAAGAGCATCCTCCTTGTCTGGTGCAGCACGAACCGCGACGCCCAGCGGACGGCCTCCAGGCCGATCCGGGGGGACTGGTGGTTCTCGCTGATCGCATGCAGCAGCGCCAGTTTGCGGGCCTGCTCGCTGACACGCCCCCAGACCGTCGTGCCGACCGAGTCGTTGTTGACCTCGACCCGGGCGTACTCGGTCTCGGCTTCCTCGCGGGTCTCGACCAAATGGGCCAGCGCCTCGTCGGTCTGCTCGACGACGGCCGGGACCGGATGCCAGTCTTGAAGGTTGCCCCGTCCGGGCCGGTAGTCTGCCCACCAGCGCGCCGTCTCCAGCACACGGGAAGGCAGCTCGACGATCCTGGGCTCCTGGCCCCTGGAACGCTTGCCGGCCTCGAGGATTACCATGCGGGCGAAGAAGCCGTTGGTGAGCATCCGCTCGGACAGTGCCTCGTAATAGTGGTTGGGGATGGCCGTGCCGAAGATGACCAGGTTCGGCTGGTCGATCACGCCCGGCGAGGGCTTGCCCGCCTTGCGGCGCATGGGGAAGACGCTGTTGGACGAGGAATACATCGTCAGCAGCGTGCCCATGACGTTCTCGTGCCGGGCGTCCTTAGCCTTGTTGATCGACTGGAGCATGCCGTCGATCTCATCCGTCTGGAACAGCATGCCCGGGTTGATGAACAACGCGTCCTGCACGCCTTCGCCGGAGGCGAAGCGGTCGCCCATACACTCCGACAGCCCGATCTCGTGGACGATCCGCGTGTTGACCTTGCGAGGGTGGTCCTTGCCGGCGGCCGAGTGGGCCAAGCCCAGGAGGTAGATGTTCGTGCGGTTGTCGCCCGGGTCGCGCACGCGCCTCCCGGCCAGGAACGCCTGCAAGGACAGAGCGCCGCAGAAGGCCATGACCGGGCTGGGATACGGCGCGGTCGCCAGGCAGTAATCCATGACCTCACCAACGAACCCGGGCACACGCAGCAGCTCGTCGGACATCGGTCCGGGGTCTTCCACCACGGGCGTCGGCGCGTCCGTCCCCGCGTCGCCGCTGAAGATCTGGTCGTAGTGGTTCTCCACCAGCGCCACGGAGACCGAATCCGGTTCGTAGCGGGCGATGCTGGCTGCGATCCGCTGAACTTCCGTCGCCGACAGTGGGGGGGCGCATCTTGCCTGGTTTACCTGAACTAATGCCGCGGCGATCTCGCCCTCGGACATCCCCATCCGGCGCATGCCGCCGCCCAGGCGCGCCAGGGTCGCGTTCCGTTGGCCGGTCGGTATTGGGCTAGGGCCCTCGGCCAATGTCGCAACCTGCGCCAACGTGGCGCGAACCCCCGCAACCCGGTCGAGACGTTCCACCAGCCAGGCCGGAGGTTCGGGGAGTTGCCCCGGCCCAACGGCCAATTCCAGCGTCTCCTGCCAGCGGTAGGCCCGGCCGTCCTCGCGGATGGACGGGGGCACGACGATGTAACCACCGTCGGCGCGGGTGTCGACCTTGGGGGCGAGTTTGCCCTCCGTGCAGCGCCAGGCCTTGCCCGGCGGCTGACGGAAGAGATGGTGCTGGCCGCCCCGCGGCGTGATCGACATCGGCGCGACCGCCAGGCTAAGCTGCTTGTCCGGTTCGCCGTCCAGCCAGGGGTTGGGGCGGCCGTCGACCACGTCGGCGTCGATTACCATCATGCCCTGCGTGGCCAAGCCGATGTTGGCGGTCGGATGCTCCGTCCACCACGCCTCGATCTTCGCCGGGGTGGTGGTGGCGTCCAGGAAGCCGTGCTCGGTCAGCGGCACCTTGCCGCCGGGGGCGCAGGGGAAGACCGCGTAGCCCAGTTCGACATACGCGAGCGCCGCGGCCAACAGGATGTTCGTGTCGTCTGCCATCAGGTTGTTCCCTCAGACGCCACGCCCACCTTCGTCATGTTGTCCACCTTGCGGTGGCATAGGCGACACAGCCAATAAACCCGCAAGGGCTGGCTGTAATCCGGATGGTGCATCTCCAGTTCGGTCGTTGACCCACAGAAGTAGCACGGCTCTGGGCGGATTCGACCGTCTCGCAAGGCGTTGTTCGCCATCGTCCTTGCCCGGTGCTTCTCGGGTTCTTCGGTTCTCTGCCGCATGCATGTCTCATTCCGCCGGGCAACCCTGTGCGGCAAACCGCTGCGGTATCGGTCGTATTGGCGGTAGTAGTCCACCCGCTTCCTGCGGTTCTGCATGGTGTCCCACCGGGTGCATTCCTTGCACTTGTTGAGGTGCCCGTCGGCCATACGCGTGTGCGGGTAGAACTCCGTCAGCGGGAGCAGCTTCTCGCACTTGAAGCAGACCTTTTGCATTTCGTCTCCTCAAAACGGAATCGGGTCGTCCTCTCCCGCCGGTATGTACTGGGGCTCCTCACCGGCAAGATCGCCGGCCGTGACGGCAGGGGGCTTCTCGCCCAACGTGTAGTTGACGATGCGGTCGTATTTCTCACCGGCGACGGTGCGGACGGTGATCGCCAGCGTCGGCGCGAGGCTGCCGGCCTGGGCCAGTTCCACCGCCTTGTCGACCGTGTCGGGGACAGGATCGTTGGACCGCCGCCGCCACCATGCCTCGGCCTGGGCGCGGGCGTATCCGCTGTGCTCAAAGCAAACCCACTCCGAGAAGTGCTGCTGCCAGCCGACCTGGTACTCCACGCGCATGGTGGGGGGATGGTCGGGACCGGCGTCGCGCTTCACGTGGACGCCGTAGAACACCTCGATCACCTGGTGCTCGGCGTCGGTGGCCTGCCCGGAGAGAATCCCCGCCGTGGACGCCTGGCGGTCGTGCTGCTGGCGCTCCGGTGGCGGGAACTGATGCCCGCACTCGGGGCAGATGGCGTAGCCTGCGGCGATCACCGCATGGCACTGTGGGCACTCCTTGGCCGGGGCATCGCCGTTGCCATTGTTGACCTCGGTGACGCGGATCACGTCGACGGGACCATGCCGCAGGACGTTGCCGCCGAAGTCCAGGACCAGACAGTCGGCTTTGCCCTCGCAGAGCCGGAATCCCCGACCGACCATCTGATAGTAAAGGCCCGGCGACATGGTCGGGCGCAGCATCGCCACGCAGTCCACGTTGGGCGCGTCGAAGCCGGTGGTCAGCACGTTGACGTTGCACAGGTACTTCAGAGGTTTCTGGCAGTCGTCGCCGAACAACTCAGCGTTGCCCTGGCGGCGAAAGCGAGCGATCAACCTGTCGCGATGGGCCGTCGGCGTCTCCCCGCAGATAAAGCCGCACTCGACGCCGTGCTCATGCCCAAGAACCTCGACGATGTGCTGCCCGTGGCGGATACCGCTGGCGAAGATCAGCACGGACTGGCGATCCTGTGTGTGCTGCATGATCTCCGCGCAGGCGCTGCGGACCAAGCCGTCCTGGTCCATCAAGTCCTCGACCTCTCCAGGGACAAACTCACCGCCTCGAACGTGCAGTTCGGACGTATCCGCCTTCGCCGTGCCGGCCTTCGTTCGCAAGGCACAGAGGTAGCCGTCGCGGATCAGTTCCTTGATCCCGACCTCGTAGCAGACGGCATTCAAGAAGTGTTCCGGCGTGCAGATCATGCCGCTGGTCATGCGGAAGGGCGTGGCCGTCAGGCCGATGACCCGGAGGCGCGGGTTGACCAGCTTGGCGTCGGACAGGAACGTCTGGTACATCCCGTCCCCGTCCGGCGGGATCATGTGCGCCTCGTCGATGATGACCAGATCGAAGGCTCTTTCGCCAAAAAGTTCGGCGGCGCGTTTGTAGACCGACTGGATGCCCGCCACGATGACTGGGTGCTCGGTGTCACGCCGTCCCAGGCCCGCCGAGTGGATGCCCACGTGAAGCTGCGGGGCCATGCGGTCCAGCGTTCCGGCCGTCTGTTCGAGCAGTTCCTTCACGTGCGCCAGCACCAGGACGCGACCGTTCCACTGGCGGACGGCGTCGTCGCAGATCGTGGCCATTACCGGCGTCTTGCCGCCCCCGGTGGGAATGACGACGCAGGGATTGTCGTCGCACTCCCGCAGGTGGCGGTAGACGGACTGCACGGCGTCACGTTGGTAGGGTCTGAGCGTCAACATGTTTCTTGTGGGGGCGTTTTGAATACCAGTCGATCACGGCCTGCCGGTCGCGGATGGGCTGGCAAGAGGCGACCAGGGCCTTGACGAACCGAAGCGTCGAGTCCGTCTCGGCGGCGAAGGACTTGTCGTAGTACACGCGGAAGGACCATAAGCGGAACTTGCCCTCAATCTTTCTCCATTCGCGGTTGGTCATACGGGGCTCCACATAACGGGCATCTGGCAAGGGGCAGTTCCTCCAGGCGAATGACGGCCTTACCTCCATCCCGCGGCGGCCGTCTCCGCGTCACCAGTAGGTCGACCTGGCTGTCGTCCTGGTAAATGCCGGCGTGCTGGAGGGCGTCGAGCACCGGCTTCTGGATGTTGTCCATATCGCGCCGCCGGTGATCGGGCGGGAATGCGTCCATGCACAGGGCCACCCGGCCGCCGACAGGGGGCTTGCGAGGTCTGCCGCCGCCCAGGAGGGCGCAGACGTTCCTGCGGAATGCCCGGCCTTCCCGGCTGATCAGCGTGCGGAACCCCACGTGGCGGTAGTAGCGGTTGATGCTCGGCGGCCAGGGTAGTTCGAGCCTCATGCCGCCTCCCGCCGCCTGCGCCAGATCGCCTTCATCTCTCTGGTCGCCTGGGCGCGGGTGGGGAACTCGGCCCGTAGCCCCAAGTCGCGCGTCCAGGCGTAGCCGTCGAGGGGCTCGGTGCTGCGCCAGTAGCCCAGCATCACGTCGCGGATGGCGTAGAACATGCCCCGGACCTTCGAGCTGACTTTGACGATAATCTCGTCGGGATTGACGATCTCGTCGTGGGGTTTCATGGGTTGGGGTTCTCCTAGTTCCGCATCCAGGGCGGGGTGGTGGCGGCCTGCTGGGGCACTCCGGCGGCGGCTTCCTTCTTGGCGTAGCCCTTGACCTCATTGGTCATCTCGCCGGTATCGTCCCGCCGCTTGAGGCGGACGCTGATCTGCAGGGGCAGGTTGTGCAGTTCCTGGCTGTCCCGCGGCGTCATGACGCCCACCGCCCGGCAGACGGCCGACAGTTCGGCCCGAGCGATCTTGACCGTCGTCGGGTTGGGATTGTCCAGGTTCAGCCGGGCCCACAGGATGCGGCCCTTGTACTCGCCCTCGAGGACCTGGAACGTCAGTTCCAGGTAGTTGCCCGCGCCGGACTTCGTGGGCTTCATCTCGGAGGCGGTGATCGCGGCGATGTACTTCCCGGCCGGGATCGGCTCGAACGTGGTCGCGGGATCGACCTCTTGCGCGTTGAATCCTTGCAGGTTAGCCATGGGTCTTTTCTCCTTGCTTGGCTGGGTTAGAGATCGCGCTGAGCAGCGCCTGCCACGACAGGGGCAGCAGCGCACTGATTCCATAGCGGTTCTTGGCGAGCAGCTGGTTGGTCTCGCAGAGGACCAGTTCACGAGTCTGGCCGGTGATGCGGGCGGCCCCGACGAAGTCCGACCACTCGATCATCGTGTTGGCCAGGTCGGAGTGGATTTCCGGGGCGGATTTCTCGAAGGTAACGCCGTCGATGGTCGTGATGTCCCGGCGGGTGGCGTGCGCCAGCAGCACCACGGCGATGCCGGAGTTGACCATCCTGTCCAAGGTCGGCAGCAGGTACTGGTAGACGTAGTTCCGCAGCACCTGCTTGCCGTTGCCGTAGCCGCCATGGGAGCGGTTGAGCGTCTGCTTCATGCCCACGAGGGTTCCGTCCACCCCGGAGACGTGCTCCTCCGCGCGGCGAAGAAGCCAGTCCACCGAGTCCACGACGAGCGTCCCGTAGTCATGCCCGCCTGAGGCCAGCGCCGCCAGCCACTGCTGGATGGACGGCCAATCGGGCAGGTACGGCGTGCGGTCGCAACTGACGTGGGCACAGCCGTTTTCGCAGTCCACGATGATGGGCTTGCTGGTATTGGCCCCGAAGGTCGTCTTGCCGACCCCGGGCGGGCCGTAGACGATGCCCTTGGGGGCACGCATGTTGGTCTGAGTCAGCACGGTCGATGGAAGCGGCATTTTGCCTATCTCCTTTCCGGTGGGTTGGCGAGGGCTACAGCCAGTCGATGGTCCGCAGGTTCTCGTAGCCGGTCGGCCACTGATCGAGCTGCCGGCACTCGGCCAGCCGCTCCATCGCCTGCTCGTTTTCCTTCTGGGCCGCCCCCAGCACGTCCTGGCCGATGGTCCACACGCCGCTGCGGTACGGCTCGTGCTTCTCCACGGCGATGATGAAGACGGGGACGACCTCGCCGGTGGCCTGGAAGACGAGGGACCTGTAGAAGGCCATTTGGTGGATGTAGCCGTAGACGCGGGCCGAACCTTCGAGGAATGAGAGGGTGTCGGTGGTCTTGAGATCGACGACGCCGCGATGGGGATTGAGCCAGTCCAGGCGGGCCTGGCAGGGCATGCCCATGTACTGCGTGCGGACCACGCCCTCGGCCACGCCCTCGGACAACAGTTCCACGGCCAAGGGATGGTTGTGGATGGAGTCGTTAAGGTTCTCGATCAGCAGGGCCTGGCCGTTATCGATGACCGGCTTGCCCTGGGCGGCTGCCCACTCCTCGAACGCCTTGGTGTAGCGCCCATAGGGCTGCCCGCTCTTGGGGTTGATGGGGCCGCCGAAGGCGTACTGCCGCTGGTAGGCCTCGCGGCCCTCCAGGATCAGCGTGTGCGCGGCCCGGCCCACGCTGAACGCCGGGCGATCCTCCTCGTCGATCAGCCCACAGATCTTCTTGTGGAACATAAACGGGTCGCGGCGGAAGTCGTTGAGGCCGTGGCTGGTCGTGTGGTCCTTCGACTGGGCCTGGTATTCCTCATGCGACTCGTTGATCAGGAAACTAAGGTCGTCGATCACGGTCATGGCTGGGGAGTCCTTTCTGAGGCGTTTCCAAAGGGATGCGAGGTTCATTCGCGGGCCTCCGTGGGTTTGCAGCAGGCGGGCACGGCCAGGATCGTCACGTCCAGGGCGTCCCCGCCGAACTCGCGACGCACGAAGTTCGTGAAGATTCGCACCACGTCGCGACCGGCCTTGCCGCCGGCGCAGATGGCCAACGCATGCAGATCGGCGTTCACGCCGTAGCAGAGATTGGCCTCCTGGATCGCCGGGCCGTGCAGGCCCTCGGCCGCCAGGACGGCCAGGAGAAGTGTCTCCTGGACGTCCTGAAGCGGCACGTGCGGCTTGAATCGGTAGCAGCAGATCACCTGTTCCATGTAGAGGTCCTTTCCGAGGGATGTGTCCCTCTACTTCACTGGCTACCGCTTCGCGGGCGAATCTGTCCGGTCGCCATCACAGGTGGCGATGCGGTCCGGCCTGGAGGAACTTTCTGCGTATCCTGCCGATCCGCTCGTAGATGCCGGCGCGGCGCACGCCTTGCTGGCGAGAGATCTCCAGGGGGGTCTTCACCTTCAGTTCGAGGCAGAGCTGGCGGTCATCCTCGTCGAGCTGCCCCAGCATCGCGGCCATGTCCAGGGCCAGGTCGGCCTGCTCCTGGCGCGACCGGCCACAGCAGCCCAGGTGGGCACGGGCGATGTCTTCCGTGATCATTTCCCCAAAGGAGGTGGAGTCGCCGTCCTCGTCGCGCACTTCTTCGTCCAGCGAGCGATCAATGCGGCGGCGGTCGCGGCACTGGGCCTCGTGGTACTTGACGAGATTGGCGATGCGGTTGTCGATGACCTGGCAGATGAAGATCTTGATGCCGCCGCGGTCGTCCTTGAACTTGGGCAGCCGCTGGAGAACGTCCATCGCCAGCTCCTGTCGCAGATCGTCGAAGCCGTCCTCCGTGAACCCGTGGTGTCCCATCATCTGCCGGGCCTTGAAGTGGATGCGATTGAGGGTGAACTTGAGAATTCCGTCGGTAAGCATTGCTTGCTCCTCGTGGGCCGAGGAGGTCGCGCGGGTGTCGAAGGATTCCGTGGTGCGTAGGGCAAAAGAAAAGGCGCTGCGAGTTCGCGGATATCCGCGACACCCGCAACGCCTCGGCTCAGCCGCTGGTTAGTTGCCTGGTGTGCTTGTTTGTGTTTCTTGCCCTACGCCTGGTGCTCTTCTTCGATCTCGATCAGGAACGGCAGGCCGTGTTTGACCTCAATGGTCACGCGGGCACCGTCGGCGGCCTTGGCCACCTGGTCCCGCAGGGAAATCACCCCCTTTCGAAGTTCAAAGTCGGCGCTGCCCGCCTCCGGCCGGGGGCCGTTATCCCCGGCGAGAAGTTTGACGGTCCGCACGGTGCGGACCTCCTGGGTGAAGTCCGGCGCGCCGCCCTGGACAGTGAACTTGATGCGGCCGAAATTGAGGGCCTGCATCAAGCGAATAAGGCGCTGGATGCTTTCGGGATGCTCTGCGAGGGAATGTCCGTATGTCATTGAAGTCTCCTGAACAAGCTGCCTTGACGGATCACGCGTCCGTCGTTGCATCGCAGTCTGCCGCGGAGATTCGTCGCGCAATGAAGGCGCAATGTTTCCTTAAGGTCAATCCTGATGCGAGGTTAGAAAGTGGAGCACGCTATAACAGAGGTGACGGACGTGGCCAGTTGTGGTCGGCTATTGAGCATGGGCAGGAACTGGCATCCCTGAAACCCCGTGTGAATGCCGGCGTGTTTTGCGCGGCCGAACAGAAAAAACATACGCGCAACAAAAGCGCAATACATGGGCCTAGCCGGTTACATGCTTCTGGACGAGTTGCCGCACCTGCGCGTCCGACTCCCGTGGCTCCGGCCTGCCAGCTCGCCGCAACACCCACTGCGCAAGGTCCACGGCATCAACCCGACGTTCTCGATCCGTCAACCCGTTCCCAAGCAACTCCCCGGAGTCAACAGCTCGCGTCACCACACCCGCGTTCACGCCGCCAATCGAGGCAGCTTGGCTGACTGTTAGCCAGCGCGGGCCAACAGTTCCTTCGCTTTCTGCACCGAAGCTACCGAAGTCGATCTCCCGTTCAAGACAGGTCAAAACAGCCGACTTATCCGCAGAACCACGAATCTTGTCACCCAGCGATTGGACTTCCTCGACGATTTGCTGTCGCATCGCCCCAGATGTTGGCCGACCGTGTCCACGGATGCGCAGCAGCGGAACCCCTCCCGTGGAAAAGACACGATCTTTCTTTGCATCCCTGGCCTTCTGACTTTCTTGGTCGTGGAAGTCACCATCCACTTCAATCGCCAGTAAAGGGAGGTAGCTCGCGGTCGACGTTATGCAGAAGTCGACTTGGGACCGAAGGTAAAAGCCGAAATCATCCTCGGCCAAGAGTCCCCGCATGCGCTCATATTGGAACACCGTCTGTAGCGCTATGTTGGGAAAGACGAGATGATTGGGGAATAGTGCAATCAACACATTGTAGACCGTGTACTCCTGCTTTGAATTGAAGATGGGCTTGAAGGCGATGTTCTCATCACCGTGGATCAGCTTGGTCACAACGGCATGGCTCTTCTCTCGCTCCAAGAGCGGAAGGACATGAGGGTTTACCTGGAAGGTGCCTTGGCAAGGGTGAAGGAGCATGCCTTCCTTTTCCAGCACGCCAAGATGCCTCTCTACCCACATCTCCTCCATGCCAGACAGCTTTGACAGATGTTCCAGGCTGTCGTAGCGTGAAATCAGCGACAAGGTGCACAGAAGTTGCCGCTGATAGTAGTTGAGCTTCGGCCATCGCTGTGGCGCAGTTTTCAGCCAGTCCTCGTGTAGCTGACGCTCCCGCTCCTCCTCTTCGCGTTGGCTCTTTAGTTGCGCATGGCGCTTGGTGACGATCTCGTCATTGGGGGAAATGGCCGCCGCTTGCTCAGACAGTGCAAATGCTTCCTCCTTCGCCCCCTTCTGCGCCATGATAAGCGAGAGATTATGCAGCGCACTCGAGTCCCTGGGACAGCTTTGCAGGAGTTCGCGGTACGCGGTCTCAGCCAAAGTCCATTCCTTCAAACAGTGATTCGCATAGGCCCAATCCCACAGCAATTGCTGGTTGGCGGTGTCGTGGGCAAGTAGGACTTGCGCGGGCTTGGCCAGGTTTCCGTACATCTCTTTTCTGCGAAGGCTCTCTCTTATGAAAGACATGTAGGTGGGCACGAATACGGCTCGAATCTCAGACGGATCATCGCACGTCTTCAGCTCGGATAGATAGATGCGGAGGAGCTGTTTGCAGTCCTCCTTCTTGGTCGGCCACTCATTCTCATCAGGCACAATGGTTGCTCTGTAATCGCGCAGAAACTCGATCTCAGTCCGATCCTGAGATGTGCGGCGGTACTTCCAGCGGCAATATACGAAGTGATGCTTGAGGGCATCGGCAAACTGATGATCACGAAGACGCCGTGCGACCAACTCGCCGGAAAGGACGGGGTGTTCCAGGCAGCCCATTGTCTGATCGAGGAGAGGCTCGCCTGTGCCATCGGCGTCCTCATTGATCTTGAATAGCACGTACAACAAGGCACCGCGGGTCTGCTGGTCAACACTGCTCTTGGCGAAAGCATTGTTGTCGTCAAGCAAGGCATTGCATACGCTCGTAACCGATCCCAATGTATCGGTCCATTCCGGCTCGCCCCCAATCATGACGGGGTCCGTCCAGGGGTCAGTTTCAGAATCAAGCAATGAGAATGCCGCGCTCCGGGCATCATGAAGCGCTGGACCAGGCTGCCCCATGCGAATGAATGCGTCCGCGCGAGCGAAGAGCAGCAGCGGTTTTCGGGAGGCGTCAGCATCAGCCACGCTCGTCGAGAACGCCTTGATCGCCGCTGGAAAGTCACCTGCTAGCATGTGGACAGTGCCCACAAGCCAGCCTCTATCGACCCCCTCAATATGCTCGGGTGGGATTGCGTGGATGCAGGCCAGAGCCTCTTGTGGTTTGCCCAGGCGCTGATACGCCGTGTGCGCTCGCCACAGGGCTTGGCTTGGCGCGGGGGACCGTTCCAGGAGGGGTTTGAGGATGTGCAGGCCTTCTTGATGTGCCCCCAGGTGGTCAATGCAGAGCCTGGCGAGGTCCAAGCGGACCTGTTCGGATTCTGGGTGCTTCTCCAGCGCCACCCGCAGAATGGACAACTTCTGCTTCTGCCCTTCGTCGTCCCATGTCATGAGGTGTGCCAACCGAATGTACGCATCAGCGTGGCAAGTGTCGCAGGCAACAGCCTTGCGGAAGTTCTCGATGGCTAACCGCTTGGAATCCTGGTCATGGAACTTCCAGTGGTCGCAAGCCAGTCCCAGCCAGTAGTGGCCATCGGAACGGTTCGGTTCGAGCTGCGCGTACTGTCGAAAGCACTCCTTGGCTGCTTGGATATCCTCTTTGTCATACAGAATCCAACCTTTGTAGAGAAAGTCGAAAGGCTCGACTCGCTCGATGTTGGCCATCTGATCCAAAGCGCCAGCATAGTCTTTGAGTCCGGCAAGGCATTTTGCCATAAGGCGGCGCTTCTCATCGGTTGGTTCGGCAGCGAGTTCTGCCTTCAGAATGCCCGCCGCTTCCTTATACTCCTCTCGCTGAATCAGTTCGTGGACAGCGACCTTGGGGGGCTGGTTTGCGGCCTGCCTACGCTGATGCCTATTCTTCCTTCGTCGCGACATGCTTCACCTCTGGCAATGCCCTTGGCGTTATCCAAACAAAGTCCGAACGTCTGGATTCTAATGGACGTCAGGGCCATATGCAAGAGATGAGCATGCATTCTCTAATGCAAGTATAATAAATGACTTACGCCTATGTCAGTGGATCGCGAGGTCCTTATTGTCCTATCAGATCCTTCCAAAGCTTCCGCTGTTTTCGCCAGTCTGGATTGGCGGCGACGTGGCGCACCTGGGGCTCGGCGATGGGGTCGCGGCCGTAGGCGGTGCGGGGCAGGAACAGCAACTCCTCCTGGATGTCTGGGGCCAGGAGTAGCAGGTTCATGACCTGCGTCAGTCGCGCCCGGGTGACGCCACCCAGCCGCGACAGGTCGGCGTAGTCGCGGGCCACGCCCTCGCGCAGGAGCCGGTCGAGGCGGATGGCCAGGGCCATCAGGCGTGAGACGCGCGGCACACGCCCAGGCTCGACGAGCGTCCTCGGGTCCGGGGGCGCGTCGCCGACCTTGAGCGTCTTCCGCGTCTTGCGGCCGATCTCGAAGTGGACTTGGCACTCGATCAACATGCTCACTTCTCCATTCCGCCGGCCTGTATTTCCTCGGCCAGCGCCTTGATACCAGTAGGCCGGAAGGCGATTGACAGCTTGCCCTCCGCGCCGTCATAGCTGACGCGCTCGATCAGCAGGTGCATCACCCGCGCCTGCTCACCGGGCGAGAGGGAATCCCATACGGGGTCAAAGAGCGACAGCGCCCGGGCCAGTTCTTCCTCGTCCACGACCTTCTCGCCCAGCGCGATGATCTGCTCGCGGACCTCGGTCGCACGTTGCTCGGCCACGCGGATGCGTTCCTGAAGGTCGGCCAGACGCGCCGCAGTTGGCGATTCGCCCGGTGTGCCGGCTTGATCCACCAGTTTGCGGACCTCCGCACCGTGTTGGGCCAGTTCGCGTTCAAGCCGGCGGCGCTCGCCCTGGAGGGCGTCAAGGCCCTCGCGGCTCTGCTTGCGGGCCTGTTCCAGCGTCCGCGCCAAGACCTGGTCGTCCCGGCCGACGGCGCGAATGCGGTCGACGACGAACCGCTCAATCTCGGCCGCCGGGACCGACTTGGTCGGACAGTTTTCCCAGCCGCGTTTCTGGGCGTTCATGCAGACGTAGTAGCGGTAGCGCCGATTGCCCTTGGCCGTGTACGTGTGCATCATCCCGCAGTCGCACGGCTTGCAGTGCAACAGGCCCTTGAGCAGAGCGCCGTACTTGTTCCGCGTCACGCCCGAGCCGGTGCCGCCGTTGCGCCCGTTGTGCCGCATCGCGTCCTGCACGCGGTGCCAGATCGCCTCACTTACGATGGCCGCATGCTCGGTGGGGTAGACCTCCTCGCGGTAGCGAACCTTCCCGATGTAGGCGATGTTGGTCAGCAGACGGTACAGGGCCTCCTTGGTGTATCGCCGACCGCCCTGGACATGGCCCTTCCTCGTGGTCCACTGCTTGGCCCGCCAGCCGCGGCGGTCCAGTTCCCGAATCGTGGGGATCAACGAGCGGTGATGGAGGTACAGGTCGAAAACCTGGCGGACCTGCGTTGCCTCGTCCTCGTTGACCGCCACGCGCCCGCCGCTGGCATTGGAGACGATGTCGTAACCGAGGATGGGCCGGCCGCCGACCCACTTGCCCTTCCGCCGGGCGGCGGCGATCTTGTCCCTCGTCCGCTCGGAGATGATCTCACGCTCGAACTGAGCAAAGGACAGCAGCACATTGAGCATCAACCGGCCCATCGACGTGCTGGTGTTGAACTGCTGAGTGACCGACACGAAAGAGACGTGGTTCCGCTCCAGCACGTCCATGATCTTCGAAAAGTCGATCAATGAGCGGCTGAGCCGGTCCACCTTGTAGACCACGATGCAGTCAACCTTCCCGGCGTCGATGTCGGCCAGGAGGCGCTGAATCGCCGGGCGGTCCATGTTGCCGCCGGTGAATCCGCCGTCGTCGTATCTCGCCGGCAGGCAGACCCACCCCTCGTGCTTCTGGGCGGCGACGTACGCTTCACCGCTCTCCCGCTGGGCATCCAGCGTGTTGAAGTCCTGCTCCAGGCCTTCCTCGGTGCTCTTGCGCGTGTAAATGGCGCAGCGGAGCGTCTTGGGCTTCTTGTCTTCCGTCGCGCGGGTCATTCGCCACCGCGTCCTTTCAGGCCGAAGAAGTAGTTGCCGTTCCAGTGCGAGCCGGTGATGGCCTTGGCCACCGCCGACAGGCTGCGGTAAACCTCACCCTCGTGCTCAAAGCCGTTGTCCAGGACGGTGACCGTGATCATCCGGCCCTTGTACGGCCGGGTCAGTACGGTGCCGGGCATCAGCTCGCCGGCACGGTCGCCGAAGTCCACCTTGGCCGTCTGCGTTGTGGATGCCAGCGACGGCGCGGGCTTGTCCGGTGGCCTGCGTATCCGCAGGTCGGCGTCGTTGGCGATTTCCTCGGCGCGGCGACGGGCCCGCTCGGTCAGGTCGCCCTCGACATTGGCCTGCATCCGCCAGGCAATCCGCTTCCAGAGGAAGTCCTTGTTGCCGGATCGCGTGTTCTCGCCGAATATGTCCAGGTATCGGCCACGTAGCTCCTTGACGGTCATCCGCTTGAGGGCGGCCACTTCCCGCGTCATGTTCATCCCTGCACTCATGTCAATCTCCGGGACTCTCGCCGTTAACGCGGGGGACACAGGGCCGAGGTTTCCGAAGATTGCCAAGCGGAATCTGACGGGGTTCTCGAACTTTCCGCGCTCTCGGATGTCGGCGGTGGTAGGCAGCCGGTGCGGCGTTTCAGACGCAGGAATCCGGCGGCCAACAGCGCGGCGAGTTCCTCCAGGCGGTCATCGATGGACATGTCGGCGGGGTCGTCGTGGTACATGGGCGCTCCTGGTGCGCCGCCCACAACGACCTTCCCTCAGGGACCGGTGAGTTGTCTGGCAGCCGGTTTTGAGGACGTCCCGTCGGGATGTCCCTCTATCTCACTGGCTACCGCAAGAGAGTTCGAAATGTCCGCCATTCGGGGGCCTTGACGTAATAACGGTGTTAACTAACGGGGGCATGTTAACGAGAGAGCGCGAGAGTTCGAGACGCTTTCACACGGGGTTCGAGCGCAACCCCAGGGGTTACGGTCGTACCCCGAACGTCACGGCTACGAACCGAGAGCGCCGCGGGCAGAAGGTGAAAACGCCGTAAGCCTTTGGTGGCAACGGGATATAGCGGAAGCGGCCAAGGGGTGGCTTCGCGTGGTGGGCTGTTAACGAAAACGGGCCTTCTCTTTCGAGAAAGCCCGTCAAGCTCCCCGAGAAGGTCTCGAACCTTCAACCTAGCGGTTAACAGCCGCTCGCTCTACCAATTGAGCTATCGGGGAAAGGTTATCGGCTCAACGGTCACCAACCAGCTTAGCGGATCGGCCCGGGATGTCAATGCCGGCGGCTTTCTTTCCGAGGCCGGGAGCCCGTTGCGGGAGGATCGCGCCATGCCCCTTATGCCCTCTTGCGCAGCGCGCCCTGCTCTCAGGCTCGCACCGGCCGAGTGCTATCGCGCCTCCGGCGGCTGAATCGGCGTCGTTACGGGACGAGCGTTGGTCATCGCAGGAAGCGGGGGCGTGGTCACCATGGCGGGCTTGAGGAACAAGTAATACAGCCGCCCTTCCTGCTGGGTCCGCCCTGCCAGATCGGCGGCTTCCTGGCCGATTCCCATGTACACGTCGCAGCGGCCGGCTGCGCGGATCGCCCCACCGCTGTCCTGGTCGAGGGCAAAGCCCCGGTACGGCCTCAACACCGCCCCGTCGCTGCGCCGCGGCAGTTGCGTGGAGACAAAGGCCAGGCAGGCCCGCGGAAACACCGACTTGTCCGTGGCGATCGTCCGCAGGACGCTCACCGGCTCGTTAAGGCTCCCGCGCGGGTCGCCGTCAGTGACGGAGAAGAACACGAACCGCGGGTTGCGCGAGACGTACTCCTCGACCTCGTCGGGGTGGGCGCGGAAGTAATCCATCATCGCCTGCAAGGAAAGGCTTTCCCGGGCGATCTTGCCGTCCTTGACCAGCTCCATCGCCACGCTGTTGTACTCGTAACCATTATTGGCCGAGTAGCCGACGGTGATCATCCTCCCGTCGGGCAGGCGAAGCCTCGCCGAGCCTTGCACCTGCGCGACGTACGCCTCGAACGGATCGGCGAGATACGCAAGCTCGCAGCCTTTCAGCAGGCTTGAGCCTTCCAGCTCCCGCCTGGCCGGGCAGCGGGACAACTGCCCGCCGCTGCCGCGGATGCCCAGGATCGTGCCCTCCTCGCCCTTGACCAGGCCCGGCGGCTCCTTGTAGAGCGGGTGGCGGAAACGCCCCGTCGGAGCCGGGGATGCGTCGAATATCGGCGTATAGTAGCCGGTGAACAGCACCGTCCCGCTGCCGTCCCAGCCGACGGAGGTGTAAACGTCGAACCGATCCCG
>Ga0315277_10003512_pt1 | contig 21232 bp, 21 predicted proteins | sample YL17G05_15_MG_FD_203695 | JGI IMG/M metagenome (GOLD analysis project Ga0315277, IMG submission 203695) | Sediment microbial communities from Yellowstone Lake, YNP, Wyoming, USA - YL17G05_15 | ecosystem: Environmental > Aquatic > Freshwater > Lake > Sediment | place: USA: Wyoming | collected...
GAGAAAAATCCGAGGCGTTGGAAACAATCTTTGAAGCACTTTCCAATAATTTTTTTGAAGGTTTTACTGGAGATTGCATGAATTTATTAAAAATCTCAAAACCATCCCCTTTCGCTAATAATTCCTTTAATCGACGTGATAATAACTCTACATCTTCATGTGTATAAACTGGATATCTTTCCAAAATTTTATTGTAAATCGGATTAAACAATCCTTCCCCTATATTTTTACGATAATTTGGACAATAAGAACAACCGACAAGATCCAATGTGTTCTCCTCAAAAACTTCGATGAACCCGAACATATATTCGTGATATCCTTCGACCTGTTGTGATGGATGAGGTACTGTTTTTGTGCTGCCCCCGATATATGTTTCAACGAAATTTCCCTCAATGTCCAACGCCTCTACGCTTTCCCATTGTTTCAGTTCGATATGGACAACAATTCCCCGATCGTTGGTGTTCTTGCCAAATAACAAACAATCGATTCTTTTTGAAGTATAGGGGACTTGATATTCGAATGATACATAAACATCGAATAAATTTGAAGATTCTATTAAATTTTTAATTTTATCCCCAGTCACGCTCCAGGAATGATACTCAGATTCTCCAACATGCATTCCAGATGTTTCTTTAAAATTAGTTTTCATAATATCTATAAGTCTATTTGATCTAACATCTTTGAAAAATTGTTCTTGCGGAGCATCGTAGATTATTTGTCGAATTATCATTTCTCATACTCCGTATATTTTTTATTAGATCCCTTTGCTTTTTCTATAGGGTATTTTTGAACATTTTTATCTAATTTTTTCTTTAATTCATCACTTAAATCAATATGATATTTCTCAGCGAATCTCAAAATAAAAAATAAGACATCAACAAGTTCCTCAGAGATTTCTTCTTTTATAAATGCATTTTTAAAAAAATTATCGACCTCCTTTTCAGATTTGAAACGAAAATGTTCAAGAAGCTCAGAAGATTCGGTGATAATTCCAATAGCAAGATCCTTCGCGTTATGATATTGATCCCAATTCCGTTCTTCACAGAATTCTTTAATTAATTCTTTTAACTGTTTAATATTTGTTTTATCATCCATAGAGAAAATCCTTTTCAATTGAAATAAGATATGAATTTAAAGTCTTATTGAAAAAAAACAATACAGAATATCTAGGGAGAAAGTCTTTTAATCACCGTAATGCCTGAATTTTTTCTTTTTCACCGTTTATTTTTAGAGTATGCTACTGATTTGGTAGAGAAGATAACTTACATTGACTGATTCACCATGTCAACGTTCTCATTATTTTTTCTGCTTATTTTTTTTCAACAAAACGTAATGAGACAGAGTTCATACAGTATCGTTTCCCAGTCGGCTGTGGACCGTCGTCAAAGACATGGCCAAGATGCCCTCCACACTGTGCACAAACTACTTCAGTGCGTTTCATAAAAAGACTATTATCAGGTTTTAACACCACAGCATCAGGTGCAACTACTGTAGAGAAACTCGGCCATCCACTTCCCGAATCAAATTTCGTTGCAGAGGAAAACAACAGGTTTCCGCATCCAGCGCAGACATAGGTTCCTTCAACAGTCTGATGAACATATTTTCCACTGAACGGAGGTTCAGTCCCTTTCCTCCGGAGCACCTTAAACTCTTCAGGTGTGAGAATCTTTTTCCATTCCTCCTCAGATTTTTTCACCTTTTTGTTTTCCAAAGAAATCACCTAGTAGAAAAGAAAATCCTTTCGTCTATATAAACATCCTGTCATTTGGTTCTGCGTAATCTGAGTTTGAGAATGATAGTGTGGGAAATTTAGGTTGGCTTGTAACAATTCGGTTAATAAATGCATAGAAGAAAAGATTTATGTTACTATTGTTTATTATAATATTTCTGGTAATAAATACTATATTAGAAAATTATCATTCCCTGTGAGGTAATATGGATATACAAATGTGGTTGTCTATTATAAGTGATATAGGTCTGATCTTTATTGCCATTGTTGGAGGGTTATGGGCATTCTACAAGTTTCGGAAGATGCGTATGGGAGAAGGTAAACTTGAAATTGAATTAATTCCAGCGGTCTATCATACTGTTAAATCGAAAGTCATTGAAGTCACAATGCGACTAATAAATAATGGTAGTGCCGCTATATACACCAAGGTGCCAAGTAATCCTAAATGCTTATTTGAAGCAAAAGCAATACAAAATGTATTCAAGGACTCGGCTATCCTTTGGGATGATAATAATCTTTTATCTTTATTTCCACCTATTGAATTTCTTAAAGACCTTGAATCTTGGTTACCAGAAAAACCATATTTGCTCGAACCAGGAACCACAGAAACAATCAATGTGGTCTTCTCGACCAGCCACGATGGACTTATCTTTATCAAAGCCAGTTTTGTAGACAAAGATGATAATTTATGGACAGCAAAGAAAATCATTGATTTAAGGGAAACATAGAATTTTAAAGCATGCTCATTTTCTGTTCGTAACATTTAAACCATCTCCTCCTGTATCCGACCCCTGTATGCATGAATGGGCACTCGCTGAATCCATTGTCATAGCCACGGTCGAAGAAGCACGAAAAGAAAAACTCAAAACAATCACCCAGGTCACCGTATATATCGGTGAACTCCAACAAATAGAAAAAGAAATCTTCCTCTTTGCACTCAATGAATTAAGCACATCACAGAAACCACCCATAAAAAAAGACGCATTTGTACTGAAAACAGACAAAAGCACACTAACCTGTAAAAACTGCGGGGAGCACTGGAAATACAGCGATATGAAGAAGAAACTCAATAAAACAGAATCAGAATCGATCCATTTCATCCCTGAAATCGTATTTGTTCATGCCCGATGCCCCAAGTGTGGGAGCCCTGATTTTGAGATCACCACAGGACGAGGGGTGACGCTCTCCTCCATCAAAGGAGTACGATAACCATGGAGCCACGCACCAGCGTCATCGAGAAACGTCTGAAACACATCAACAGAATCATCGCGGTTGCAAGCGGAAAAGGCGGGGTCGGAAAAAGCATGGTCGCCTCAAATCTTGCGCTCCATCTCTCACAGCATGGCTACCGGGTCGGACTCTTGGATCTGGACTTGTACGGACCATCCTCCCATATCATCCTGGGAGTAAAAAACAAGTTCCCAAGAGAGGAAAAAGGAATCATCCCACCAATCATCCATAGGATTTCTTTCATGTCTATTGTGTATTTCACCGAGGAAAAACCATCCCCGTTCCGAGGAATAGATATCTCCAACATCATCCTGGAGCTGCTGGCAATCACCCAATGGGGATCCTTAGATTTCCTGATCATTGACATGCCACCAGGGATTGGCGATGAAACCCTTGATGTCATCCGATACATCAAACGCAGCGAGTTTTTGGTAGTAACGACTCCGTCAAAGGTCGCGATGGGAGCGGTAGGTAAACTACTCACCATGTTGATAGAACTGAAAAAACCAGTACTAGGTGTCATAGAAAACATGACGATGATAGATGCTTCTTTTATCGAACACGAGGTAAAAAGATTACAGGTACGATATCTCGGAAAAATCCATTTTGATCACACCTTGGAAGAATCCATCGGAAACCCAGACGCCTTATCAGAGACACAGATGATGAAAGACCTCAGCATGATCCTTCAGAAAATAAAACTGTAAGCTAAAAAATAATTCCCCGTTTTCTTTTAGGTAAAAAGCTTTCCAATGTCTTTTGTAATCGATTTATTGAAGAATTAAAAAATTTAACACAGAATAACAGTGAATATCTAAAAAATCAAATCCCTTCCCCTGCACTTTTATCTTTTAACAGGAGAAAACATTACTTTTTTACTAGTAAAGTCGAGTTCCGAACTCGATTGGGGTTCAAATCCCTTCTCTAACCTGGGGATTTTATGCTAAATCTTCAATTCCCTTACGGGGGAGTCCTGAAGAATTGGCACGTAATCCCGACGAGAGCATCCGGTTACTTTTTCTCAGGTAAAAAATAATTAAAATGAATTTTTTCCTGAAAAAATTTTAGTGGGAGTGTTGAACCTTTGGCATGAAATTCCGACAGAAACATCAGTGGGGATATCACTCTGGGTTGCTATCCCCTACTGGGGAATTAATTGCAATCTTTGCCTTTTCATATGATAAAAGAGAAAAAAAAGAAAAGGGTGTTTAGAGTTCGAAAGGAACGTAGATATACTTGTTCGACTTTAAGGCGACTATTACGGGAGGGGGATACGTAACACCAGTTGGTAGACCAGATGTAATGGCTATGGTAAACTTTGCTTCTTTACCTGTGTACTTGTAGTAGAACAGATAGTAGCCGTTTTCATCAGTTGTTGCTGTTCCAAGAGTTCTCCCTGCGCTGTCCTTTATCGTGATTTTCACACCTTGAACGGGTTCACCGCTTACCGTGACGATTCCGAAAAATCCTGGGTCGTTTTTGAAGATATTGATGTTTTGAATCGTTGGACTTCCTGGTTGAGTTACTCCACTGATGGTATATTGGAATATGTATGAATACAGGTTCGGGATGTCATATGTATTAACACTATTGTCTGCAAGGTTAGCAGTACCAACATTGTATCCTGTGTGTTTCTTCCATCCATAGTCTAAGTGTATTCTTACATAAACAAGTCCAGAATCAGGTACTGGGATATCATCTATTGTTATCGTACCTCCTGTTCCAGGATCTAATGCCCTGTTCGCTATTTCGTCATAGGGACTAAAACAGTCAAAACCGTCGCACGAGGTCACTGATACACCACTATAAATATGTATAGGGACTGCACCTTGTGTGACAAATGGTGATGGGATAATTAGTTGGATATCTACTGTAGTGCCTGGTGTTCCAATATAGAAAGTATTATAGAAGAATTGACCTGGGTTGCTTGCTGTTAGTATATATTTAGTTAAATCAGTAATATCTCTTGTGAAGAGGAGATTGAACTGTTGACCCACCGTATTTTTATCTTTATCAAATAGGCAACCACCTGCTGTCACAGCACTATAAGGTAATTTTATGTAATTACCAATGATTGTTTCTGGTTCTGTAACTTCAAATACTGAAGCGGAACCGGTGATACTCTGCAACCAGTATTGTGTATTAAGTAGATTGCTTGTAACCGGGCTCTGATAGGTGTAACTAATATCTGTACTGACGTCAACCCAGAAGCTGAAACCAGCTCCGCTCAAACCTGCGTAATATTTTGTATGATCGGGAGTTCCACCATTGTTTCCAACATCAATTTTAAGGATCCATCCCGTGGCGTCACTTCCTAGGCCACTCTGTTTGAATGTTAGTTTATATTGAGCAATATAAGTGCCTGTGATTGTGTTTGTCCCTGAAACTGTGTATGGGTTATCACCTGACCAATCATCATCAATAAACCGATATCTTTTATCTGTCGTACTGCTCGATACAGGATCTTTAAACACAAAGCCAACTGTAGCACCTGCATCAACCCAAATGGAATCACTGGTGACATGCATATTTGTAGTACTACCGGGTGGAGTGATAGTGAGTTGAGCAAGTCCATCGGTAGCATCCCCGCTGAGTCCTGAACTCATGAAATATTGCATCCACTGAACCACGTAAAAGCCGGTGATGGTGTTTGTTCCTGAAACTGTGTATGGATTAGCTCCTATCCAATCATGGTGATCTAATCTATATTGTTTATCTGTTATACTGCTTGTTACTGTGTTCTTAAATAGAAAACTGACTGTTGAACCTTCATCAACCCAGATTGAATCACTTGTAACGTGCATAGTTGTTGTGCTTCCAGGTGGTGTGATTGTGAGTCGGGCGAGTCCGTCTGTTGCGTCTCCGCTAAGCCCTGAGCTTTGGAATATTTGTCTATATTGTGTTTTGTAGGTGGCTGAGTATGTTCCTCCGTGCGTGATTGGTGATGATCCTGATTGTCCGATCTTGACGAATTGTTTGCTTCCACCGCCGGAGACCGTGTTTTCCCAGCTGAAGGTGGTTCCAGGGTTAACCCAGATCCCACTGGGTAATTCATCCCAAGCTAGATGGGTTCCAACTAGTGTGAGGACTGTATTAGTGCCTGCATCGCCGTCTAATCCAGTTGCAGTGAAAGTCACTCTGTATTGTATCGTGTAGGTTGCTGAATATGTTCCACCGTGTGTTATTGGTGAGGATCCTGATTGGCTTTGTTTTATGAATTGTTTGTTTGCTCCACCGGAGACTGTGTTTGCCCAGCTGAAGGTTGTTCCAGGGTCAACCCAGATTCCACTGGGCAATTCATCCCACGCTAAGGGGTGTCCATCGAGTGTAAGGACTGTATTAGTGCCTGCATCGCTATCTAATCCAGTTGCAGTGAAAGTCACTCTGTATTCTATCGAGTAGGTGGCTGAGTATGTTCCTCCGTGTGTGATAGGTGAGAATCCTGATTGACTATCTTTGGTGAATCGTTTGTTTGCACCGCCGGATACTGTGCTTGCCCAGCTGAAGGTGGTTCCAGTATCAACCCAAACATTACTAGGCAAACTATCCCAAACACAAGGATTTCCATCAAACGTAAGAACTGTATGTGTCCCAGCATCACTATCTATTCCGTATACAGAGAAAGTCACTTTATATTGATGTTTATAGGCAAAGACTATGGTTGTATGAGAGACGGTTCCGCTAGTATCTTGGTTCAGTTTCCATCTCTCCGTTGTTGGAGATGCAGGAATAGGATCACTCACAGACCATGATCCACCAGCATCACCCCAATAACAAGCTGGCATTGTATCTAATGTTCCTGTCGCTAACGAGCCGAACGACGTGATAGAAAACTGCGGAAGTGGGCTTGGTGTTGATGCATCATTTACTGAATAAGATAGACACATTGTATATTGATGATAAAATGTAAAGACCTTAGTTGAGGCTGAGGCGGCTCCATTTAATGTGCTGATTGAATACCAGCGTTCGCTACTTGTTGATCCAGTTAGTGGATTTGGTGTAACAGACCACGAGCTCCCATCGTCAACTGAGATAGCTGTTGGTGTCGTAGTTAATGCATAAGTCTTACTGGTGCCTCCTTGTACGTAATTAAATGTCGGAGCTGTTGGTGATCCACCGCCGATAATTTGGTAACTGACGGTCATGGATACTGTTGAAACAGCGAAATTTGCTGTAAGTATACCATTATTGTTGTTGTTATGGAAATGTGTCACTGCCGAAGCAGCATCATCAATGTTCCAGCTAGCATCTCCCGTCCAACCTGAAAAGGTGTACCCAGAAGGTGCGGTAGCAGTTATATATATCGTATCATAATTGAGAAAACCACCCACTTGTGTTACAGCGACCAATTGTGCATAATTTAAATTGCCTGAAACAGTGCCCCCTGCATTAGCATAACTAACGATCGTGGCAGACCCAGGATTAGTAGAAATCCCATTTTGAGTAAATTGAACCCACTTTGCATCAGTGAATGTTGCTTTTGCTGTCACTACACTGTCATCTGCATTAATGATGTATAACCCATAAATCCCATCAAGATCATACGTATAATTAAAAGTACCATCTTCTTTGACAGTTGGTAAAGTACTTGGGAAACGATAACCAGGAGCTGTTTCTACTACACCATCAGGACGAGTAATACTAATCTGAATAGTATTGCCTGGTGTAAAACTACTACCATGAATATACACAATAGAACCGGGATCAAAATCGTATACAGGAGTTCCAAATTCATCTGTCGTTGAAAGCGTTGCTTCTGCGCTTACATTTTGTATAACTAATAGACCTAAAAGACCTACAGCTAACATCAGCGTCATAACAAATAAAAAATTATATTTCTTCATTTTTATTTATACCTCCCTCATTTTTTCGAATAGAATAACTTTCTATATATATAAAAGTATGTAAAAAATAGCTTTGCATATGAAGTAAGGAGTTTATGTGCAAAATCGATGAAATCAATACCTTTATTTGCATGAAGAAAATTAGAATATACACTCGTTTGATTTTGATCTGTTTTTTTCCTGTGGGGATATCATGCTAGGTCTGTGCTCCCTTCTGCGGCATTTCGAACTTTTTTTCTTTTGCATTTGAGGTGTTTAGACATTTTAACGGAGGGAACTGTAACCCCGGGGATACATGTCCGCCCCCAACATTATGTTATTTATTTAACAGATATAAAATCATTATTTTTACGAGTAAATACGAGTTCGAATCTCCCCCTCGACCTGATCATTCCAGCTAGAACGCTCACAACCACAAATACACGATGTTGGTGTGTCTATTCAGGTACGAATAATTACATAAAACAGAGATAACACCATGAATTAAAACAATAAAAAGAGGTGGCTTTATAGTGTAAAAAATAAACCCGGGAGAGTTTTATTTCTAAGGTTTCTTTTTCATCTCACGGCGTATCCACCAAGTACCACCTAAAAGAATAGGAATTCCGAATATGATTAAAATCCAGAGTAATGCCCAAAGATAAGAATACACGAGATAATCAAATGTCCAAGTTGCAAAAGGAACATTCCAGTTTCCGTCAAGGTAAACCTTGATGATGAACACAATATTGACCAATAGCGATATTGCTCCTCCTCCGTCTGTTCTGCGCGAGCTTTTGCCGAAAAGATGTCTGCGTCTATATTCTTTCCTTTCCTCATCAGATATTTTTTTCCACCATAGGAAATAAATAGCTGCTACTGTAATAATCACCGGGATGCCGATGAAAAGAACTTCCCAGAAAATTAAATATAACAAAAAAGTCACCAGATAACCTAATGTCCATAAACCTACAGTCGCGGGTACAAGACTAGTTACTTGAGCATCTCCTACGAACCATAAAAAGACAAGAATAGCTCCAGCTATCACCAAAAGAGCTGCTACAACAAATAACACAAACATTTTCCAATGCTTTCTTAAGAATTTTTTCCAGATCTTTTCATCAGGTTCCAACTCAAGTTCCACCATACTCAATTTTCTCCACCATTTCAGCAGTATAACAATAACAGCACGTTGTATTTATCAAACATATATAACTATTTTGCATGGTGCGCGCATTTGTGACGCTCTGAATTGCACATTCACTATTCAACGAAACAGTCCCTTATGAAATTGACGGCGGAACTTTTATTACTATAGAGCGTATCTTCCGTTCTAATAATTAATTGGAAAGTGAGGTGAAAGGAATGGATATACAAACAAATAGACTCTTAGGAATAATTGGTGCTCTTCTCATGGTACTGGGTGTTCTCCCTTCAGTCGGAGGGCTTTTTATGGTAGTCGGAATAATTTTTGTTCTCATCGCTTTAAAAGGGTATGCAGATGCATACAAAGATAGCAACATCTTTCACAACGCAGGGTATAGCATAATTTTTGAAATTATCGGTTTAGTCGTCTGCGCAGGGATTGTGATTTACGGAGCAATGGGGTTTTTTTGCCTCATTGGGAATCAACAACCTCGCTGAGCTCCGGACATGGCAACAGATAGACTGGCAAAATGCGGTGAATATCAATAATATCCTCCCCTTCATTGGAGCAATCATACTTGGACTGGTTATCATCTTTGCATTCACGGTTCTTGCATCTCTCTATTACAAGAAAGCAATGAATTCACTCTCTGAAAAAACAGGAGTTAAACTGTTCCATACAACCGGCACTGTGTTCTTTGTTGGAGCAATTCTCACGATCATCCTTGTTGGTTTTATTCTCATATGGGTTTCGTTTATCCTACTGATGATATCCTTTTATGAAAGCAAACCTCACGAACACATGCAACAACCCCAACAACAAGCTCCTCCATCACAACCATAGAAACATATCCACACGCAACTTGAGTTTTATTAAGCGAGTAAGGATTAAACTCCAGAGAAAGAAAGAGATTTGAACTTGAAATTCAAGTCTCTCTCCCCTGCACTTTTTAAACACAATTTTTATAATGTTTTACTATGCAATATTATAATGAAGAAAAAATGCACAATATCAGACTGATAATAGAAAAAGAGATTTTAAGCTGGCCTGGAGTTACTACGAAAAAAATGTATGGTTGTCCCTGTTATAAATACAAGGAAAAATTATTTGCATTTCTGGTGACAGACGGTATTGTTCTCACAAAAGCAAGTGAACAAGATAAAATGAAACTATCAAAAGAATTCACGATTAAACCCTTCCAAGCATCAACAAGAACAATGAATGGCTGGCCACAAATACTTGTTAATGAAACCTCTGACCTTATAAAAATAATTCGTTTCATAAAAAATAGTTATAACCAGTCAAAGACATTAGTATAAAAAATTTTGTTCATATTTACTGGTAAATTCAAGATCCCTTCTCGAGGGGAGCATTATTGTCATACACACAATCCTATAGCAAAGAGATTTCAACTTCATGTTTTAGCCTCCGCCCCTGCACTTTTATCTATTAACAGGAGAAAACATTACTTTTTTACCAGTAAAATGAAGCGCGAATCTCCCCCCCCGCTTCAGTTATTATTGATAAAATAATTCTTTCTGCACTTAAAATCAGTATTCTACACTTTTATTAGACGGTTTGAGGTAATTTAAGTGCAAAACCCGCTAAAAATCTCTCAGACCAGTTTTCGAATGGAGTACATACCCTCGTGCTTCCCCCACCGTGAATAATGACCCTGTCACACAGATCAGATCCATTTTTTTAGCAATACGTTTCGCATGATCCATTGCCCGAGGAACCGAGTCTTCAACAAAAACTGTTTTATTGACGTCGAGAAATGTAATCATCTCCTGGAGCACCACAGGATCAGCTGCACGAGGATTACGAGATTTCGTGACGATGATCACATCAGAGATCGGTATGATCGTCGATACTATCGTCTTCAGATCCTTATCCTTCAACACCCCAAGAACAACAACACAACGATGATTAGAAAAATCCTCCTGTACTGTTTTCACAAGCATACTCATCCCCGCCGGGTTATGCGCGCCATCAAGCAGGATCAAGGGATCCGCTGAGACGATTTCCATCCGCCCGGGATGCGTTGCTGCCTGAATCCCCTCCTGGATTTCACTATCTGTGAGATACACGCCACCCATCTGCAGCTGTTCAACCGCTGCAATCGCAAGTGCAATGTTTTCACCCTGATGCCGACCAAGCATCGAGGTCTTTACGGTATACTCTTTAAGGGAACCCTGAACGATAAATTTCTGGTATCCCCTCTCAGAGGATTTCCGTGTCCACATCGTGTGGTCAATCCAGGTAACCGGCGCGTTCCGCTGCGATCCGACCTGCTCAATAACCACCCGTGCATCTTGCACCGCTCCAGAGACTACCGGGACATGATCTTTGATGATCCCTGCTTTTTCAGACGCTATCAATCCAACCTCCTTCCCAAGAATATCCGTATGTTCCAATGAAATATTCGTGATCACAGACACCAGTGGATGGATGACGTTCGTCGCATCAAACCTTCCACCCAGCCCGACCTCCACAACCGCGTAATCAACTGAACAATTTTTGAAATGCAGAAATGCAAGTGCAGTCACGATTTCAAAAAACGTCGGCGAGTTGCCCTGTTTTTTCATAGCCTCGACAACGGGTCTGACCTGAGACACAAGACATGCGAAATCCTCCTGGGAAATCTCCTGGTTGTTGATGACGATGCGCTCTGAAAAACGCTCGACATGAGGAGAAAGATACAGACCAACACGATATCCTGCTTTCTGAAGAATCGAACTGATGTATTTACAGACAGAACCTTTCCCATTAGTCCCAGCGACGTGAATAACCCGAAGTCCTTGGTGAGGATTTCCAAGCTGCTCAAGAAGAGAATTTATTCTCTCAAGACCAAAGATCCATCCATACTTCTCAAAGCTACATAACCAGTCATACGCATCCTGAAATGAGAGGGTATTAGTATCCTTCAGAATAGAGCACACCAGGGATATCATTGTATTTCTTTTTCCATGAATCACCAGGAAGGATAACCACACTGCGACCTTCGATAAGTAATCGTTTCTGAGCAAAAAGTTGTATCGTACGGGGGAGTATCAGATGCTCGACTTCAAGAATCCTTGCAGCAAGGGCGTCACGGTCATCACCCGGCAGAACCTTGACTGCAGCCTGAAGAATAATGGGACCGTGATCTATATCTGAATCCATGAAATGGGTAGTACACCCAGAAATCTTCACCCCATAGTTCAAGGCGTCCCGCTGCCCATTAGTTCCCTTAAATGATGGGAGGAGCGTGGGGTGAATGTTGATGAGTTTATGATGCCATTTTTTCACAAATGATTCGGAGAGCAGCCGCATGTATCCTGCACCGACCACGAGTTGTACCTGATGCTCGCGGAGAATCGCATCGATTTCGTCCTCATGAACAGTGCGATCTTTTCGTTTTGGGTCGACAAAAAAACCAGGGATATGATGGGTTTTTGCCCGGTCTAATGCAAACGCGTCTTTATTATCACTAATCACCACAACAACTTCTGCATCGATCATTTCCTTCTCAGATGCATCGATGATGCTTTGTAAATCAGTCCCAGAACCAGAGGCAAGAACACCAACAGAAAGATTCTTTGGGGATGGTTTCATGAGTCTATGATATCCGTCGTTATTTAAAAACTTCTGTGACGACATCAGCTTTGCACGTTAAATCGTATCTGCACTTTTAATCAGTCATTCGAGAGAGAGGATAAAAAAAGTGCAGAGGAAGGGATTTGAACACCAAAATACCTGTAAAATTTAACCTTTACTCCTGGCGGACTTCAAAACGTAGATTTAATGAATAAAGTGATTATTTGCGACTATACTCTGAAGGAGTTATAGTTATGGATAAACAAGTGGATGATTATATAGAAAAACAAAAATCACCGCAAAAAGAAATTTTACAAAAAGTAAGAAAAATCTTTCAAAAAACACTTCCAAGTTGTGAAGAAAAAATGACTTGGGGAGTCGTAACGTTTGCTGGAGGTAAATTTTATATCGCTGCAATGAAAAATCGTGTTCATGTCGGCTTTACAATCACAGGATTGAACAAAGAAGAGATAAGTTTGTTTGAGGGAAGCGGCAAAACAATGAAGCATATAAAAATTCCTACATTAGAGAATATTGATGAGAAAACGCTTGTAAACCTCATAAAAATGGTAGACAAAAAAGCAATCTGCAAACCATGCTAAAATTAATCCAAAGACCAGGGACGATAAAATGCTTCCAAAAATAATCATACATAATTCAATAAGTATTGATGGTTCCCTTACTAATTTTGATCCTAATATGGGCTTGCACTATCAGATTGCAGGGAAGTACAAACCAGATGCACACCTAATTGGTTCCAATACAATTAAAAAAGGAATTGAACTCTATGGAGATGGTATTCCTCCGGAAGAAAAAAAAGATTTTGAAAAACAAGAAAGAAACAAGAATGTACCATATTGGGTGATTATTGACACCCATGGTCATTTGAAAGGATTGCTTCATACTTGCAGGAGATTTGAATTTTGTAAAGATGTTATTGTTTTGGTATCGGAAAAAACACCAAAAATTTATCTTAACCACCTGAACGAGAGAAACTATGATTATCATATTGTTGGAAAAGATTATGTGAATCTAATAAAAGCACTTGAACTTCTAACAAACAAATATCAAACAAAAACTATCTTAACAGATACAGGAAGAATTTTGGGCAACCTTCTATTGAACCAGGGTTTTGTAAGCGAAATTAGTTTATTGATTCATCCAATAATTGTCGGAAATAAATCTTATAATATGTTTAGCGATATTGATCAAAACTTAAAGTTAAAACTATTAAAAAAAGAAACCTTAGAAAAACAATATATTTGGCTTGTCTATAAAGTTGAAAAATGAAATCAAATTAAAAAAAAATTATGCAGGGGACGGGATTTGAACCCCAGTCTAATATTAAAAAAGATGATTTTCTCCTGTTAAACTAAATTGATTTAATTTTATGATATGAAAACATTTTATCGTATTTATCTACGTGGTATTTCTTGATAATTCTGTTTGCATATTTTCTCACCTGTTTTGCATATTCTTTGTCGCAGTAATTTGTTTTATAGAGTTCTTCATAATTTGAAACCAACGCCGGATACTGCTCTTTGATAAAAGGCATGATTCTGTTTCTCGCCTCTTCTCGAAATTAAGCGTATCGATAATCACATAATCAGCACCATTCTCTGCCAGAGTTTTAATAAGTTTCTCCAAATCTTTTTCACCATCTGATATATGTGGAAAAAGTGGAATAACAGTGACACCAACTGTAATGCCAGCAGTATGAATCTTATTCAACACTTCAATTCGTTTATGGATACTTGGTGCCTTGGGTTCCATCTTTTTTCTTAACTCTTCATCTAACATGGGTATAGTAAGGACGACATTAAGAAAACCTGTTTGGGCTATCTCTGAAAGAATATCTAAATCTCTCATAATCAAATCTGATTTGGTTGTAACTAAAAGCGCGTTATGATGTTTGAGAAACACCTTTAGGACGTCTCTTGTTATTTTAAATTGACGCTCTGCTGGTTGATACGGGTCGGTAACAGTTGATAGATTGACCGTCCATTTCTTATCCCATTTTTCTTTAGAGAGTTCCTTGTCAAGTATCTCTGCTGCATTATCTTTAACAATTATTTTATAGGCAAACTCACCAGTTGGTAGTCCAAGATACTCATGGGTGTATCTTGCGTTACAGTAAATGCAGTTGTGTTCACAACCACGATATGTATTGATTCCCCATCGAAAAGGTAAAAACCATACATTCACACGATGAAGAATATTCTCAACCGGGGTATGTTCATAGATTACATCATCTGTTTTTCTCATTTTTCCACTCTGATTTCTTTTAATTCAAAGAAATCATTGTTAAATATAAAATAATTGGTAAGTATGCAGGGGAAGGGATTTGAACCCCAAAATACATGTAAAATTATCGGTTTTCTTCTGTGATTCACTTTTTTTTATTAATTTTAATGTATAGATAAGAAGTTCTCAACATCCTCAATAAATTTCAATGTCCCTTTCTCGATTTGTTTTGTTAAGGTGTCTAAATCACTAAAATCTGGTTTATCAACTAAAATGGACTCTATAATAGAATCATTACCTTTTGTTGTTGATGGAATGTGATATTTTTTCCAATCACTTTCTTTAATCAATTTCCAATATTTTGCTTGAACCTGTTTGTTATATCCAAATAACCAAACTTCAAATCTACATGTCTCATGAATAAAAACTATTCCAATTTTCAATTTTCGATTTTTTAATGATTCTGGAAAGAAGGAAAAATATGTCATGTCCATATATCCATAATAAATACTTCCCGAGACGAAATAATCAGGGTATTTGTTTTGAAAATGCGTTCTCAAATTCATGATATAGTCCATCAATCCTTTATATGCCTCTGCAATGTCACCCTTCGGCATCTGTTTTCTATATTCATCCATATATTCATGAAATGATTTCATATTTTCACTTTATCAAAATAAGGAACGGAGTGTTCTTTAAAATATTTCTGGCAGATGAAACAAATCATAAAAAAAATGCAGGGGAAGGGATTTGAACCTCAGTTTACCGGTGAAAATATTTATTTTCTCCTGTTGACATCAAATTCTTTTTCGCTTCCAAAGAAAGACCAATGCTATAGCACACACTACCCGTAGTAGTTTAAAACCGTGTTCCTTTTTTTCTCTGCAATCTGAGTAGCTGCAAGTCCTTCCATTAGATGTATTTGTGGAATCAAATCTATTTTAATTACATATGTTACAGAAATTATTCTTATGAAAACATTTAAATGAATCTATAGGGATAATAACTCATAAGAAAATCAATTGTTTAAAGGAGGTTGAAAGAGACATGAAAAACAAAATCATAGGAATATTTGTATGTATGTTGTTGATAACAATTTGTGTTTTACCGGTATGTGGTGCAATGAGTGAGAGTGATTTAAAGAAATCATCATTATCCCCCGGAGATTATGTCCGTTTTATGTTCTTTGGTATGCGTCCTCGTTCGTATAGGATTCATATACCACCAAGTTACGATGGTTCAACTCCTGTGCCACTTGTATTAGTGCTTCATGGATTTCCCGGTTGCGCTAAGGCAATGCTATATGTTGGTATGAACGCAGAGGCGGATGAAGAAGGATTTATTGCTGTTTACCCAAACGGACATACACCGAGATTATCCACCTTGCTGGTTACATTACAAAAAACACTGCGGAGTTTAATAATTGGGGGCGGGGGATTTATTTACAACTGTTGGGATTTCGATAATGTTGACGATGTTGGTTTTATCCGAACACTTATTGAAACGCTCCAAACGACTCTTGAGATTAATTCATCACGGATTTATATCACTGGGTTTTCTGGCGGAGCAATGATGACGTATCGTCTTGGTGCTGAACTCTCTGATATTGTTGCTGCTATTGCACCAGTTGCAGGTAGTATTGGCGGAATGTGGCCATATCAATTAGGACCTCGATTGCCACTTTATATTATTCCTGAGCCTGAACATCCTTTACCGGTTATTGCTTTTAATGGTATGAATGATTCTGATGTCCCCTACAACGGCATTTATGACAATGGCGATTGGTGGCTTATTTCAGTCAATGATTCAGTTTCTTTCTGGGTAGAACATAACCAATGTGACCCAAATCCTCAGATAAATATAAGCGAAAGTGGAAACATAATTAAAAAAACTTATACTAACGGAAGCCTGGGTACTGAAGTTGTGCTCTATACCGTTGTAGACGGTGTACATGGTTGGTTTGGTTCTCCATATTGGCCTTGTGAAATCTCAGCGACGGAACTTATTTGGGAGTTCTTCGAGAGCCATCCAAAACCATAATGAATTTCTAACAAATCTTTTCTTCTTTTCTTTATTTTTTTAGTATTCTTAAAATGAAATTGGTGAAAAAAGATTATGTTTTTCTCCTGTAAAAATGTGTAAAAAGTGTAGGGGAAGGGATGGGAACCCCTGGACCTATTTACACCATAAAATGAGTAAAATTTTTGAAGCATATATTTTTAAAGAAAGAACCTCAGGGTAAAAAATCTTAAATTAAATAATCCACGATAGACCGCGTATCATTCTATATTTTCCTACTAATTAACCACCTGTTATTTTTACTTTAAAAACATGTTCAACGTAGTAACTATATATTCACTTATTCCTATATTAATAAAGAGATCGCGAAACAAGGCGCTTGAATAAGCTTAATAAGCGCCTTTTATTCTTTTCACAAGGTTTGTTAAAAGGCATGAATTCAACCAACGTTCCTCAATCATATATAAAATCAGGTTCGAAAATATTTTTAGAATCGCTCTCATGTACCCGTCGTGATTTAGACACTCAAAAAATTTACACCTACCTTCGTGAGAATAACTTCACCATTGTTCATGATCCTTCAAAGGCAGACTATATTATCATCATGACCTGCGGAACGACCAAGGAACTTGCAACTATCAGTCTTAAATCAATAGAAAAATTCAAAAAATTCAATGCAGAAATGATTGTAGCCGGATGCTTACCTGAGACGCATGATAAGGAATTGAGGAAAATATTTACAGGAAAAATCCTCTCAACTAAAAATCTGGATACTATTGATAATTTCCTACCAAGCGTGACAAAAAAATTCTATGAAATCCCTGATGCGAATACACGATGGGATAGTCAGAACGATCAGACATTACGAGGGGTCCTCAGAAGAATCCATGCTCACGTGGAGCTAGTAAGGAGGGCCGATTGGTTTTTACTCAATGCTTTCTTAAAAGTTGTCGGAAAAAACATTGTTCATGTTTTACCGTTTAATCGACTTCTTCCCCAACTGGGGCAATATTATATTTCTATCTCCCGAGGATGCATCTACAATTGCACCTATTGTGTCATTAAAAAAGGCGTCGGTCCCTTACACAGTAAACCCCCAGAACAATGCATCGAAGAGTTAAAGTGTGGATTACAGCAAGGGTATCATTCCTTTTTTTTAGAAGCGGACGACAGTGGTCCCTACGGAGTCGACATCGACTCGAGCCTCCCGCAGCTCCTGCGAAAAATGATAGACGTCCCCGGGAACTTTACGATGAAGTTGAGCCATACCCATCCCGAATGGCTCATCAAATACAAGCAAGATTTTACGGATATTTTCAAACAGAAGAAGATCAATAATATCCTTGCTCCCCTCCAGTCGGGGAATGATAGGATCCTCAAACTCATGGCTCGTCCATATCCGATCAAGGATGTGGTGAGTACTCTTCAGACGTTTAAGAAAACCGACAGTGAACTGTCCATCGGTATTGATCTCATCGTCGGATTTCCCTCCGAAACGGAGGAAGATTTCCAGGACACCCTTCGTTTGTTTGACAAGGTTCATTTCGACTACGGCATCTTGATACCTTATTCTGATAACGAAGGAACCAAAGCGATTTCCATCAAACCAAAGATTCCCAAACAGGTGGTGGATCAGCGGATGAAGAAGGCGCTACGTTACTTACGAAAACAAAAGTATGTGGCATGGCGGATTCGTAATAGTACACTTATTTTCTACGCGAAATGAGTCCTATTTAGTCCCCACGGCAGCGAAGATTTTGTATTCGATAGGGATGCCACGCGTCATCCGGCATTGCTCTTCAACGAGTTGTCCGTAGCGCTGGAGAAAACCCTGTCGGTCTTTCTCGTCCATCATGATGTCCAACCCTCCAAGACCTGACCCGGTCTTTAAGAGACGAGCAATAGCGGTGCAAGCATCTGGTTCATAGAACGCGGTGGTTGCATCCCAGGAATCCCGCACTGAAAAACCACACCACTGCATCTTGCGGACAAGTGATAGGCTGTTTCTCAGATAATAAGGTCGCAACACGGAGGTCAAAGAGGTTGGTTGTTCCGCAAACACCTGATAGGTCAACGCGACCATTTTGTGGTTTGAATGACGACTGTGGTCGATGACCCCGAGATAGCCACCCGGCCGAATAACCCTATATATCTCGGTTAAGAACTTCCTCGTTGGAAAATACCCAAGAGCCCATGCGCAGGTGATAATGTCAAATGAATCCTTCGGCTGCTTGTGTAAAAATGCACGCACATCTTCTTGGATGAAGCGGCAGGAATCAGGGCATGCCGTCTTTGCAAGATCAAGCATGACTTTCGAGGCATCAACCCCAATGGTTTCTCCAGCAGTCTTCTCGAACAACCGAGCAGTGAAATATCCCGTACCGCAGCAGAGATCGAGGCATTGCGCTCCATGGAAGAAGGGTAAGCACTCGATCAACTCGTCAGAGGCGCCATGCATAAACTGGGTCCAGTTCTCATCGAAATCGGGTGCGATTTTATCGTAGTTCCTAGTCAGGATTTCCAAGGGATCAACGCGTGGTCTCATGTATAGTCGCAGAATTCGGAACGCGAGCTGTATCCAGTGTTTTCGTCTGGAATCCCGTGGTGAGCACTTCATACTGATTCTGATACAATATGTTCCGGGTATAATACCTTTTTTTGCCATAATGTTAAAATACGAGTGAAGATTCTTACATCTTGGAAAAATTCCATGAAAGGGGAACATTCTACGATCTTTGAGACTGATCAATCTGTTGTACGCGACCAAAAAGCTTCTGTATACATCGAAACCTTTGCATGCGAACGACGGTTGCTTGACGCACAAAAAATCTGGACCTATTTTACGAAAAACAATTACGATATTGTTGACAACCCCAAGGAAGCACAGTTCATCGTAGTAATCACATGTGGTTTTACGAACGCTGCTGCAAACGTTTGTTTTGGAAGGATTGAAAAATATAAAGACTATGATGCCGAGCTCATTGTTGTTGGCTGCATCCCAGAAACCCATGAGGAAAAACTCAAAGAAATCTTTGAAGGAACCACGATTTCTGCGAAAAATCTCGAACGAATCGATGAGGTGTTCCCAGGGAACATTGTGAAATTCTCCTCTATCAAAGACGACAATACGATGCTGCGAAATACGAGATATGGATCTATCTATCATTATCTCAAATACATTAATGAACGATTTTGGATGACCAGGAAAACCACCTCGTTTCTGATTAACCATGCCTTACTGAAAATCACAGGGCCGCTCATCTACAAAACCTTCCCCTTCAACCGCTTGTTCGTTGAACGATCGTGTTTCTATATTCTAATCTCCCGGGGATGCATTCATCATTGCACCTATTGCATTATCCGTGAGGCGATAGGTCCCCTGAAAAGTAAACCCATCGACCAATGCTATGAGGAATTCAACCACGGCATCCAGCAGGGATTCAAAACCTTCGTATTAGAGGCTGATGATGTCGGTCCGTACGGAGTCGACATCGGCAGAACCTTACCAGAACTTTTACGGAAACTGACGACGATTGACGGTCACTACTCAATTGAGTTGCGTAACACTCATCCTTACTGGCTTCTGAAGTACCAAGAAGAACTTGCGGAAATCGTGAAGTCGAAAAAAATCTCCAGTATTTTTTTCTCCATTCAATCAGGCAGCGACCGCATCCTTCAACTCATGAAACGTCATTACACCCCCACGGATGTAAAGAACCTTATACAAAGACTCAAAGAGATACACCCTGATCTCAAAATCGGTGTAGACATCTTAATCGGGTTCCCTTCAGAGACCGTTGAGGATTTCCATGAGACACTCTCGCTTTTTGATGCGATTCCCCTGGATTTCGGCGACATCATCCCCTTCTCATGCCATGAAGAGACCGAGGCAAGCACCCTAGAACCGAAGGTCCCCGAACAAGAAAAGAAGCGAAGAATCAAGGAAGCCTTGCGGTTTCTAAGAGAAAAGAACTACTTCGCTTTTAAAATCTGGAGACAAGGATCCATCGCCTTTTATGCCCGGTAGAACTGAGCGCTAAAAATGAACAATCATGCAGTCAACGTCATATTTTTTTTGGTTTCGACTTCCTCGCCTTGCTAACGTTTTTTCTCGGGAACAGCTTATTAGGGACGGGTTTGTTGAGGAACGAACAAAGAGGAGCCCAGCCATCACCAGCGATAATGTTGATAGTGAGGAGCTGCTGTAGTCGATCCTTGAAATAATCTTGCACACGTCGATTGTATCGTTCGAACTCAAGAAGTACTTTGTTCGAATCGATTTTTGAGTTCGAATGCCATGGAGAATCAGAGTAATAATTTCGGAAGCTTCGAAGGTAACTTTCCGGATCCCGAAGGGTGAGGATGAATTTACTGTCCGGGAACGCCTGATCAAGAACCTCAAAGAGGTCTCCGCGTTTTATGGGGAAATCAGTAAAGGCATCGTAGTGGTGCCTTTTGATC
>Ga0315277_10003513_pt1 | contig 21228 bp, 16 predicted proteins | sample YL17G05_15_MG_FD_203695 | JGI IMG/M metagenome (GOLD analysis project Ga0315277, IMG submission 203695) | Sediment microbial communities from Yellowstone Lake, YNP, Wyoming, USA - YL17G05_15 | ecosystem: Environmental > Aquatic > Freshwater > Lake > Sediment | place: USA: Wyoming | collected...
AGCGTTTTTTCAACTGCTGCCATTGATCGAATGCAATCCTGCCTGAAGGATTCAGTTCAATTTCACCATTTACAATACTTCCGAACAGATTCCTACGTTGATGAGTTGCTAAAGTGACGAAATACGCACCTTCCAAAGAATAATCATAACCCATCAGGCGGATAGAGCGACGATTCGGCTGTATGGAGTCTGACATCAGTTTTCACCAATCGATTTTTAATTTAAGTAGGGGCGCCGGGGAGGCATTTGAATATGTGTTACCTGGGATTCCTCCCTTGCGCCCTTACGATGACCTATATCATTGCTCACCTTTATTTAATCACGCCCAGCTTACGCCCAACCCCAGCAAAGATCTCCAAGCCTTTGTCCAGATCCTCCCTGGCATGCGCGGCTGAAATCATTACGCGGATGCGAGCTTTGCCTTTGGGAACGGTGGGGAAGCCGATCGACATGGCGAACAGACCTGCCTCAAACAGCTCTCGACTGAACTGCTGTGCCAGAGGAGCTTCACCCAGCATGATCGGGGTAATAGGTGTGGTGCTTAAGCCGGTATCAAAACCCAACTTGTGCATCCCTGCTTTAAAGTAGCGGGTGTTATCCCAGAGCTTATCCACCAGCTCAGTGGACCCTTCCAGGATATCCAACGCGGCCAGGCAGGCTGCCACATCCGGGACAGTCATGGCGGAAGAGAAAAGGAATGGACGCCCACGCTGGCGAAGCCACTCGACCACCACCGGGTTGCCAGCGGAGACCCCACCGACCACACCAAACGCTTTGGAGAGCGTGCCCACCTCGACGTCCACCTTGCCGTGCAGACTAAAATGGTCCACGATGCCGCGTCCACCCTTACCAATCACACCTTCTCCGTGGGCATCATCCACCATCAATATAACCTGATATTTTTGGGCGACCTCATAGATCTTATCCAGAGGGGCAATGTCACCATCCATGCTGAAGACACCATCTGTGATGACCATTGCCCGCGGGAACTTCTCGCGTTCCTCGCTCAGCACCCGGTCCAGGTCTTGAGGGTTGCAGTGGGCATAGCGGATGATCTTGGCGCCCGAGAGCCGGCAGCCATCGATGATGCTGGCATGGTTGAGCTCATCGGAAAAGACCGCATCGTCCTTACCCACCAGCGCTGGGATCGTGCCCAAGTTGGCAGTGAAACCGGATTGAAATGTGATCGCCGCTTCCACCCCCTTGAAGGCTGCCAAGCGGCGTTCAAGCTCAAGGTGTAAGTCCATGGTACCGGCGATGGAACGCACCGCAGCTGGACCAACCCCATATTTCTTCACCGCTTCTTGAACGGCCTGAACAATACGCGGATGGTTGGCTAGCCCCAAATAGTTGTTCGAGCAAAAGTTGAGCACTCGTTTACCATCCACCACCAACCAGGCACCCTGAGGTGAGCTGAGGGTGCGGATGCGGTTATATAGCCCATCATCTTTTAGTTTTTGGAGTTCATCCTGGATCCATTGCAGTTTATTGGCCATTAGTTTCCTCGGTATCTATGATATTCACAGCATTGTTATGAATTACTTCGGTGGTTTTTGTTTGCGCCCGCCGCCAAAGGTGAACATGCGGGCAAAAACATCCTTTGCCGTCGGTAGATTGACTTCTGGGGCATTTTCAGTGGCTGCCCAGTTGGCTGTATTTCTTTCCGCCAGCCATTTTTCACGCCCAAGCCTGGCGCGTGACAGCTCCGTGAGCAGCTTTTCAGCATCTTTTGAAGCAAGCAGCTGGCGCAGTATGTATAAATTTTCCATCAAAGCATCCAGCCATCGCACCATATGCTCATGGGTTGAGATTGCCTGACCGGAGAGTGAATTAGCCTCCCCGAATTGTGTGGCTGCACTGGTGACAACGGCATACGGGCGACCGGCCAGCTTGCGTGCCTCATACCAGCCTGGTTGGTCCACGGTCGTATTCAATAACGCAGAGGCGATCAATTGAGGCAAGACATGGGTGGCGGCCATCATGCTATCCAGCTCGACGGGGTCCATAAACAAGTGCTCGGCACCCAACAAATGGCTGAAGTCGGTCGCCAGCTTGATGGCTTCCGAGGGCACGCCCTGGGGAGACAGAATAGCCATCATGCCATTCTTGAACAAGTCTGCGTGGGCAGATTCGACGCCTGAACCAAGGGTATCCAGGTAAACTGGGTTAAGCACGGGTGTCAGCCCAATGTAGTAGCGCTTGGGAGGAAGCAATTCCTTAGCCCACTGCAGCACCTCGCTCTTCACCGGGGCAGTATCCATGACGACCGATTCTTCCTGTAAATTTGGTGCAATAAATTTGAGGGTGTCCCGAATCTGGTCCAATGGCAACGCCAGGATGATGATCGCAGCATCTGCCACTGAGTTTGGCAGGTTGATATTCACCCGGTCCAAAGCGCCCATGTCCTTGGCCTGGTTGGCGACCCGGACATCCTTGTCATGCCCCACGCGTATAAACAAGTCTTTGTGCTCTCCTAGGGCCAGACCGATGGATGCCCCAATCTGCCCTGTACCAATGATGGTGATCTGTACGGTCATTTTTTACCTCGGCTAACTTTCATTATCAACAACCCACAGCTTGCGCAGCAGGCTATTTTCCACAGCACCCGCTTCGTGCCTGTGCGGGTGATGGTGCTCACGGATCAGTGTTTCCGTCAGGAGGCTCACCCCAGAATTTCGAGCCATCTCAGCCCCCCATCCGGCGTGCTGCTCTGCCACGATGAATGCCTTCCGCCAACCAGGCAGGCTATCCCACTCATTGGGTGGCAGGTTCCCCCAGCGGTGTGATTGTTTTGGATTAATCGCATGGACCATTACAACCATCGCCCGCTCTAATGGATTCAGTCGGTAGCGTAGCTTGCCAATATCATGCAACAGAGCCGCCACCAACAGGTCAGGCTGATTTTCGCCCTGTTCGAGCAGCCTATGGAACATCGCCAGCGCATGACCCTTCTCACCAGGTTGCAGCTGTGCAAATAATTTCCTCTGCTCCGGGTTTAATCGCGCTTGTGCCCGTTCAAGCTCGAGGAGACTTGTTTGTGTCGAAAATGCTCGCCAAAATTGGCGTATGCGGTACAGGATGCGCACTTATTTCATGCACCTATCAACAGCCGTGTTAGCAGGCTGAAAACCGGCTGGATGACTTTGCCAATCACATCAATACCTATTAAAGGTAATACAAACAGGATGACCATCAGGATCATTGGCCCGTAAGGACGAATACTTTCCAAAAAACGAACTCCCGAGGGGGGTAAAAAATAATCCAAGACCTTTTCCCCATCCAGAGGGAATAAGGGAATCAGGTTGAACAGCATCAGCCAGAGATTGACGCTGACGAACAGGAATAGGAAGAGCGGGAGGTTGGGCAGGATCTCTCCGGAAACGATCCTGATATTACTGGTTGAAACCAATCCCAGCCGGAAGAACGCCGAAGCCACAATCGCCATCAATAGATTGGACATGGGTCCCGCCAGTGAAACCAACATGGGTGCGGCGCGTGAGTGGCGCTGCAGCACGTACGGATTGATCGGCACGGGTTTTGCCCATCCGAATCCAGCTACGATCATCAGGAGTGTGCCGATGGGGTCCAGATGCGCCAAAGGGTTGAGCGTCAGACGGCCATTGACACGCGGGGTGTCATCCCCAAAATAATTAGCCGTCCAGGCATGGGCGAACTCATGCACCGGAAAGGCAGTAAGTAAAATGATAACGTAGGTGATCAGTTGAGGCAGGGAGGGCAGAAATCCAAGGGTCACAGAGAGTCTCCTTCGGCAAGGATTATACCATCCAGGGTTATAACGGCTGCGTGTTATAATGCCCACATGCTGCCCGATTTACGGCTGGATGATATCCTTCGTTTGCGTAAGCCACACCCCTGCGGAGGCTATGAATGGAAGGTTGTCCGGCTGGGTGCAGATATTGGCTTGGAATGCCTGAGCTGCGGGCGACGGGTTTTATTGCCCCGCCGCCAGCTTGCTCGCAGAGTGAAGTCCATTTCACTTCACTCTGATGCTCCTGTCTCCCCCAATGGCTGATCACCCTTCCAGACGACCTCATATCCTGTTTCTGTTTTCAGATACCGGCGGTGGTCACCGCAGCGCCTCTGAAGCCATTATCGAAGCCCTTGGTCTCGAGTTTGATGACCTCATATCCACCCAAATGGTGGATATCTTCCTGGATATCGCCCCACGCCCATTGAATTATCTGCCCAAATGGTACCCGTATATGGTGCGCTTCCCCGAAGTATGGGGGTTTAGCTACCGGATAAGCAATGGCACCCGCCGAGCACGGATCATTGTTGAGAGTGCCTACCCGTATGTGCGCCGCAAGCTGCATAAGGTGCTCAACCAATATCCTTCCGATATGATCGTTTGCTTACATCCATTAGCCAACGACCCATTCCTGCATGCGCTCGGGAAGCACCATCCGCCCTTCATCACAGTTGTCACTGACCTGGTCACAACCCATGCCCTGTGGTATCACAAAGACGTAGACCTATGCCTGGTGCCAACCGATGCAGCTTGCCAGCGTGCCCTCTTTTCAGGTCTTCGTCCTGACCAAGTGAAGGTTGTTGGGCTGCCGGTGGCAGACCGCTTCTGCCAGCCCATCGGCGATCAAAAGGCACTACGCGAAAAACTGGGTTGGCCTCAAGACCGACTTGTGGTGCTGCTGGTTGGCGGGGGTGAGGGCATGGGTCCAATAGAGAAGACAGCCGTAGCTATTGCTGATGCGAATCTACCAATCACATTCATCGTCATTGCCGGTCGTAATGCAGAACTTAAGCAACGCCTGGAGACCCGACAGTGGCCGATGAAGACTCTGATCTATGGCTTTGTTCACGAGATGCCAGACTTCATGCGGGCTGCTGATATCCTGGTCACGAAAGCAGGCCCGGGTACGATCAGCGAAGCACTCAATGCCGGTCTGCCCATGATCCTTTACAGCCGTCTGCCGGGTCAGGAAGATGGTAATGTCGACTATGTTATCTCCGAAGGGGTCGGTGTATGGGCGCCTAAAACCAGCTATATCGTCAGCGCTCTACAGGCCTGGATCTCTCACCCGAAGCAACGCGAGCTAGCTGCTGAAGCATGTTGCCAGGCAGCCCGCCCTCAGGCAGCCCGGGAGATTGCACGTATCCTGGCAAACCGTCTGCAGATACAGAACTAGCGGGCAGTCTATATGACAGTCACGAATCGCACCCCCGTCCGGTTCAGCCTGTTGACCGCGGTGATATGGTTGGCAGTAGCGGCAGGGATCATCTTCCTGCTCTGGCAGGTAATCACGCATATCTCCGCCAACAACCTGCCCGTCAGCACTGCTGCTCCAAACCTGACCCAGGTGTACCAGACCATCGCAGCCATGCTGACAGCACAGCCAACCAGCCCAGCCACAACTACTGCCCAAACGGACGCTCCCTCACCCACAGCCAGACTGACCCAGACACCCTCCACCCCGCTTCCGTTCCCACATGTTACATCATCACCGGGTGAGGCGATCCAAACCACCACCCCTGCAACACTATGCAATCAGGCAGCTGCAGGTAACCCAATCGACATCACCATCCCGGATGATAGCCTGATACCACCTGGACAGAGTTTTATCAAAACCTGGAAGCTGGTGAACATTGGCACATGCACCTGGACGACGTTATATTCCGCCAGCTTTTTCTACGGCGATCGCATGGGAGCCCCAGAAGCGGTGCCATTACAAGCAACTGTCCTGCCAGCCCAAAGCGTTGAGATTTCTGTTGAGATGATCGCCCCACAAGCTCCTGGCACGTACCAGGGCAACTGGAAGCTGAGCTATCCTAAGGGTGGGTTGTTTGGCATCGGCCCAAATGGGGATTCTCCTTTTTGGGTGCGAATTATTGTGGATAAAAACCAGGCTGGCACAACAACAGCTACAGGAGAAGTCACTGTCACAATCAGCCCAACCGATCTGGCTACCCCCACAGCCACGCCGCTGGGACAGGTAAGCGGTGAGCTTTCACCCGTCCCTGGCGACACCATCGATCTGGATCGCCTCACCCTGAACAACGCCGATGAAGACCTTATCTACCAGGTGGATGCCAACCAATATCACTGGCTGACCCCACATGAAGAGGCGATGATCGGCGTATATGGCAGCCAGGAGCCAACGCTTGCCGATTGCCAGTCTGCGGGCATGAGCTCAGCCCCAATCGCAGTGGAGAGCCTGTCGATCGGCACCTATCTGTGCTATACCACCGACGAGGTACGGACAGGCAGGGCACTCCTGGAGGCGGTTGACCCGGACGATTTCACCCTGACCCTGGATTTGCTCACCTGGGCATTGCCATGAGCACACTTTACCTGGTGGCGACCCCGATTGGGAATCTGGAGGATGTCAGCGCACGCGCTTTGCGCATCTTGCGGGAAGTGCGCCTGATTGCGGCTGAAGACACGCGCCAGACCGCCAAGCTACTTCATCGCTATGACATTCACACCCGGAGCCTGGCGTACCACGAACACAACAAGCTGGTGCGTCTTGAACGGATACTGGAGACGCTGCAGGAGGGAGACGTGGCACTGGTCTCGGATGCAGGTACACCCGCCCTGAACGACCCGGGCTACGAGCTGGTGCGCGCCGTCCTGGCGGCTGGCCACGAAGTAAGCCCCATCCCGGGCGCTTGCGCACCCATCGCAGCCCTCGTGGCATCCGGCTTACCCACTGATTCCTTCCTGTACCTGGGCTACCTGCCGCGCAAGCCAGGTGAACGGCAGCACCTGCTGGCACAAGTCTCCAGCCAGCCCTACACCCTGATCTTCCTCGAAGCACCGCATCGCCTGCTCGCCTCTCTCCAAGACTTATTAGCAGAGCTTGGTGACCGTCAGATTGCGGTGGGACGCGAGCTAACCAAGCTGCATGAGGAAATCTTTCGCGGTAGTTTGAGTGAGGCCGGGCAGCACTTCACGGAGCACCCTCCCCGCGGTGAATTCACCCTGGTGCTGGCTGGTAACAGCACCCAAACAAAACGCTGGAGCGAAGAGCGCCTGAATTCTGAGCTTCAAGCGCACCTAACCAAGGGAGAGCCTGCCTCACAGCTGGCTGTACGGTTGGCTGGCTCATCCGGATGGTCGCGACGAGAGATCTACCAGCACCTGCTCAAAACCCAGGAGAAAAAGGCTCCTGAAAATTCTTAACCAGATCTTTTCACCTAACTTTACATCTCATAAACTATGGATCTAAACGATTACACCTCTTTCACTAAAATCGACCAGCAAAATTACCTGGCTGAGATCGAAAACCTTCCCAGGCAGCTTGAGAATGCCTACCAGCAAGGCTTGAGTCTGAACCTGCCTGACTGGCAGGGCATCCAACGCGTGCTCATTGCCGGTATGGGCGGCTCAGCTATCGGGGCTGACCTGCTGGCAGCCTATGCCGCATCCCTCTGCCCTGTGCCGATCGTTGTGCAGCGCAACTATACCTTGCCCACCTGGGCGAGCGGGTCCAATACGCTGGTTATCGCCAGCTCACATTCGGGCAACACCGAGGAGACCCTGGCGGCTTTCGATCAGGCATCCAAAAGGAGCTGCCGTATCCTGGCGTTGTGTACAGGAGGGAAACTGGCTGAGGCAGCCATGGGTTCAAACGTCCCATTATTGACCTTCGAACACACAGGGCAGCCGCGTGCAGCGGTTGGGTATTCCTTCGGATTGCTGCTGGCGCTACTGGTACGCCTGGGTCTGATCCCCGACCCGGCGGGTGACCTCACTGGGACTATCACGGCTATGCGCATCCAACAGGCCAGCTTGCAAGCCGAATTACCCGTGGTGCGCAACCCTGCCAAGCGCCTGGCAGGGCAGCTGGTGGGGCGCTGGGTGATGGTTTTCGGGGCGGACGTGCTCGAGCCGGTCGCCCGACGCTGGAAGACACAGATCAACGAGCTGGCCAAAGCCTGGGCACAATTTGAGGGCTTACCCGAGGCTGACCACAACGCATTGGCGGGGCTGCAACAACCCGAGCAGGCACTATCAAGCGCTATGGCGCTATTCCTGCGTGCCCGCTCTTATCACCCGCGCAATTTGCTACGCACGGAGCTGACCAAGCAGGCTTACATGCTCGAAGGGCTGAACACCGACTTCGTAGACGCCCAAGGGGAGACCCCCCTCGCCCAGCTGTGGACCGCCCTGCACTTCGGCGACTACGTGGCGTATTACCTGTCAATGCTCTACGAGATCGACCCCACTCCAATTCCAATGCTGGAGGGATTCAAAAGACAGCTGGCGGCACGTTAGAATGTTGGAAAGTTAACCATTTGACCGTTCGAAAGTTGGCTTTTTGGCCGAAGAAAGTACCTAAAATCCAACCTTCCAGTGTTTAAATAAAAACTTCCGAAGAAACGATACTCATTTTTTTCTTCGTTCCTTCGGAAGGTTGTGTTTTATCCTGAGATCATGGCTTATGTGCCGTGATCTTGGCGCTGAAGACGGCTTCCCGGATAGGCCTGTCACCCAGGTCGACCCCTTCATCCAGCTCGACCACTTTGACCTTCACGCCATCACTCATCACCAGACGATGTCCTGCTGTGGAGCTTGCTTCAGGCTGAATTACTTTCACATACTCATCCACCGTCTGCTGATCGAAGTACACCGGGGTCAGCTCGATATCGGTAAACCCAGCCGCTTCAATCGTGGCGATATAGTCTTTCACGTCCAGTGCCCCAGCTACACAGCCCGCCCAGGCGCTCAGGCTATCCTTGACCACCTGAGGTAATGGACCATCGGTGACAATGTCACTGAGGGCGAGCCTGCCGCCAGGCTTCAGTACACGGAAAGCTTCGCGGAAAACCTGCGGCTTATCCGGCGATAGATTGACCACACAATTGGAGATGATGACGTCCATGCTGTTATCCGCCACCGGAAGGTGCTCAATCTCACCCAGGCGAAAATCGACGTTCTTGAAGCCCATCTTAACCTGGTTGGCACGCGCTTTCTCGAGCATCTCGGCGGTCATATCCACGCCAATCACATGGCCGCTTTCACCGACCTTTTTGGCAGCCATAAAGCAATCGATGCCGCCCCCCGAGCCGAGGTCCAACACAGTCTGTCCAGGCTTCAGCGAAGCCAGGGTGATCGGGTCACCGCAACCCATGGAGAGGCCGGTGACATCCTCTGGTAGTGTTTCCAGTTCAGACATAGGGTAGAGTTTGCTGGCTGACATTTCTTCCACCGCGCTCGAGCCACAACAGCTGGATGAGGCTGGTCCACAGCAACCGCTGGAGGCCTTGGGTTTGAAGCTGGCAGCAGCTTCCCCGTAGTGCTGGCGCACCACTTCGCGGATATCGGCCGGTTTTTCCTGTACGTTTGATTCTGACATGGTCATAACTCCTTTTAGTAATAATTGTTCTAAGCGCTAAGATTGATAACTGCTATAATTCAGATTATATCCATATTTTTCGATTAGTCAAGGGGAAGAATGTCATATTAATCCATTATTTTCGATAATTAAGCCATTTCCTTGACAATAATGACACATTCTGATAATATATATCGTAAATGCATTGATGTTTTTGGATGGGTTTATAAATAAGGATTATCTCATGGATAATATTACCTCTACTTTGATCTCCCAGCTGCTGGAAAAAGCATTGGAAAACACACAGCCGGAAGAGCGGCTAGCATTCGTGGAAAAACTGTTTGCCCAGCTGCCTCCGGCGGGCCAGCAGGAGTTCCTGCTCAGCCTGGCGCGCTCCTCGCTCGAGACCGGAACCTGCACGACAGAATTGAAAGTCGCCAGCACTAATGACACGTCGAAACCCAAGCTGATCCAGATCATCCGAGCCACCCCCGAAGATTTTGCCCCGGGACAGATCTGCTGCCAGGCACTGACCAGTTTTTCCAATCTACCCGGCATGGACGAAGAACAGGTGGTGAGTGTGGCCCAGATGTTCAATGGGCTGGCGGATGAAACGCGGGTCAAGATCGTCAAGCTGCTGGCAAAGGGTGAGTTCACCGTGGACGAGCTGGTGGAATTCCTGGGCGTCGCCCAGTCCACCACCTCGCACCACCTGCGGGTGCTCAAGGAAGCCAATTTGATCCAGGGAGAAAAGCGAGGGCGGAACATCTACTATGCACTGGTGAGGCCAGAAGCCGCGCCGGTTGAGGCGGGGTAGATCAGGTGGTCGCACGATCATCCTAGGGGATGCAAGAAATCATGCCCCTACCGAGGTTACAAATTCACTAGGCTTTTGCTGTGCACTCTTGACACCCTCCCAACCTCATGTATAATCCCCTTCAATCTAATCCTAAACGACCAGCGCGGAGACGAGTAGCCGATCTGCCTTTCAGAGAACCACCGGATGGTGTGAGGCGGCAGGCAATGAGGTGAAATCCGCTCCGCCGGACCAATAACAGTCCAATTGCCCCCGCAGAATCGGAGCATTTACGATATAAGGGAGCCGGGTCAGCCCGTTAGCGCTCATTTGAGGCCAGCGTGATCTCTCACCTCAAGGACGGGGCATCAGGTTGGCAAAATGCAGGTGGCACCACGGGCGCCCCCTCGTCCTGCTGGAGAGGGGGCTTTTTTATTCAACCTTGGAGGTGCGACTATGTTAGACATCAACATCATCCGTGAGCAACCCGACGTGGTCCGCAAATCGCTGGCAGACCGCCAGGAAGACACCACTTCCGTTGATCGAATCCTGGAGCTGGACCGCCAGCGCCGCCAGACTATCCAGGAGACAGAGAGCCTCAAAGCGCAGCGCAACGCTGTCTCTAAAGAGATCGGGAAAGCCAAAGACCCCGCCGAACGACAGGCGAAGATCGAAGCCATGCGTAGTGTCGGTGAGCGCATCAGCCAGCTCGACGAAACCTTACGTAAGATCGAGGACGAGCTCAACGCCATCCTGGCAGGCATCCCCAACATCCCGGATGCGCGCACGCCCTTCGGAAAAGATGATAGCGAGAACGTGGTGCTGCGCGGTGTGGGAGAGATCCCCGAGTATGACTTTGAACCTAAAGCCCACTGGGATCTGGGACCTGCTTTAGGGATCATCGATTTCGAGCAGGGTGTAAAGATCACCGGCTCACGCTTTTATGTACTCAGCGGGGCGGGTGCCCGCCTTCAGCGTGCCATGATTGCCTGGATGCTCGACCTGCACATCCGCCAGGGCTACACCGAGAAGTACACCCCCTTCATGGTCAAGGAACAGACCATGTTCAGTGCTGGGCAATTGCCCAAGTTCAAAGACAACCTGTACCGTGACGTGGAGGACGACCTGTGGATGGTTCCCACGGCGGAAGTACCGCTGACCGGCTTGCACATGGACGACGTGCTGGAGGAAGCCAGCCTGCCGCGTTTCTACACGGCTTACACACCCTGCTTCCGGCGCGAGAAGATGAGCGCCGGGCGGGACGTGCGAGGCATCAAGCGCGGCCACCAGTTCGACAAGGTGGAGATGTACATCTTCTGCAAGCCCGATGAATCGGACGGAATGCTTGAGAAGATGCGGGTCGATGCCGAGCAGACCTGCGCTGAGTTGGGGTTGACCTATCGCGTAAAGCAGCTTTGCACGGGTGACCTGGGCTTTAATGCCCGCCTGACCTACGACATCGAGGTCTGGGCACCAGGCTGTAACGAGTGGCTGGAAGTTTCGTCGATCTCGAACGTGGGAGATTTCCAGGCACGGCGGGCCAACATCAAATATCGCCCCACGGAAGGCGGTAAGCTGAAATTGGTGCACACCCTGAACGGCTCGGGGTTGGGCATGCCGCGCACCCTGATCGCCGTCTTGGAGAATTACCAGCAGGCAGATGGCAGCATAGTGGTGCCACCGGTGCTGCGCCCGTGGATGGGTGGGATTGACGTGATCCACACTGATCCAAAATAAGGAGTAAGCATGCCTGCCTGGCTAGATACATCCATTTTCTGGATCACCCTGATCATCATGGCAGTGGGTCTGCTCGGGCTGATTGTCCCTATTTTCCCTGGCATCACTGTCATCTGGATGGCAGCGCTCGGGTATGGTGTGGTCACTGGCTTCTCCACCCTGGCGTGGGTGCTCTTTGGGGTGATCACGGTGCTATTGATCATCGGGGTGACGATTGATAACATCCTGATGGGCGCCAAAGCCCGCAAGGCAGGCGCGGCCTGGTCTTCCCTCGCATTGGGGTGGCTGGCAGGTATCCTGGGGACCATCTTGTTGCCTCCGCTGGGTGGCATCGTCGCCGCGCCGCTGGTGGTGCTGCTGGTCGAGTATCTACGCCAGCGTGACTTCAAAAAAGCTCTGGCAAGCTTGCGTGGCCTGGCGATCGGCTGGGGAGCGTCATTTGTGGTGCGTTTTTTCATCGGGCTGGCGATGATTGGCATCTGGCTGGTGTGGGCGTTGAACAGGTAGGAAAAGGATGAAACCGCTGATGGTGCGCAAAGAGAGCGCCCTCCAACGCAGATAGACGCGGAGATTAAGAATTAGCCACAGATATACACAGATCAAGGCGTTATTCAGTTTATAAAGCCCGCAGCACCGAGTGTTTTTTTACGAGCGTCGAAACACGGATAAAATATAAATCTATTGAAAGAGAATTCACTCCGGCTTATAAAACACCATCCCCACCCCCATCTTCTCCAACCCCTCACTAGCCCAATATTCGATCAGTGCCGATCCATCATCCAATGCCTCGTACAGCGCTGGAATGGCTCGTTCATCGCTGATCTTGGCCAGGGTGCGCACTGCCTCGAGACGAACGATGTGCTCACCTTTCTGCATGGCATCCAACAGCAGCGGGACAATCTGGCTCCCAATCGCCGCCAGCGCATCCCCAGCCAGACGCCTGGTCAAGGCATCCTCATCGGAAAGCATACTCACCAATACTGGTGCTGCCTTTTCGGATGGATGCTCACGCAATGCCAAACCGGCACACCAACGCACACCCTTGTCAGGGTCTGCCAATGCGCTCAGTAACAACCCAGGGACTCGCTCGTCGTGAATTTCAGCCAACCCTCGTACCGCCCACCAGCGCACCTCGGGCTCGGGGTCGAAAAGCCGCTCCCGTAATGGCTCCAATACTTCAGGCCCCCAGGCAACCAGGTGGGATAACGCCGCTTCCGCCCGCTCATCTTCCCCGCAACTCAACTCATCCAGTAAATCTGAGAAACCTTCCATATAAACACCACTAAAATAGATGCGACCGTAATTGACCTGGCAACCAGGGATTAATCATCCGGCGGTGGAACGGGTAAAGCCTCCACAGGTGTATTCACCCACTTGTCTCCCTCATCGATTAGCATCACCGGAATATCATCGCGGATCGGGTATTTTCGCCCGCAGTCGCGGCAAATAAGCCAGGATTCCTTGTAGTAATCCAGCAAGCCATCCTTTTCCCGCACGCAATTGGGGCAACGTAAAATCTCAAGCAGCTCTTGACTGACCATAATTCCTCCGATTGTTATCTACTAAGTTATCATCACTGGCAGGTTTGCCTCCAACCATTGCATTTTGGGTGAAAATCGAACCCAGTGCATTTTCGAGAGGGTATATATCTGCCGGGTCAAGAGAATATTCTACCCCAAAAACAGCTTGCTCCTAAAGTCAAAGTACTCTGGGTAAAGATAATCACAAGAATTTAAGCTTTACCGAGAGTCGAAATGAATTCTAGCGTGCATGTAGAAGATTGTTTCGGGCAAAAAAGCCCCCTCAATGACAACGTTAATTTACTATGGGTTTGGGGTTGGCTCGGGCGTGGGTATTTCTGTGCCAGGTCCATACTGGTACTTGGCCTGCCAGGGCATGTAATGAGTATTGAACGTGTCTTCGTGGATGACGACCCCATCCCGGGTAACTGTGCGCGTAACGGTCACATCCGCGCCATCTACTGCCCAGTCCACTTGCTTGATCACGTCCTTTGTCAGGTCGGGGTTCTCTTCATACAGCGGGTCTGGCGGTTCGACAATGTTCCTCAAACCACTGGTATCCCAATCCACAGTGCGTCCGTCGGAGGTCGAATAGAACTTCCAGGTGAGGGAATGTGAGCCCACATAGGTTTCCATCAGTAGCCAGTAAGGTGTATCGTTAGTGAAGCGAAAGTCCACCTGCGGGGCAAAAACGGTGGCATCCAGGCCAGCCAGGTTTTCATCGTGCCCACCACTGGCAGTTTGTTCGTAGTACTTCACCCGGTAGGCATGGAACCATCGCTCGTCGACCTGGTAACCTCCAAAAAAGACCGTGCGGAACAAGGTGGTGCTCACCTGGCACACACCTCCACCCACACCCCGAATGGTGCGGTCACCGAAGATGATCAGTGCTTCGGCGTAACCTGTATCCAGGCTGACATCACCCAGGGCATCCGCCATGGAGAACGATTCCCCTGGTGCCACCAGCAAGCCGTGAAACCGGGAAGCCGACGTGCTGATATTCTGGATGCGCGAGGTATCCGAGCCATAAAAATAGGAAGTGTATTCACTGGTCAGCTCGGTGATCCCCAGGCTCTCGGCTGTGGCATCGTTCGTCACGGGTGGGTTGGTGGTTTGGATCACCAGGTTCACACTATGTTGCCCAGCCAGGATTTGCTGGTTAATTTGCTGCAGGCTGGAATCCACATCCAGTGCTCGCCCGATGACCGCAGATTGGATCAATTCCAGCTGGCGGGTATCATCATTGAAGGTAAAGCGCGCATTTTGTGGGTTGCTACTGAGCCCTGGGGCGATATTCAGGAGGAAATTCCTGAGTGCCTCCGGGCTGAGGCCCACCTGGTAGATCTCACCGCTATCGGTCTTGACCCGTTGAATGGTCAACATCTGTGCCAGTGCGACGGGCTCGAACGACCACGGTCCCGGGTCGCCCTCCTGCGGATTGGGGATTTGCAGGGTAAGCGGTGCAGATAGGATCTGCCGCGCCAGTTCTGCCTGGGTGGTGGCATCCAGGATTACTGGTGGCGTCTCTTGCACCACCAGGGGTACGAGACCATCTGTCATGGTTTTCAGCTGAGCGTCCAGGCTGGTGAGGGCCGCGGGTACATCCAGGGTGCGCCCAACCTGCCCGGAATTAACCACCACCTGCACCCCGCTTACTCCCAGAGTGGCTTCGATGATAGGACGATCAACCTGTTTGGCAATCCCTTGCAGGTAATTCTGTGCGATGCGCTTATCAAATACGAACCATGGAGCCAGGTCGATGCCTGAGGACCAGGCGCGCCATTGGGCAGCCAGGCGAACGGCCAGACTGCCAGTTCTTCCCAGGTTGTAGGCTGCCAGGGCAGTAGTTTGGGCATCCAGGAACAGTCCTAAGTCTGCTGGTTTGGCGGTCCATAAGTTGGTACCTTCCTGGAATACAATCTTCCCCCGCTGAGGGTAATCCAGGCGTTGGGTAAGCAGCGTTGCAGCCTGTTCGGTGCTTATGCCTGATACATCCACACCACCCACAGCCACGCCGGGGAAGATGCGCCCAGCATACATCCGGGAGTAGAACCCAGGCAATAAAACGATCAGCAGAGTCAACAGGGCGAGACCGAGCACCAGAGCCATAAGGCCCTGGCCTAAAGGTCGAATAATCTGTATGCTGGATGGGGCATGAGCCATGCGCGGTCGTGTGCGGGTGCCGGTGTTTGGGATCATAGGATGATTTTACCAAAGAGTCTGACGAATTTCACTATAAATGGGATAATTTTGCTAAGAATTGGATTAGTATCTCCAGGCTACAATTAGCAGGTATGCTTTTAGACGTATAATCAGCCCAACGGGTTCCAATTTGAGAGGAGGAGCAATATATGTACCATTTTTCAGCCAGTCACAGTATCGGCACCCTGGTAACCCATGTGGGCGAAGATGACAACCCCCACCATACTCACGTGACCCCCATCTACCAGACCTCCACCTTCAATTTTCCAGATGTCGCCACAGGTGCCGGGATTGTCGCCCGCACAGAACCAGGATATTACTATACGCGGCTGGGTAACCCAAACCTGGATCACCTGGCGCGAAAAATCGCTACCCTCGAAGGACTCGACCTGATCCGCCTCCAACCGGAGACCGACCCGGGCACACTGGTTGCCGGGCAGGTCTTCACCTCAGGTATGGCAGCCATCACCGCGGTGTTATTCTCGCTTCTCAAAGCGGGAGACACCATCGTGGCACAAGAAGCAGTCTACAGCGCCACTTTCACGTTCCTGAAAGAAATCGCACCCACTCTAGGCATCCAGGTTAAATGGGTGCGCGATTTAACTCCGTCCAGCTGGGAAGCCGCTTTCGAAGCCCACCCCGGCGCCCGTCTGGCTTATGCCGAGACCCCTGCCAACCCTACCATGGCAATGGTCGACCTGAAAGCTGTGGCGGAGATTGCCCACCGGCACGGCGCCTGGCTGGCAGTGGATAATACCTTTGCCACCCCTTACTGCCAGCGACCGCTCAGCCTGGGGGCTGATATCGTGGTTCACTCCACCACCAAGTTCCTCTCCGGGCATGGCGCCCTCACTGGCGGTGCAGTCGTCAGCTCTCACCCCGATTACGTCCATAAGACACTCTTCACCTTCGTCAGGGTGTTGGGAGGCATCCCCAGCCCGTTCGATTCCTGGCTGGCCAACCTGGGACTCAAGACCTTTGAGCTCCGCATGCAGCGTCACTGCGAGAATGCCATGGAAGTAGCGCACTTTCTGTCCACCCACCCGGCTGTAGCCACAGTCTATTATCCTGGTCTGGAGGATGACCCTGGTCATGAAATTGCGGTCAGGCAGATGCATGCCTTTGGCGGGATGCTCTCTTTCGAGCTGAAAGGTGGTATGCAGGCGGGCATCCGGCTGATGGAGCGCGTGCGCCTGGCAACTCTGGCAGTATCCTTGGGCAACGTGGACACCTTGATCGAGCACCCTGCCAGCATGACCCATGGTCCGGTCCCACTTCAGGACCGCCTGAGCCAGGGCATCACAGATGGGCTCGTGCGCTTCTCCGTGGGCATCGAAAACCTGCCGGATATCCTGGCAGACCTGGAACAAGGATTGCTGTGAACAAATAACCAGCTAAATACGTCTTAAAACCGGGATGTTATAATCATTTAAAATTTGGGAAGATCCCTCCCCTTCCTAAAAGGAGAGAAACCTATGCGCTCCTCCCATTTACCTGGCGGGATGCACCGTAAGCCATCTGTTTTCATTCTTGTAATCACCGTCCTTTTCCTGGCGGGGCTGTCCTGGACACTGGCGGGATGCCGCAAAAAGACCCCGACTCCCACAGCTACTCCCCCACTCCCTTCAGCCACGCCCACCAAGGTTCCACAGACCTTACCGCCTGCACTGGTGGAAACCGACCCGCTCCCCGGGGCTCAGATCGCTCTTAAGAACCCGATCACATTCTACTTTAACCAGCCGATGCAACGCACCTCAGTCGAAGCCGCAGTGACCGGAGAGCCAGCCCTTTCTGGCAGCTTCGACTGGCGTAACGACTCCACCCTTACCTTCACTCCTGATACATCCTTGCTGCCTGACACACCCCTGACGGTCAAAATTGCCACCACCGCTCAATCTGCCAAGGGGATGGCACTCCTGCAGCCCATCAGCCTGTTTTACACCACCAGTGGGTATCTAGGCGTTGTGCAGAGCCTGCCTGCGAACGGTTCAAACGATGTGGATCCCACTTCAGCGGTAGTGGCGGCTTTCAATCTGCCTGTCGTCGCGCTGGGTGCCGACCCTGGCTGTCTGCCCGCCGCATTTACGCTTACACCCACCGCAAACGGCCGCCGCGAATGGATTAACACCAGCACTTATATTTTCTACCCAGACCCTGCTTTGGCCGGCGGAGCATCCTATCATGTGAATCTCAACCCCCACCTGACCAGCACCTCCGGTACGCCCCTGGAATCCACCCCCGGCTGGTCGTTCAACACCGTGTTACCGCGGCTTGTATCGTCTTCCCCAGTTGATACTGCCTCCGGTGTCCGCCTGGACACCAACGTGCAGCTTATCTTCAGCTATTCCATGGATTCAGCCAGCGTGGAAGCAAATTTCTCACTGCAAACCAGTGATGGCACAGCGGTCGCCGGTGATTCTACCTGGAACGAGGGGTTCACCACCTTCACCTTCACCCCAACTGTCCTGCTGCAGCGCGATGCAACTTATTCATTCTCTCTAGGGGCTGGGGCAGCTGCCCTGGGTGGAACGCCGTTAGGTGATTCGATCTACCAGAGCTGGCATACCGTGCCAGAGCTTTCAATCATCAGCACCTATCCAGCTGAAGGTGGATTGAAGGATTATTACGAGTCGCTCCGGTTATACACCTCCTCATACCTGTCCACAGATGAAGCCGAAAAACACATCACTTTCACTCCATCTGTTCCCAATCTTCAACCCTGGATGGATGATAGTGGTATGACGCTCTCTTATTCGGGGTCTTTTGACCCCGATACCAATTACACGGTGTCTGTTTCACCAGACCTGACCGACCTGTGGGGCAGTCGTTTGGGGCAGACCTACACCCTGCATTTCCGTACAGCTCCACTCGCGCCTTCCGTCGACTTCCTCCCATACAACCCCGATACTGCTTTCCTGACCACCCAGGATACTGGCTTGCTCGCCCAGGTGACCAATGTATCTTCCATTCCTCTTTCAATAGGAACTCTGACGATCAATGATCTGGTGCAAATGTTCGGTAATAATGGCTATGATTTGCGCCAAAACTTCAATCCACGCGATGCTGAATCCTGGACTTTCTATCCGGATGTACCTCATAACCAATCCACAGCTGTTACCATCCCAGTCTCACAAGACGGACAGTCACGTACACCGGGCCTGTACTTCATGCGGTTAAATCTACCCAACGACTATGGCTATATTAACACTTTAATCCTGGCGATCAGCCACTATCAGGCCACCCTCAAGTTGAGCCCAACCGAAGCCTTCGTATGGGCGGTAGATTTGAACACAAATACGCCCGCGGTAGACCTGCCCGTGGCCGTATACGACCAATCGGGCCAGGTGCTTGTTTCTGGAGCTACTGATACAAGTGGTATATTCCAGGGCTCCATCGCTGATTACGTGGATCCTTACAGCGCCTCTTTTGCCATGCTTGGGACGCCAGGTGAGGATAATTTTGGTTTCGCCATCTCCAATTGGAATGAAGGCGTCACTCCCTGGAATTTCAATATCCCTGAGAGTTATTCTCCCTCGAAAACATACGTTTACATCTACACCGATCGCCCCATTTACCGTCCCGGAGACACGGTACACTTCCGCATGGTCGTTCGGCAAGTCTTTAACGGTCGCTATTCCATGCCGGACATCAGCTCCTATCCATTGGTGCTTTATGATAACGCAGGCGAACAGGTAGCCAGTTTTGACCTGCCGCTCAATGCGTTTGCCACAGGCTATGGAGAGTACGCACTGCCCCCGGATGCCCAGCCCGGTACATACAGCCTGACTAATCCCAACTATTACAACTCGATTCTCTTCCAGGTGGCTGATTATCGTAAGCCGGAGATCAACCTGCAGGTGGCGTTTCAATCCACAGATGTGCTCAGCGGGACGGCTTTGCTGGCAAAGGTTAATGCGCGCTACTTCTTCGATGCCCCTGCGGGCAACTTACCCGTGCATTGGGTACTTTACCAGCAGGCTTCTTACTTCAATATCCCCAACTATCAGGTAGGTCCGGTGGATACCAGCTGGCTTAACGCCTACAACTACAACTTTGGTATGGGCGGGCTCGGCAACCCGGTGAGCGAGGGGGATGGGCAGACAGACGCGAATGGATTGTTGACCCTGGAGCTCACTGCACCAGCTTCACCCGGGCGTAATCAATTTACGCTTGAGGTCACCCTCACCGATGAGAGCGGCCAACCTGTCAGCGCCCGCAGCTCCATTTACGTCAATCCCACACAATATTACATCGGGGTGCATCCCGATGCCTGGTCTTACCAGTCGAAATCAGAGGCAGGCTTTGAGATCATGGTAGCGGATTGGGACGGTAACCCAGCCGGTAAACGGACGCTTGCCGCCCAATTCCAACGCGTAATCTGGGTGCGCCACGATCCACCACCCGAGACCATGGGTTACCAATTCCCCACCTATGAGCCTGAATATACACCCATTGCCAGTACCAATATCACCACCGATGCAGATGGCAAGGCCCGTGTAGGGTTCACTCCACCCGAACCGGGGACCTACCAGCTGGACGTCTCGGGAGATGGCACGCTCACCCAGGTCATCGTATGGGTGGGTGGAGCCGGACAGGCGGAATGGCCTTCGTTGCCTAACCAACGCCTGCGATTGGTAGCTGACCGTGATGGATACAAACCCGGCGATACCGCCCAGGTCTTCGTTCCCAACCCCTTCGGCAGCTCTGCACTGGGTTTACTGACCGTAGAACGCGGTTTAGTCATGCGTTATCAGATCCTGCAGCTGGAACCGGGCGGCAGTACCATCCCCCTGGCACTCAGTACAGAGGATGCCCCCAATGTATATGTCGCAGTCACCTTACTTGGCCACGACGCGCAGGGTTACCCCGATTTCCGCCAGGGCTATGTCAACTTGCCGGTGGATGCATCCTTTGAACACCTTAAAGTGACCCTGACCAGTCAGCCTGAGCGCACAGGTCCGGGCGAGCCGGTAACGTTTTCCTTACGAATCACAGACGCAAATGACAGCCCGGTGCAGGGTGAATTCTCCCTTTCGGTAGTGGACCTGGCGGTACTTTCCCTGGCTGAACCCAACGTGGAAGATATTTTCACTGCCTTCTACGGGCAACAAGCTCTCAGTATTTGGACTGGAATCAGCCTGGCGGCTTCTGGCCAGCGTTTACGGTATACGCCAGGTGGTATGGGTGGTGGCGGAGATGGTAGCGCCCCTGCGTCCGTCACGCGCGAGAATTTCCCCGACACCGCCTATTGGAATGCTCAAATCGTCTCCGATGCCAATGGTGAAGCCACCGTCAGTATGAACCTCCCCGATACATTGACCACCTGGCAGGTGCTGGTGCGTGGGCTAACCAAGGATACTCTGGTGGGTGAAGCCCAGCTTCAGGTCATCACCACCAAAGATTTGCTGATCCGCCCGGTTACACCACGCTTCTTGGTGGTCGGCGACCATGCCATGCTGGCCGCGGTGGTGCAGAATAACACTCCCAATGAGTTACGAGGAACTGCGTTATTACAGGCGATAGGTGTCATTTTGGACGATCCAGGCAGCGCTACCCAACAGGTGACCGTACCACCCAATAGCCGGACGCGTTTGGAATGGTGGGTTACGGGTGAGGACGTCGCCAGCGCCAGCTTGCGTTTCGCCATCCAGGCGGGTGG
>Ga0315277_10003514_pt1 | contig 21227 bp, 16 predicted proteins | sample YL17G05_15_MG_FD_203695 | JGI IMG/M metagenome (GOLD analysis project Ga0315277, IMG submission 203695) | Sediment microbial communities from Yellowstone Lake, YNP, Wyoming, USA - YL17G05_15 | ecosystem: Environmental > Aquatic > Freshwater > Lake > Sediment | place: USA: Wyoming | collected...
TAAATCCGTGAAAATCTGTGTCCGATTTTTCTTCTGTGTTCTCTGCGGCACAAAGAATCGATCGATCTGAAAATCGGGATTATGTCCTGGACACCAAATCTCGGAGTTCTTGGTGTCCTTTGTGTTCTTTGCGTCTTTGTGGTAAGGCATTCAACTAACACCGCCAAGACACCAAGAGCACCAAGGACACCAAGTCAATTGGTTTCGGCCGCTAGGCCACGACGTGGGATTCGGTAACTCTCTTACTCGGACCGGGTTCTGGCTGCTACGAAGGATGCCCTCACTCGAATGTCATTCTTTTCATAACCGGAATTCGGCATCAGGCAGGTACGGACGCCGGGCCCCTTTGAAAAATATTCCTTGTAGATCTCGTTGAACCGCTTGTAATCGTTGATGTCACGAAGATAGACATTTCCCGACACGATGTCCTCGAGCTTCAGCCCCGCTTCGGTAAGGATGTCGATGTGGTTCCGGGCCATCCGGCGAGCCTGCTTCTCAAGATCGCCTGTGGTGATGCCTTCAGCCGGATCAAAACCAGAGAGCCCCGAAATGTAGAGCGTGTTGCCGGCCCACACCGCCGGGCTCGCGGTCATCGCCCTCTCGTCGGGACCGTACCTCATGGATGCGGGACGAACCACCTTGCGGTTCGCCAGATCGGTGGTGGCAATGCAGCTGATTTCGACGTGCGAATCTCCGGGAATCCAGTCGACGAAGACTGTGGCGCGGGCCGGTTCGTTGCCGTATTCAAAAAACTCGCCGTACACCTTGTTCACAGTCCCGTAGTTTTCGTACTTGTCAATATAGACGTTGCTGAATACAACATGGCGGAAATCAAGACCCGCGGCCTTGAGAACTGACTCCACGTTCCTCATCATCTGGCGCACCTGCTCCTCGAAGGTTGCAGGATGGCTGCCGTCCGGAAGCTGGTCCCCTCTGCCTGAAATGTAGAGAGTATTTCCCGCGAGGATGCCCGGGCTGTAAGGCCTGCCGGCGGGGGGCGAGCCGATCTGCCGGATCTCAGCGGCATCGGTGTAAGCGATACAGGTTATCTCGACACGGGAGTCACCAGGGACGTTCGGGACCCCGAGCGTCGTGCGAGCGGGCGGCCTGTTTCGGAAGAATTCACCATACACCTCGTTGAACTTCTCGTAGTACTGAGGATCTTCGAGATAGCAGTGGGCGGCTACCACGTGGCTGAGGTTGAGACCACCCACCTTGAGGGTTTTTTCCACTTCTGCCAGGCAGTTCCTCACTTTATTGGGAAACTCCTCGTTTGGACGGTAATCACCTTTGCCCGCAATATACGCGGTTTTCCCGACCAAAAGTCCCGACGCAAACAATCCGGCCGGTCTCGATCCGTCGCTCGTGAGGAATTTCTTTAACGGAAGCTGCGCGGATGATAACTGGACGCAAGCCAGGCAAACTAATGCAATCACGCATATGATCCGTGGCACCCCATGCATGTCGTCACTCCTTTCTGCTCACTGAGAAACATCCCCTATTGGTACTGTTATCAGCGGTTGAGCTTTCATTCAGAAGTCGATCATGCAGCAAATCACGTGGATTTTGAAAGGCCGAAGTGAGACAGGCAGAGAAACACAGAGAACTGATTGGACACAGATGAACACAGATAAGACGAGCTCTTGCTTCCATTGCATGGGTTGCCCGGAGGACCGGTGTGAATCGGTGTCCGTCCGTGTCCCATTATATCTCTGCGTGCTCTCGGCGTCGGCGATGGGCAGATTTTTTCCCAGAGGGAAACGATCTGATCGTAAGTAGCAGTACGAAATGCACGAAATCCGATCCGTTGCTGGATTAGAATGTCAGTCGCCCGATCACTTAGTAATTCACTGGAGCAAAACAATAACGGGAGGTTCATGATGCATCGACGTTCGTTCATTACCCTTTCCGGAGCATTCGCCCTTTCGGCGCTTTCCACTCTCGCGAAAAGTGAAGGAGGCCGGGAGGTGGATCCCTTCCGAATCTACACGGCGCAGTTGAAGGGTTTGCGCCTGTCTGCTACCTGGGGAATGATGGGAAGAATTACGGTGTCACAAGGATTGGCGATGCTGGACAGTCTCGGCTACGACGCTTTCGAGATGTTCGATTGGAGGGATTCCAAGCTGCTGGCCTCCTTCGTCGAGGAGAAGAAGAAATACTCGATGGCTTGTGCAACGCTCGTCGCAAACAAGGGTGTCACTGCACCAGGCTGCGGACTCGTGAATCCCCGCGAGCGCGAAGGTTTCCTGGAGCAGATCAACCTCGCCGTGGATGCCGCGAGGAAAGTCGACTGCAAGCGACTCGTTGTGTTGACCGGAAACGAGCTGGGAGGCATGCCGCGCTCCGAGCAAATGGACAACGCCGTCGCTGCGCTGCGCGCCGCCTCGCCTATCCTCGAAAAAAATGGAATGACGGCGGCCGTGGAGATCCTCAATACCTACGTGAACCACGCCGGTTACTTTCTCTACTACGTGCGGGACGGTGTAGAAATGGTCGACCGAGTCGGCAGCCCGAATGTGAAGCTTCTCTTTGACATCTACCACACCCAGATCATGGAAGGAAATCTGATCGAAAATCTCCGAAGGAACATCGATCGCATCGGCCACTTCCATGTCGGGGATGTTCCGGGACGGCACGAGCCGGGGACCGGAGAGATCAACTATCGCAACGTCTTCAAGGCCATTTACGATCTGGGTACGGCCTATTCGGGCTACGTAGCGCTCGAATACGGGCCGCTCGCGCCCCTTGAGGAGAATCTAACCTCCATGCGCAAGCTGACCCTCTGGAATTGAGCCATTGAAAAACCCTGTTCGTTATCTATCTCCCCTATGGCAGAGGTCTTACGATTTTGGGATTTTCAATGGCTCGATGGCTCAATCACCAATGACTCAATTCAATGACTCAATGACGCGATGATTCAATGGCTAAATTCGTTGGGTGGCGCGCAGCGGCAAACCCGGACTGGCGAGCGATTCGACCAGATGCTCGTGTATCTCCTGATCCAGCATGTAGAAATGCTTTCCTTCTTCCTGCACCTGCGCAGCAAGTCCTTTGGACACCAGGAGGATGCAAAGCTGCTGCTCTCCGGGGCTCAGTGAACTGAATTCGACACGCGCCATACCTTGGGGGCTCGGGATGAGCTTGCGCAGGAAATTGCGCACGAAGATCTGATCGTCGTTGGAGTCCAGAACCGCGCCCGCGGAAAACCAACGCTCCTCGGGAGCACCGAAGAAGTAGGGACCCGAGGAATATGCCAGCAGGAAGACGATCAGGTCGATGAATGCGGCCAAGCCGAAGGCGAAGACATGCCGGCTGCTCGGGGCCGTAAACAATTCCTGGAACGCAATCAGCAGATCCTCCTGATTGGTAGCTGACTTGTCGACAAAATCAGCGTAGTTTGGAACGGCCGGCAACTGGAGTTTCTCGGTGTGAAGGGCATCCTTGACTTCATTCCAGGGAATCCCGTCATAAACCTGCCGGAAGCTTCGGAGTTGATTTTCGGTCGAATCGAGCGGCTTGAGGTTGCCTCGAAACTCGCTCAGCGCGCGCTGAGAGTCCTGCATGCGAACAACGGACTGGCGGGCGAACTTGGCGTAGCGATCGAATGCTGTGTAACGAAGCCCCTCGCCAGCTCCTTCCTTGTAATTCGCATTGTAAGTCTGTGCCTCACGCGCCACCGCCTCGCGAATCTTCGCGAGATATGGATCCGCATCCTGGGCGCGTGAGATGTACCCATGGGACTTCTCCGCCGCGGTCATCTCATCCAGGGCAAGTACATGCTTCTGGCCCTCGCTGACGGCTCCTGCCAGCAATTCCTGGGCCTGACCGGTTGCAGAGTTCAATGCGTCATAGAGTCTACGCTCGACAATTGCCGGCCGCTCACGCGCGGAAAACCAGGTATACAGGCTGGCATAGGAAAATGCGATCGACACGATCGCCGTGATTATGTAGACAGCAACCAGCAGGGTGCGTTTGGTTTTCGTAAAACCGATGAGCCAGGCAACCAGAAGCAGGGCTGACTGAACACCAAGCGAAGCCAGCAGGGCAAACCACGGCGCAAGATAGAGCGCCATTCCCTGTTGCGTCGTATACCAGGACACGATGGAAAGTAGGCAACTTGCTACAAACAACGCCTTTACCATCGGTCTGCTCACCGATGTCAGCCTTTGGGATGTGCTCGCGGACACACTGGACATAGTTCCTCCTTGATGGGCGATCGGTTCAACGAAAACCCATTGTGAAATGTTCCGGGAATCTTTAACCTGGACGCCCTGACTTTATTCGGGGGCGATTGCATTTAATGATCGAAATTCGGCCTGAAAAGTTCAAGGCACTTACTCCTCGACTTGAAGCTCAGAATGGGCAAGAAGAAAGTTGAGGGCATAGCACGAGGATCGGCGGACATTAAAGGGCCGGCTGTGGGTGGGTTTGACATGAGTTTGAGGCCCGAAGGGCCGATAGTGCTTAGGCCCGGCCGTCAGGCCGGGATTAGAGGCAAAAGGGAGAATCGAGCGCCGAAGGCGCGATACTGCCGCCAGCACTGTGCCGCGCCTTCGGCGCTCTTTCGTCGGCATACCTTACCCCGGCCTGACGGCCGGGGCTATGTGCTAACGGCCCTTCGGGCCTTGCTGCAAATGGGGATGACACCGAGTGCTCGTGAGAGTCTGAATGCTCTTACAGTATTCAGACAGTCGCAGGAAGGCTGAAATTTGATACTTCACCTACAAATTTGTCGCACACCCCCCGGATCCTGCGCCTCAGAAGAGCGTCTTTATCGAGGAGATCAAGGTTCCCATCTCATCTGATGGTGCGGTGCCGGCCACTCTGACTCCTCACTACCGTGTCTATCGAATCCCCTAGACATCGGACGATAGCGAACTTCTTCCCAAGGCGGAGTGGAGGGCTTTCCTGAAGAGCGATGAGGTAATAAAGCCTTCCAGGTCGGGCAGGTCAATCCATCGATAGCTGCTGCTGGTGAGCTTAAAAACGACTCTATCCAGTTCGGCGTGAAACACGTGGGCAAATATGCGGCGATAGGTGATGCCGTGTCGCACGGGCGCGCATTCTCGAAGCTCAAGCGGCTTCCCGTAGATCCTTCGTGCGAGTTTGGCGGCCACCGCCTCAGGCGAGTCTTCCAACTCGACGGTTCTTACGGGAAGCCCCCACTTGCCGGGAATGAATGTCGTAACCCGCTCTGTCGTCATCAGAATTCCGGCCTTGCCGCCCAGCACCAGCATCACCAGTTCGACGGCGGCGGCGGCGCGGCTCGTGCGCGGCGCCGGTATGCGATCCTGGACTCCTTTCCTGCGTGCCTCGCACAGTAAGTGGACCGGACAAAGCAGACACACGGGCTGCGCTGGAACACAGAGAAGCGCACCCAGTTCCATAATGGCCTGGTTGAAGTCCGATGGACAATCTGTCGGGACCCAGGCCGCGGCCTGCTCCCACAAGAAATCCTCAGGAGCTCCCTTCTCAATGCCGTGGAGCCGGCTAATGACGCGCCGCACGTTTCCGTCAACGATCGGTTGCGGCTTGTTGAACGCGATGGAGTGAATCGCCCCGGCTGTGTAGCGTCCGATGCCGGGGAGCAAAAGAATCTCTTCGAAGTTATTTGGAAAACGTCCTCCGTAATCCCGAACGATTCTTCTTGCGGCGCGATGCAGGTTTCTCGCCCGGGAGTAATAGCCGAGGCCGGCCCAGAACTTCAGCACCTCCTCTTCACTTGATCCGGCCAGCGCGCTGACATCGGGGAAGCGCCTCATAAACCTTTCGTAGTAAGGAAGAACTGTTCGGACTTGCGTCTGCTGGAGCATGATCTCGGACACCCAGACCCTGTAGGGAGTCGGCCGGTTGCGCCACGGCAGTTCTCTCCTGTTTTTCTCATACCAGCCCAGGAGTAACCGCTGAAAGTTGCGGATTTTTGCAGGCGGCCACTCTTGATAGAGTCTCACACCCATATCTGACTCTGGGAGTTGCATCTGAACATTCGTCGATTCATCCTCTTCTTCTTTCTCATTGTATTCGCAGCCAGCCTCGAGGCCCACGAATTCTGGATGCTCCGGCTAAACCGAGTGATAGAGCCTGGAGAAGAGTTCCACCGATCCTGGAGCGTACCCGGCGTAGTGGTTGTTGAAGTACACGTAGGTGGGGATTTGGCGGGCCACGATGTCCTGGATGGGTGGGATCCACTGCTTCATTTGGTCGGTTCGATCTTGAATGAGGCTTTCCCAATCGAGCCTGCGTGTGCCATTCTCGCGTGCCTGCTTGACAGCTGCGTCCATCTCCTTGTGGTTCCCCAGGAACCGGACATAGACAAACGGAGCCGTAAAAACCTCCTCGCGATGGGCCAGTTTCGGCAGAGGGTTCATGGTGTAGTAATCGATGAATACCAGAGAGATCTGCCTGCTCCGCAAAAGATCGAGCAGTTCGGGGCGCAGCCACTTGGAGTTGCGGATTTCGATTCCCCACTTGAATTCCGACGGGAGCAGCCCCACGAACTTTTTCAGCCGTGAAAGGAAGTCCGCGCCGGTTCCGTATTCCTGCGGATCTTTTCCTTTGGCTACATAGGAAAACTGCAGGACCAGGGGTCCTAGCTTGTCTTCGAGGCGCGACATGACGGAGAGGAACTCCTTCAGCTCCGCATCGCAGTTCTCCAGGTATTTGTCGTGGCTGATGATTTTCGGTACCTTGGCGGAAAAAATAAAGCCGGCAGGCGTGCGCGACTTCCATGCGTCGACCATGGTCCGGCTCGGCATGTGATGCCAGGTTGCGTCGATTTCGACGGTGGGAAGCTGTTGTGCGTAAGCCCGGATCATTTCGCCCGGCTCGATGGATTCGGGATAAAAGGTGCCGCACCAGTCACGGGTGCTCCAGCTGGAGGTGCCTACGAGAAGGTTAGGAGGAAAGCGAAGGTCGATCATGGGATTCTCTCTCGTCTCTAATCAGGTTTGCTTGCGGCCCGCGGAAATTGTAGCACGGCGGCCCCATGGGGAAATCTATGCTTTGACGTTTTTAAAGATTGAAATAGGGATGCGAACAGACTAGGCTAAAAGCAAGTTCCTACCAAAGAGGGTGCTATGCAGAGAACCGACCAATCTTCCCGCCGTAAGGGAAACAAATCGCCAAAACGTTCCAAAGTGCGGCCCCGCTGGACGAAGGAGGAGATCTCCATCCTGAGACGGCTCTATCGCACGCACAGCAATGCGGAGATCGCTCAAGTGCTGGGAAGGAAGGTATCCTCGGTGGTCTTTAAGGGACACCGCCTCGGACTGTCGAAGGGGATTCGGCGATTGAAGGAGATGGGCCGGGAAAACATCCGCAAGCGCTGGCAACCCAGGAAGCACAAAAGCAGGGCCACCGCGAAGAGTTAGGAATCGAACCACAAAGACCTCGAAGACCTCATGGAATTATAGGAAATTCTTTGAGGTCTTCGGGGTCTTTGTGGTTTGCATTGCTCCACGAAGCTATTCGCTCTCCTTTTCTTTCGGGATGTAGCTGCGGCGCGCGTTGATCACATAATCGTGCCAGGGAATCAGCACCTTTATGCGTCGCGGCTTTTCATCATTGGGTCCGATCTGCGTCAGGTAGGAAAGTGCATAATAGTTTTTCAACGAGTACGCAATCGCACGGCAAACCCCGGTGATGTCCGCAGTGTCCGCCGAAAACTGACGGCCCCCGGATTCCTGCATCAACTGCTTCCTGTTGATCTGATCGCCGCCCAAGGTCACGAGAAGCGCAGCCTTGTTGGAGAATCCCAGCGTCAGCAGAGTGAAGCCGGAATTCTGGACGTGCTCCACGGTGGCGGGACCCAATCCACGGAAACGATTCGAAATGACCAGCAGGGCCTTTTTACCGTTTTTTGTTTTGCGCAGGTCGAGAAGAGCAAGATCGATCCCGAGCGCTGTCCGCGGTTCTGCGCCCAAAAGCTCCGCGAGCACTCCACCACCTCCGCGTGCAGGGACTGAAATGTTTTCGAGGGCATTGACCAACAGAAGGCGATCCTTCGTAAAGTCCTGTTCCAGATTGGCGTCTCTGGCGTCGAAGGAGTACAGGCAAATGTCGTCGTTGCGGCCGAGAAGGTGGATGAGCTGAAATACGAACTGCTTTGCCGAGTTCAATTTTTCGAGCGAAATCGCGCTGGTATCGAGGACGATCCCTAGGCTGACAGGCCTGTCCTGCAGCCGGGCGAAGTTGGTGAGCGCCATCGCCTTTCCTTGTTCCCTTACCACGAAATCCTGTTGCGCGAGGCCCATCACTGGGTTTCCAGCCCGATCGAGGACTTCTACGTCGAGCGAGACGATATTGACCCTGACGTTATATTTGGGTGGTTGCTCCCTCTGCGCAGGCATCGCCAGAACTACCGGCACAACCACGAGAACCAGCCGGCTCCATTGCATTCGCCCCTCCTATCACCTCTAAATCTACCATGCGCTACCACAAAGACACAGCGCGGCCGACAGCCGCAACCAAATAGGGCGGTTGAGCCCCAGAGCCGGCCGCGCTGAGCGGTCAGCCTTCAGCTATCAGCCCTCAGCTGGAGGTATTTCCAACAATGGCTGTGCCGTCCCGTGATGGATCTCTGTGGCAACGCTTTTTGTCCGCAATCGATACATCGAGTGTTCAGAAATGGACATTCGCTGCGGTGACCCGTGTAGGATCTTCTCGCTTAGGCCTTGAGCCATATAGGATTAAGCATTATCTGAACTTATGGCACGGCTTATGCGTTAATCTGGATATCTCCGGTCTTGGAGACAAGTACGCATCTGGACGCGAACAGAGCACGAAGGAGTCGATATGACATTTTCTTCCCTTTTCCCCTGGCGGGTTGCTTTTGCAGAGGCAGCACTATCGGTGGTCTTGAGCTTATCCATGGCATTCATTGTCCCTCCGGCGAGGGTGTCGATCGCCCAGGATTCAGCTCTCCAGCATATTTCCCTTCCCCTAAGCCCCATTGAAAAGGCGGAAAAGGACGGCGCTGCCGTGCGTATCTCACTGAAGGACATAACCAAGCTGGCGCTACAGAACAACCTGGACATCGCCATCTCTGATACGAATGAAGAACTGTACCAACAGAAACTAATCCAGGCGTATGGACCTTACGACCCAACCATTGCAGTTGGTCTCGGAGTCCAATCCACCAAGCAGCCGAATACCAACTTGACCAACCGGTCGACACAAGGCGCGTCCAACAAGATCGACTATGCCAACTGGAATTTTAAGTTCACTCAGTATTTCCCAACGGGCGGCGGGATGATGGCGACATACAACTCCAGCCGCAGCGATACCAACCAGGCCTTTGCTCTTTTTAGCCCACAATACAACGCTAGTGCTACGGTTCAATTTCTCCAACCGCTGCGTCGAAATTTTCGGATAGACCAGTATCGAGGAACGATTAAGCTGGCGAATCTGGACCTGAAAACGAACGACAGTCAGTTCAGGCAGAGGGTGACAGATACGATAGCCAGTATTCAGGCCCAGTATTGGGACCTCGTCGCGGCTATCCAGGACTACGAGATCAAGCGCGAATCGGTCAAACTGGCGCAAATCACTGTCTGGAATAACCAGAAGAAGGTGGAGTTTGGCACGCTCGCGCCCATCGGAATTACAGAAGCCCAGGCGGATAAGGCCAGCCGTGAAGTAGATCTGATCGTTGCCGAGGAAAAAATCTATAACGTGGAGAACGCACTCCGGGCCTTGATTTCCAGCGATCGTTACGGCGAGATTTGGCAAAAGACCATTGTTCCCACCGAGACGCCCGATTTCAAGGAATACAAAGTGGATCTGGACCAGGCGATCGACACCGCGCTCAAAAATCGGACTGAACTGGAACAGCTGGAGATCAAACTGAAGCAGACGGACATCGGCTATCAGTACAACAAAGACCAAATGAAGTGGCAGGTCGACCTGGTGGGTTCTTTCGGAATGGTAGGTGTTTCAGGCCCTCAAACCTATGTTACGGACCCGACGACGGGGCAGCCAACGATCCTGATCGATCCAAGCCTGGTCGGCGGAGTAGGGAATGCTTACAAGACCCTGTTTAGCGGCGGGTACACAAACTGGTCCGTCGGCTTCAACGTGCAGATTCCCTTGCGCAACAGGTCCGTGGAGGCCCAGCTTGGCCAGATCAAAGTCCAGAAGCGGCAGCTGCTCATGAACCGGAAGCAAATCGAGCAGAGCATCCTGGTCGATATCCGCAATGCCGTACAGCACATCGAAACGAGCCGCAAAGCGGTTGAAACCGCCAAGGTGGCACGGGAATTGGCAAGGCAGCAGCTGGATGGTGAGGAACAGCGGTTCCAGGCGGGGCTGAGCGAAAACTTCAGAGTCCTCGACCGCCAGCGCGGACTCTCCAGTGCCCAGGGGATCGAGCTGCAGGCATTAATTGCCTACAAGAAATCCATTATTACTCTTCAGCGGGCGATGAATACCCTGCTCGAGTCGAACGATTTCGAAATCGCCAAGAGTAGCGCCGGCAACGTGGCTGAGTTAAAATAAAATCTGCCACGAATTACACGAATTACACGAAAAAATCTAGGCTCAAATTGGGCTAAGCTCTTTGTCGAGAGTCCCCACTGAACCAAGGTGTATCTATCCCAGATTATGTATTTTTTTCGTGTAATTTGTGTAATTCGTGGCAGATTCTTTTGTGTAATTCGCGGCCGAGGGGGAGACTGGCTTGACCGCATGGCAGCAAAACTACGATCCGCTACATTAGTCCTGAGGGGTAGTCCGCGTACCTCCGGTTGTGCCGCGGCCAGTCGCGGAGCCTGCAATCGCCGATTTGAACGTAGTGGCGATGTACGGCACGGCGGTATTCCTGGGCGCTACGCTGTCGGGATTGCTGCTCGGCTTGCCCTTGAGGAGAATTCTCAGGATTTTCCGCCAGACTGTCGTTCGCCTGGTGCACTCGCTGCTTGGGGTGAGCTTTATGGTCGGTTTTCTTTTTGTCCTCCGCTATTCGGGGATGATCACCGTCATGGGATTGGCGCTAACGAAAACGGGTATCGCGTTTCCCTTCTATGGGACTTTTGTTGGCTGGCTGGGAGTGGCATTGTCCGGTTCCGATGCGGTTTCGAACTCCCTCTTCGGGTTCCTGCAACGATCAACAGCCGAGCAAGGCGGGCTAAACCCCGTACTTATGGCTGCGGCTAATGCAAGCGGGGGGGGTCATGGGGAAAATGATGGACCCGCAGTCGATTCTTGTCTCCTCGACCGCTACCCAGCAGGGTGGAAAGGAAGGAGACATCTTCAAAACGGTTTTCAAGCACAGCCTGCTTCTTACCGCGTTCCTTGGGATTGTGGTTTTGATTTATGCTTTCCTTTTCCCGGGGGTAATCCCGCATAAGTAGGGAATTGCAGATTTTCGAATAAAGATCGAACTTGCTGTTATTAATACCGTGCCTGAAGTTGATCTAGCCATCACCATGGAGGTAGTCCGATGCAAGAGCGCACTTTCTGGGAAACGATAAAGGTTCAGGGCGGCGAGCTTCTCGATGCCGTCAAGAAGATTATCCACGAAGGGAATGTCCGCAGGGTCAGAATAAAGCAGGGAGACCGGATTGTCGCCGAGTTCCCGTTGACTGCCGGCGTTGTTGGAACTGTGTTTGCTCCGGTTCTGGCCGCCGTCGGCGCGCTGGCAGCCCTGCTGACAGAATGTTCCATCGATGTGGAACGAGTTCACGAGGAACCTGCCGCCGCTCAACAGCCCCCCGAAGCCCAAGCCTGAATCGATTGACGATTGACGATTGACGATCATAAAAACGCCGTGTTTTTTAGTCGTCAATCGTCAATCGTCAATCGTAAATCTTCAATCAATTTGTGTCTCTCTGGTGTTATGATCCTGCCCGCTTTTCTTGACAGGGGGTGCGTTCATGACACGTCGTCTTTCTTTCCTGACTGCAATTCTAATCCTGATCCCAGCCGCGCTGATTGCTGCCGACGAAGCCAGGTTTATGTCTTATCCCGACATAAACGGGGACAAAGTCGTCTTCACCTATGACGATGACCTGTGGCTCACTGCAACCCAGGGTGGCACTCCCAACCGCATCACGACGCATCCGGGAAGGGAATACGCAGCCAAATTCTCTCCTGACGGGAAATGGATCGCCTACACCGGATCCTATGACGGTCCGCCAGATGTGTACCTCATTCCTGCCGAGGGCGGCACACCCAAACGGCTCACATACTTGCCCGCCGGCTCTGTCAGCGTCGCCTGGACTCCGGACAGCAAATTCGTGGTGTTCCGCAGCATCTACGGCCGCAAACCGATCTCGCGGGATCCCAAGCTCTACAAGGTTTCCATCGACGCTACCCTGCCTGAGGCCTTACCGGTGGAGAGAGGGGTTTCCTGCTCCTTCTCGGGAGACGGCCAGCAGATGCTCTATGTGAGAAAGAAAAATCAGGATTACTACTGGAAGCGCTACAAAGGAGGCCAGTACCCCGACATCTGGCTTGCCGATTTCTCCACGGGCAAATTCACGCCGATCACGGATTATGTTGGAAGGAACGCCTATCCAATGTGGATCGGCAACACCCTGTATTTCAACTCCGACCGAGGGCCCGGCGGGATCACGAATCTCTTTGCCCAGGACCTGAAGACCAAAGCAGTCAAGCAGGTCACCAACTTCATGGATTTCGATGTGATGACGCCATCGGCCGATCGGCATCAGATCGTCTTCACGCAGAACGGTTACCTTTACGTGCTCGATCCCAAATCTCCGGCGCCACGCAAAGTAACGATTCGCGTGGCGAACGACAATTGGAAGCTTCAGGAGCGCTGGACCAATGCGTCCGACTACATCCAGTACATGGACGTCAGCAACGGCGGCAAGCAGGCGATCTTCACAGCGCGTGGTGATTTGTTCAGGGTGGTTCTCGACGAAAAGGAAACAACCGCAAAAAATCTCACCAACACATCCGGCATTCGCGAAAAATACGCACAGATCTCGCCGGACGGCAAGAAGGTCGCGTTCTTCTCGGATCGCACAGGCGAGTACCAGCTCTACGTTCAGGACGTCGAGGGCGGGCAAGCCACGGCGCTAACCGACAGCTTGAACCGCACGACCTACCATCTCCGCTGGTCGCCGGATGGAAGCAAGATTCTCTTCGGCAACAAGGAGTTTTCGATCTTTTACATAGACGTTGCCTCGAGGAAGCTGACCAAGATCGATGAGTCGCACTACCTCGACAACGACGAGTTCACGTGGGAGATGAGCGACTATGTCTGGTCGCCCGACAGCCGGTGGATTGCCTACTCGTTCACGCGCGAGAATCGGAACAACGTCATTTTCCTCTACGACACTGCAGAGGGTAAGAGGATCCAGCTGACCAGCGACTTCTACGACAACCTGAACCCTCGCTGGGACGCGGACGGCGGATACCTCTACTTCCTCTCCAATAGGAACTACCAGATCGGGATGGACCTCTTCGAGGACGATCACATCGCAGTGAACCCTACCCGCGTTATGGTTGTGCAGCTTCGGAAGGGCGAAAAGCCTCCCTTTGCCAAGCCCGCAGTCGAAGAGGCGGATAAAGGCAAGGGCGGAATCAGGCCGGAAATCGCCGCTGCGGATCGATTTCGCGTCGACGCCGAGGGCATTCAGGACCGCATCTATGCGCTGCCGGCCGAGCCGGGCAACTACTTCCATCTGATTGGCGGCAAGGGTTACGCGGCCTGGTCGTCGGTGCCGAATTTCACCGAAGAGGAATACGAGGAGTTTTACAACGTCAGGGGAAGGACGAAATGGACTTTTCGTCTTTTCTCCATGAAGGACGAAAAGGCCGCCGAGCTCGAAGACAAGATCGCTGAAGCGCAGGTTTCCGCCAACGGAGAGAACCTCATCATCAAAAAGGACTCCAAGCTCTACACCACAACGTTCGAGAAGGCCTACCAGTCGCGCAAGCTCGGGAAAGAAGTAAACCTCTCCGGCATGCTCTACCGGGTCGTTCCGTTGGACGAGTGGAACCAGATCCTCAGCGACACTTATCGCTGGTATCGGGACTTCTTCTACGACAAGGAGATGCACGGCCGCGATTGGAAGGCCATCGCCGAAAAATACCGCACCTATATCAAGGACTTCCGCTCGCGCGATCAACTCAACTGGGTGCTGTCGGAAATGGTGGGAGAACTTTGCGTTTCGCATACGTACATTTCCGGTGGAGATTCCGGAGCGGAACCACGGAAGGACTCCCCGCTATTCACCGGCCTGCTGGGCGCGGATCTGGCTGCGGACAAGCAGAGCGGCTTCTACCGCTTCGAAAAAATCTACGGCCCGACCCAGTACTTCACGGAAATAGGGACTCCGTTGTCGCGCCCCGACATCAATCTGAAGGAAGGCGACTACCTGCTGGCGATCAATGGCGAGAAGGTCAAGGTGCCCGACAACTACTTCCGTCTTCTCCAGGTCGCGCGGGACCAGTATGTGACCATTACCGTGAACAGCGAGCCGTCTGAAACGGGAGCAAAGACCTACCGGGTGAAGCCGGCCGCTTCCGACCAGCAGGCGCGCTACGCCCGCTGGGTGTCCGACAACATCGACAAGGTGCTGAAGGCATCCAACGGTGACTTCGGCTACATGCACATCACCGCCATGGGCGGACCGGGCGTGATGCAGTTCGACAAGTACTGGCGCGCATTCCGCTACAAGAAGGGGCTCCTCATCGATGTGCGCGGCAATAGCGGCGGCTGGACGGAGTATTTCATGATCGACAAGCTGGAGCGCCGCCAGGTTGCATACAACGTCCTTCAGGGCATGGAGCCGTATCGCTACCCCAACCCTGCGTCCCGCGCGCATTTTGTGGTGCTATCGAACGAAGATAACGGCTCCGACGGCGAGGCCTTCGTGGAGCACTTTAAGGCACGCAAGCTGGGGACGGTCGTGGGTGTTCCCTCCTGGGGAGGACTGGTCGGAATTGTCAACACACAGCAAACCATCGACAATGGTCGTGTGGAGCAGTCGAATAACGCCTTCTACGGCAAGGATGGGAAATGGTGGGTGGAAAACCACGGTGCCGACCCCGATGTTCTCCAGGACAACGATCCAGCTTCTGTGATGGCGGGCAAGGATGTGCAACTGGAGAAGGCGCTGGAAGTGGTCATGAAGAAAATCAAAGAGGAGCCCTTCCAATTTCCACCGGTTCCCAAATACCCCAAGAAATAACTCAATACCTTCGGGTTTCAGGAAACATTGCGGATTGCGGAAGTTGCATGCGGCACAACAATCGTTGCCCTCGGGCAGGTAGATCCGGCCGAACAGGAAGCATTCAAGAACGTGAATGAAAAGCATTACCTGGTGGTTTCGGAAGCGAACCCTGTCGCCGTCCCGCCTTCCGAAACCGGCCCGGCCATTCTCAAAGAAACGCCGGCCCTAAGCCCCACCGCAAAGGCTCAAAGACGCCAAGAATCGCCGAGGATTCCTTTCAGCCCAGGTTGGGGTCGTAACATCGCTAGTTACTGGAGTCATATGCATACCCCCATCGTGGAATTCGAGAAATTCGTGGCATAAGGGAATTTTACGCGAATTTGTAGGCCTTTTTGGCGAGACGGTAGGCCGTGTCGTGGATCATATCTTCGGCATCGGTCTCATCCACGATGCCTCGCATCACCAGGCCGGCCAGCCAGTCTGCATCGACGCGGCGCGAAAGGTCGTGTCGCGCCGGGATTGACGGGAAGGCGCGCGTGTCGTCGTTGAAGCCGGCTGTGTTGTAGAGTCCCGCCGTTTCCATGACCAGATCCCGGTAGCGACGCATCCCGTTGAAGCTGTCGTGGAACCACCATGCCGGGCCCAGCTTGACTGCCGGGTAGTGGCCGGCGAGGGGAGCCAGCTCGCGCGAGTACGTGGATTCGTCCAGGGTGAAGAGGATCAGCGTGAGACGTGCGTCGTTCCCATACTTGTTCAGGAGCGGGAGCAGATTGCGCGTGTACTCAGTTGCAACCGGAATGTCCGCTCCCTTGTCCGGGCCGAAGCGCTCGAAGAGCAGCCGGCTGTAATTCCGGTACGAGCCGGGGTGCAGCTGCATGACGAGCCCATCGTCTATGCTCATGCGCGCGTTTTCCATCATCATGTGGCCGATGAAGGTGACGGCGTCCGAGTCGCTTGCCTTCCCTCCCAACGCCAGTTGGAAGATCCGGTCTGCTTCGCCGTCCGACAGCTGGATGGTATAGGGTGCCACCACCGCGTGATCTGTCGCGGTAGCGCCCATCGACTTGAAGTAAGCGCGGCGGTTCTCCAGCGCGGCAATGTAACTGCGATAATTCCGAACCTCTATGCCGCTGACCTTGCTCAGGGCGTCAATGTTCTCTCGCCAGTCGGCACGGTCGATATTTACGACGGCATCCGGGCGAAAGGTCGGCACAATCCGTCCCTTCCAGCCCGAAGCTTGAATTGCTCTGTGGTGATCCAGCGGGTCGGTTGCCAAGTCGGTGGTCGCCAGTACCTCGATGTTGAAGCTCTCAAACATACATCGGGGCCGGAATTCCGGCGATGCCAGCCGCGCCGCGATCTGATCGTAAATCTCCTGAGCCGACTCGCCGGTCAGCTTGTCTTCGACGCGAAAGACACCACGCAGTTCGTGCGCGAGCCACATTCCTGTGGGGGTGCCGCGAAACAGGTAGAAGTTCTCCGCAAAGATCTGCCAGATCTTGCGGTGGTCGGTCTCCACCGCTCCTCCGTCCCGGCGTGGAATTCCAAGCTTCTCGAGCGGAATCCCCTGAGAGTAAAGCATCCGGAAGATATAGTGATCCGGAATCAGTAGAAGTTCGGCCGGGGTCCCGAAGCTGTAATCCGGATCGGAGAACAGGCGCGGATCGACGTGTCCATGCGGACAGACGAGGGGCGCGTGGGCGACCAGGGAATATAAATGCTGCGCTATTTCCCTTTGGCGCGGATTAGGGTCGAAATAACGATCTGCGGGAAGGAGTATCTTGGGTCGGTTGGTCATAACGGCACTCCCCTCATAAGTTGCACCCCCGGATTCTATTTTGCCTGTACGTGGGAAACAACAACTACTCTTACCACGGAGGCACAGCGCGGCCTACCGGCCGCAACCAAAAAACCTGGACACGGATTTGCACAGATTAACACAGATCGGGCCACCGCATGGGCCAGCGGAAGACAGTCTCATCCGTGAGGATCCGTGAGAATCCGTGTCCAGAATGAAATTTTTGTTAGAAAAACAGAAATTCGCACTCTTGTGTACCGAGATCTCTATGGTTACCGTGGCTCTGTGGTGTTCATCGACTGCTGTTGTTCAGCTCACGTATCTCGGCTTTTTGAACTTCAGCGCCGATTTTATATGGATACTTGGCTCGGCGGAAGTCATTGCCGAACAGGGCAATGTCACGGGTGCTCACCCCGGCGATGCGCAGGAATGTTTCTGTGCCGGGCAGCGGGGAGCATGCGCGGAGCATGGCTTCCTGAACTCGGTTGAGCTGAATCGCAGGCGATTCGGCTCCCGGCCATGCCTGCTTCCCGCGGAATCCATCGATTTCGAGTCCCTGGATGTCCTCCAGGTAAAGAGCGCTTTCCCACTTTTTCAACCCGGGTTTTTCCCAGGTCACCTCGATGTTGCTCAGCTTCAGGTTCCTGGCCCTCTGGAATTTGAACGCATGCACGGCCTTGTCATAGGGAGCCGAGGGATCGGACGAGAGAAACAACTTGATGTTCTCGAATGTGATTCCGTCGAGCCAGCTGTCCGGATGGCCATTAATGACGCTGGAGCCTTTTCCGTGCGCAATCACGTTCTGGATCAGAACATTGCGTATCGAGCCGGCGGGAGGCTCCTTGTCGAACTTCACCTGCGGATGAACCTCACTGCGCCGCTTGATGTTGAAATGGAACGGATCGCCGTCTCCCCACCAGAACCAGTCGTGCCGGCGGCACTCGATTGTCAGGTTGGAGATCACCACGTTGCTGACATATCCGCCGTCGAAGACCATGAAGGCGACGCCCCGGTTGGAATCCGTGATAACGCAGTTGTCCACGGTCACATTGCGCACACAGTTCATGTTGCCGTCGCAAAACTTGAGCGCGCTGGAAGCCGACGAGAGGCGGCAGTTGGTCACCGTGATGTTTTCGCACGGAAGCGCCGGGCCGAACCAGTTCATCGAGTAAAAGACAATCGCGTCGTCTCCGGTTTCGATCGTGCAGTTTGAAACACGCAAATCCTTGCAGCCGTCGGGATCAATGCCGTCGGCCCAGACGCCATCCTTCAGACTGGAACGGATGTATACCCCGTCAATAACCATGCGCTCGCAGCCATAGGGATGAATCGTCCATGAAGGAGAGCGGATAAGGGAAAGACCTGTGATTCTTACGTCCTTGCAGCGCAGCAGGAGTACCAGCTTACCAAAGCCGTCTTTTTTGGGAAATGAGCGCATCAAGGGTTTGCCGGTTGCCTCCATGAGCAACTGGTTGTCTCGGATGAAGCGGTCGTCGATGTCGTTCAGGCGCCACTCGTACTCTCCCTGGCCGTCGATCGCTCCGCGTCCTTCGAGGGTGATGTTTTCGAGATCTTCACCATAAATCAAGGCGTCCTTGTCGAAGGCGCTCTTCTCTTTTATGGAGAAGATGGTTGCGCCCGCCTCGACATACAAACGCACGTGGCTGCGCAGATGGATCGTGCCCGATGTGTACTGTCCGGGAGGAAAGTAGACCATGCCACCCCCAGCCTGCGCGCAGGCATCAATCGCCTTTTGAATCGAGGCTTGGGCATTGTCCTTCTTGACTCCGGTCGCGCCGAAATCCCTCACGTTGAAAACTCGATCGGGCATGCTCGGCGGGGACAGGCTTTGCGGTGCGGAGTACGCCAGGAGGCAAAACAATATTCCTAAGAATTGATTTCGCATGTTCGATCTCCCCGACGAATCATCAACAACATGGGCACAGAGGTCACGGGACCCCTCCAGCCTCAGGCATGCCGGCTTTTCTCGATCTCCTCGAGGGTCCTCCCTTTTGTCTCCGGAACAAAATGCGGGGACGTCCGAACTGTTGACTGGGTTTTAGGATGCCATAACCTGGTAAACAGCTCGGACGTCCCCGATTTTCTGCCGCCGCGGCCACAGAGTGCAGCGGTTGACCTTGCTGTAGGTGCGGCCGAGGGAGTCGGAAGCGATCGAGTGCGAGCTTTCGCAGCGATTCCGGGAGCGCAGCCAGTTCATCCATGTTGGAAGAGTACGCCAAATAGCGCTGCCAGGGTTACGCCATTTAATGCTGCGAGCGATATTTAGCGGGTGGCCAGCGAAAGTTGGCCATTTAAAATCACTGGCTTACTCAGCGAGGGTGCCCAGGGAGGCCCATCTCCGCCGGTCATTTAGCTGGTGCCGCTGGGGTTGCTCCCCCCGCCTGGTCCCTAATCTCGAAACGCTACTCTTCCCACCACTGATGCGGAGCGTCCAACCCCCTCAACCGCAATCGCCGCAAGTAGTCGCGTCGATCTAGGCAGTCGTTGTAGGTGACTGCATCGATTTCGATCCAATCTGTAGAGTTGACCCCCCGGAGATTGTGAGACCCAGGGCCCACCGGATAAGCGCAGGCTAGTTTTATCCATCGCCCCTGTTGCTGTGCGATGATCGGTACGTCTGTTGCCACCTCTGACAGATCCTGGTCCTAGCTGAAGATTACGCCGACATCGTATTCGTTGCGCAGCGCCATGAGAATCACATCTAAAGAAATCCGGACGTCGATGCCTTTCTCCTCAGCGACTGGGATATCTTGCTCGGTCCCATCCGGCAATCTGACGATTCTCCTGCGGTAGCGCACCGACCGGGTAAAAACCTTTACACCCTGACGTCCCATGACCGCCAGCTTTGCCGTCCAAAAGTTATACCAGAAGGGATCCCTCGACGAATCGGCGAGGCCGGTGTAGAACCGCACCTGAGCCAGACCGCAGCCTTTCGTTCGACACACAGCCGACGCTAAAGCATGTACATCGTAGTTGGGATAAGAATAACCGAAGGCTTTCCGGGCAGCGTGATAAAGATTCTGCCCATCGACGAAGGCAACCGCCCGCTTCGTGGTGGGCTCGATCAAGATCACACCTCTCTAAAAAAATAACCCCGCCCGAGGCCTTACGTCATGTCGAGCGGGGAGCAAATGTCTGATTACTATATAGCACCGGTCCGGCTCGCGCGTCAAGTGTTTGTGCTGCTTGTGCACAATCTTGCGGAAACTGATTTCGCCGTACCTCGGCCTGCCTTGCCAAAATGCGGGAACGTCCGAACTGTTGACTGGGTTTTAGGATGCCACAACCTGGTAAACAGCTCGGACGTTCCCGATTTTCCTCTTCGGGCTTAAGAACGCGAGCAAACCCGCCGACCAGAACACGGCGTTCTTCTTTCCTGGAGATCGTCCGAGCCCGCGAGAGCGACTACCAGAAAGCCGAGTCTTGCTTCATGCGCAAGATGCGGGCCTTTCAGGAGTATGCGCAGCAGAAAAAGCACGAGGCGCGGCGGGGGATAGGGAGCTTCCTTGTGAGCGTCGTCCCAACCAGGGAACGGGCCGTCAACCTCTGCCGCAAAGTTGGCGAAGGCGGCCTGGCGTTCAAGCGGTTCTGGTTCACCGACTTCAGCCGGTACTCGCTGGATAGGCCGGCGCAGATCCTCGAAAAGATCTTCATAACCCCACGGGACTACCGCCAGGGCGTCCTTTACAGCTTTCTGGATTGATACTTGAATAGAGTGGGGGAGTGAATTTCAAAACCTCGGCTTCCCGTTCCTGCTGCCTCCAGTGTGATCCACTGAGCGGCCGCGCCGCGATGAGATTCGAACAACCTCTCTCGCCAAGACCGCACGATGGTTCGTATCGGCCCGGGCGGAGAGATTCCCGGGACGAGTTCAGAGCAGGCCCGACTTTCTACGGACTGCCTTGACCGGACGGGGAGCTGGGGACCTCCCCCGTTTTGATAAGACTTCATAAGTTGCTCTCCGAGCGTGTGCCGGCAGGGTTGCTCCCCGCGCGAGGGGGGACTGAAACAGCAATGGGGGGTATAAACAACAGACAAAAAGTCACAGGAGAAATCATCGCTTCCTAGGAACCGCAGGCGGCTGCTGATAGGAAAAATAAGCCGCAATGTCGTCGCATGCCCCGGTACGGGTCCTGCTTCCGATATCGGGCCTTATGTTAACTTTGCCAGACTTCTGCGACTGCCAGAACCCAGGATCGATCACAAACGGGATATTATGCCGAAACGATGGTGCCGGATAGGAAAATCTCACACACGTCTCCTATCGG
>Ga0315277_10003516_pt1 | contig 21220 bp, 16 predicted proteins | sample YL17G05_15_MG_FD_203695 | JGI IMG/M metagenome (GOLD analysis project Ga0315277, IMG submission 203695) | Sediment microbial communities from Yellowstone Lake, YNP, Wyoming, USA - YL17G05_15 | ecosystem: Environmental > Aquatic > Freshwater > Lake > Sediment | place: USA: Wyoming | collected...
CAGGACTTCGCCCGCTCGACGTACTTCGCGGTCCGGGTGTCCACGCGGATCTTCTCGCCCGTGACGATAAAGGGCGGGACGAGCACCCGGCCGCCCGTTTCGAGGATGGCTTGCTTGTACTGGTTGGTGGCGGTCTGTCCCTTGACGACGGGGTCGGTTTCCTTGACGACGCACTCGATGGTGTCGGGAAGCTCCAGGTTGATGAGGATCCCGTTGAGCATGTGCGCGGTGACCGTGAGGTTGGGGATGAGCCACTGGGCGGAGTCGCCCAGCATCTCCTTGTTCATGGGGACCTGCTCGAAGGACGCCATGTCCATGAAGATGTAGTTGTCGCCTTCGCGGAAGAGGTACTGCATTTCCTTTTTGTCGACCCAGGCGAGCTCGACCTTGTCGTTGGGGCGGAAGCGGCGCTGGAGGACGCTGCCGGTCTTGATGCTCTTCATCTTGATCTGGTTCATGGCCCTCCAATTGCCGGGCGTGATGTGCTCGTTTTCGACCACGAGGTACGCCTCGCCCTCGTATTCGAAGACGTGGCCTTTTCTCAGATCGCCGTAATTCATGGGCTTGTCGCCTCCCGAAGGGGGTGTTTTTGCGCGAAGCGCTCCTTGAGCGCGAATCCGGGGGGACTATAGCAGAAACGGAAGCCTTTGTCAACGCTGACGTTTCGGCCGGGCGGCGGGGGCTTTCGGGGCGGGTTTCCCGGTGCGCGGGCGGGCGCCGCCGGGGCGCCGAGAGGCGGGCGATTTTTTCTTTTTCTCTTGGGGGGCCTTGTGCGGTATCGTAAGATGTATGCCAGCCTTGGGAAAGAGCGCCCGTGAAGGGTCGGCGACGCGGGCGTCGTCGTTCGCCTGCGGGGCGGCGGGCGGAACTCGCCGGGTATCCATCCACGAGTCATGAGGGGGCTTTTATCAGGAGGCATCACATGGTCCGATGGGCGACGGCTGCACTGACTGCGTGCATTGTCATCGCGAGTGTCCTGTTCGCGGGCGGTCCGGCGGTCGCGCAGGCGCCCGACAAGGACAAGGCGATAGGAATCGGCCTGGCGATCGGCGTCAACAAGTACGCCCTGGGGAACGACCTCAAGCTGTGCTCGGAGGACGCCGAGACGGTGGGCAAGGCCCTGGAGCTGGGGGGTTATCGCATCGTCGCGGTCCTGGGCGACAGCGCCAAGGAGTGGGACCTTCGTCCGACGACGGCGAACATCCACAGTCAGATCTCGCAGATAGCGAGTCTCGCCCGCCCGCAGGACAGTCTGGTGGTGTTCTTCTCCGGGCACGTGGGCGCGGCCGACGGCAAGATCAACCTCGTCCCGTCCGACGGCGACGACGACTGCGGAATCTCCCTCGAATGGGCGTGCGCCACGCTCGCCGCTGCGAAGGCAGGGAGCAAACTCCTCATCCTCGACTGCGACAAGGGGATGAACGGCATCGCGGAGACGCTGGACCGGGCGAAGGGCGCAGGCAAGCTGGCGATGCTGCTTTCGTGCAAGCCGGGCGAGACCTCCGCTCTCGACGCAAGGGCCGGACGACACGCCTTCGTGCAGTGCCTGGTGGACGCGATGGGAGGCGCGGCCGACAAGGACGGGGACAAGTGGCTCACGCAGGGCGAAATCTCGGCCTACGTGACGCAAGAGATGCGCACGGGGGGACGCAATCAGTCGGTGCAGCTCCTCGGCGCGGGTCCCGACAAAGCATATGTCATGCAGGTGATCGACCTTGCGCGACTCAAGCGCCCGCCCGCCAAGACCGGCAACGCGAAGATCCGCGTCGTCATGCACCGGCACATGGCGATGGCGGATATTTCGGGGACCTCGCGCGAAGTCTGGACCCTGGACGGCCAGACCATGGACATCAGTTATCCCTTCAAGAACGACACGAACGAGATCATCTACGTCGCGGAGGTTCCGCCCGGGGAATACACCTTCACCCAGACCAAGTGGGAGCACAAGACGAACTGGGGAGCGTTTGCCTCCGCCGGACCCTTCGACCCGATGCCGATGAAGTTCCGCATCCTGCCCGGAACAGAGCATGAACTCAAGGAGTTCAACCTTCAGGAAGGCATGAGCCCGTACGGCACGGGCATGGTCTACTGGGACAACAAGAGGATCTGTTACGCGAACAGTCTCACGAGGAAGGTCGTGTATGGCGGGGCGATTGACCAGGAGCTGACCAAGGGCCCCCAGGGTGCGCCAATTCGCGCGCAGATCGTCGTTGCCAACGGGCAGAGAAACGCCAAGCTCTACGGCCCGGCGCTCAAGATGTACAAGGAGGCATTCCAGAAAGCCTCGGACGCGGGGAACCGTCTCCTCATCGGCGAAGCGGAGAGGGAGATGGCCTGGCAGTATGCCACGGCCAAGGACGACGCGTTCCGGAGCGGCAAGAAAGCCCTCGCCCTCGCTCAGAGCGCCCTCGAACTGGGCATGATGTCAAACGCGGAAGACCTGTGGGCCTATAAGGACGTGCTCGGCGCCGCGCTCGCCGAAAGCGGGAACTACGCCGATGCCGCCAAGAAGGTCAGCGAAGCCATGGAGGATGCCAAGAACGCGAAGCCGGTGCCCGCTCCGCTGACGGCGCTTGAGGCGAGACTCAAGCTCTATCAGGGCAAGCAGCCCTATCGGGACTGATCCCGGGCGCTCTCCTCGGGAGAGACATTAAAGTGGGGTGAGTGCTGAGGTTTCTGTCGGCCTGGACAGGTAGACTGAAAGCTTGGACTGGCAGGGGGTAGCGGCGAACTCAAGACGGGGTCCATAAACACAGCCGCGAAGGAAGCTCCCGGGGGCCCATCCGCCTCATTTTGGGAGTTTCCTTCGCAAGCTTAGCTCGAAAGTCAGCTGAAACCTTCGAGAACCGCATTCAGCTGACAAATGGATGCCTCGCATAAGGGGCAGTCCGCCGCAGGGGCATCCATTCGCCGCTATTGCCGAGTCACCTGCGCAAGAGAACCATCTCTTCTACCCTCCAGCTACAGCAAACGGCGTGCCAATCAGAGGATTATTCTGTCATTTTTCGATAAATTGACACCTTGCGCCAACTTTACCTCCTTACAGCAAACGACTTAGGCTCAAAGGTAATTCTTTGCGTTCCGTGCCTGCGCAGGGACTCGCCAAGGGGCTTTAGCGGCCAAAAGTGGCGAACTTTCGTCACTTTAGCGAACTGTCGTTAAATCGTCACCTTTTCGTGAGTCAGGCCTGTTTCTGGGGATTAGCTTAACATGATACTGTGGATTGGCCATATACGAGGCGCAAGTTGTTGGGTTTTTGGGCGTTATGGCAAAACCCCATCTGGGGCTCGGCCAGGTTTGAGGGCGCTTGGCGTCGTCGGCCTCGTTCGGCGGTTCGCCGCCGTCCGAACCGCCTCATTCAGCCTCCTTCGCTAGACTGCCAGTGATGTCAATCTGAGCACCCCTGCGAACCTGTGCAATATGAAGAGGAGATTGCTATGTGGGGGATAGGTTGCTGATAAAGAGACGTGGGGAAAGGACGAGAGGAGGGATTGGGTGTTGACGGAAGGGCACCAGTACACTATCCTCTATGCGAGACGGGGAAGATGAGGCAGGGGCACACTCGAAAGGAGAAGTCGATGAGGGGTTGTGCGGCGGCGGCGCTATTGGGCATGATCATGACGGCGGTGCTTGGGTGTCAAGAGATGCAAAAGACAGAGTCGCCGGCCGTGGCGGCCGCTCCGAGCGCGGAGCCGGTCTTTGACGCGAATCCGCAGACCTGGGCGAAGGGGGAGGTGTTCCGGGTTTGGCACTACGGACAAGGGGAGTTGATGGCTCTCGTGGGAGCTCGCGACGGACTCAAGAAGGGAGACATCCTGATTCTGAAGCGTGACGGGACGCAGATCAACATGATCGAGGCCCTGGAGGTGAACGAAGAGACGTTCTACGGACGGGTGCTGGACCGTGACGACGAGGCGCTCCTGCCGAGGGTGGGAGACGTGGCGGTACGCGGCCCGCAGCCGAAGAGGTCGGCGCCGCCGGTTGAGCTTCCGATAAGAGAAGAGGGACCCAAGCCGACCGAGCCGGAGTAGAGTACTTTCCCCGGGTTCGTCGCCGCGCGTTCAGGACCTGGGTGACGCAGAGCGAAAAAGTAGAATGTCCCCATTTTCCCCTGCCCCATTTTCCGCCCCATTTTCACCCGAACGTTTTGAGTCTGGTCTGGGGTGATATTTTTTCGGTGGGGAAGGGGTTGCCGGATATCTCGCGCAACTTTCCAATGACCTCACATGCTTTCGGGAGGTATTTCAGGAAATACTCGTCGCCGGTCATTGAGCCTTTGGGAGTGTTTATGTAGACCCCACCCACGGGAGACCACCAATATCCGGGAACTTCGATGTTGCTCACGGTCTGCTGAAATCCCTTTTGTTTGACCGAAGACCAGAACTGCTCACGTTCCGTCTCGGAGAGATACGTGAGATAGGAGTCGAGAAGTTGAAAAGGCATCTGAGAGGCAAGCGGTTGTTCGCTACTCTTCGTTCCGCAGCCGATGACCATCAGTCCCAGAAGCACGCATGATAGGGTAAGTAACTTTGTCATGGCTTTGTCTCCAACTGTGATTTCGCAAGTCTCCTGTTGGCGCGCCGGTCGAATGTTTCCGTGTTCATCATCGCGGCGCCTTCAGGACCTGAGTGACGCTCCGGGAAAAGCAGGATGATCCCCATTTCCTCCCCATTTCCCCGGCTTTACTTTTTCTGCGGTTCCAGTTCCACGACGACGCGGAAGCCGGTCCACGCCAACCACGCCGGCGGCCGGCTGGGCTCCTCGCCGCTCCGCGAAGCCGAGCGGCAGAGGATTGGACTATACCCGAATCCCCCGCCCCGTTGGGCGCGCATGGTGCCCGTCTCCGGTCCGGTCGGATCGGTCGCGGGCGAGGCGGCGTAGTAATCCTTGCTGTACCGGTCCGCAACCCACTGGGCCACATTGCCGGCCATGTCATACAAGCCCCAGGCGTTGGGTCTGAACGATCCGGCCGGGAGAATCTTGTTGCGATAGACGCCCTTGACGCCTTTGCCGTAGGGAGCGGCGCTGCCATCGTAGTTGGCCAGGTCGACGCTGATGGTCTCGCCGGTGTAGAAAGGCGTGGTGGAGCCGGCGCGGCAGGCGTACTCCCACTCCGCCTCGGTGGCCAGGCGCACCGTCTTGCCTGACTTCTCTGACACTTTCTTGGCGAAGTCCACCGCGTCATCCCAGGGGATGGTCTCGACCGGGTTTTTCGGGTTCTTGGTGGTGCTGGGGTTTTTGCCGGTGACCTGCTGGTACTGTTCCTGGGTCACGGTGACGATGCCCATATAGAACGGCCTGGTGATGGTGACCTCATGCTGGGGCAGGGCGTTGGCGTTAGGGTCACCTTTGAGCTTCGAATTTTTGGCCTCGTCCACTTCCTGTTGGGACGCGCCCATCTTGAACTTTCCGGCCGGAATGAGCGTCGCTTTCAAGGGGATTCCCTTGCCCAGGTCCAGCACCACTTCAATTTTCTTGATCCCCGCCCGCCGGGCGTAGGCAGCTATGGTTTCCTTGCCGTCCCACAACGGAAAGGCGGGCTGAGTCGCCGGGGCAGCAGGTCCAGGAGGAATTTCGGGGGCGGGTTGGGCGAACGACACTGCGGAGAACGCGAGCACGACGCAACAGGAAACAATCCAGACGATTCCCCATGGTCTCATTACGGCGACTCCTTTCAGAATGCCAGTAGCTCTTTGGTTCCACAACACTTCTATTTGGGCGGCGCGCGGGGTTATCCGGAGTCCTGAGGGACAACCGGGAACGTGTTGAATGACCCCATCTTCTCAACCCGTCATTTGCAATGGACCATGGCTACTTCCTTTGCGTCACTCATTTGGATTACGCGAACGTAGATGTGCGATAAAGTCGTATCGAGCGTCAGGATAGTGTGGCCGTCCTTTCCGATCACGCGACCGATATTCTCCCAGCAATATACGACTATCCAAGCAGGTTCTTTTCCGTATTGCGCGGCAAAGGCGCCAACCGGGACATAGGCCACGCCGTTGTCGGGTGCGGCTGCGAAGGCATCGAGGCAACGGGAGAGGGAGGCGGCGTCGAGCCCGGTGTCTTTGGCTAAAGCGATAAGACGGTCACGAAAGAGAAGCGACGTCCGGTACCAGTCTTTTCCACTCAGTCTGTGAAATTGGGAATGGTAGTCAAGGAAACTGTCCCACAACAACCTTGGCGTATCGTTCGTGTTTCCGTCATCATCATCATCTCCGACGGCAGGAGTCAAAACCTGCTTGAATGGTCGAACTTGGACCTTAGCGAGCAGGTCGGCCAGCGGCACGGGCGTCCAATCTACGTCGTGTTTGGCGGGCGCCATCGCCGGCGGTGGGTTAACCTTCTTACATGATGAACTCGCGATGGGCAACACCGCGATGAAGCACACGATGAAGACGCGCCTCAGTTCAGTCATTCCGGAGTCCTTTCATCCTTCTTACGCGTGTCGAGGCTTACCTGTAGGTGGCCCAGACGGTGATATTCGAGTCGGGCATGGGGAATGTCAAGGTCGGTTTTGCGGCTCCGTCGACGCCGGCGGGGCCGCCGACCCAATGGTCGAAGGTCATTCCCGTGCGTGATTATACCGGTCGAGAGTAAAGTCTTCAAGCGGCCATTGGCGCGGAGGAGCTTTTTTGGTTGTGGCGGGGCAGGGGGCGGCCACCGGAGTGGCCGAGAGCAGGTGAACAGGAGAGCAGGAGAAAGAGGAGCCAAAGAAGAGCACTGGCGGGCAAGCCCTCCTGAGGCGGGTAAACCGCCAGTGGCACAAAGAAGAATCTCCCTCACCCTGACCCTCTCCCGGGGGGAGAGGGGATTTCAAGAGAGTCCCTGCAGGGGAGAGGGGATGCAACGGGGTGTTGCGCGGTGGTTTCTGCGGAGCAAGTGAAGAGAAAAAAAGGCCGAGCCGACAGAGACGCAAACTGCGTTTTCACGCAGCGGGGGGTTGTGGGTAGGCGCGCCTCTCCCGGCCCGGCCAAACTCCGTCGCACTCCACACACGTGGGGTGCGACGTGAATATCTGCCCGGCCCACCAACGGGGTAACTGCGTTTTCACGCAGCGGGGGGTTGTGGGTAGGCTCCCGCCGATGAACCAGGCAAAACAATTATCTATCAATGAGCGACTATCTTTCACGCGGCGCCACGCCGCGAGTGCATTCAGCGCGGACAGAGCAGACGAAACAGGGGACGGATTTCGCTCTCTGTCCGCCGCCTTGCCCTCTCCAGGGCTTAACGAATCCTGAGCGCCCGGGCCAAGTCGGGGTCCGGGGGCGAGCGACAGGGAGGGCCAAGAGAAAGGCCATTCCTTTTCACCGAAGGAATGGCCGTCAAGAGCGGTTCAGCCGGTTATCCCTTCGGCAGCCAGGCGGACCCAACTCCTTGGGCCCCATGGCTTTGCGCCCCCCGGTTACCCGGGGTTTACCCTTGTCCAGGATAGCTGCTTCACCCCAGACATCGGACGGGGGCGGGCGGCACTTTAGGCTTTCCGGAAAATTCGCAGGGGGGGGGCGAAACGGCAGGGAGGTTTAACCGCAGAGGACGCAGAGGGCGCAGAGAACAACAGAACAACAGCGCCAACTCGGGTTCAACAGCGAAAGCAACAGAGACAGAGTGAAACCGCAGGTAGCCGCGGAAGAACGCGGGGTGCAAAAGATTTGTACCTGTAAAGCGCGCGGGGGGCTTTGACAAACCGGCAAACGTAGGGTATGAAAAGAGTGAGGAGAGGGTGGTTTTGTGGAGGACCGGCTCAGACTGAGACCTTAATAATCCGATAAGAAGCATGAAGTCCTCGATAAAGGCAAACCCCGGGTAACCGGGGGACGCAAAGCTGAGGGTCCCGCGAAGTCGCGGGATAGTCTGGCCGCCGAAGGGACCGAATTTTTGTACGGACATTTCGTGATGCCCGTCCCTTCGGCGTCGAGGGGACGGGCGCTTTTTTGTTGGAGCCCGCGTGCGGGTGCGGCGGAGACGCGGGAGGGGAGAAAGAGATGAGAGTCGTCGGACGAGACGCGGGGTTTTCGATGATCGAGGTGATGATCGCACTGGTCGTATTGACGGTGGCGGTCGCGATCTTCATGGAGACCACGGCGCAGAACGTGCGCCTCGAGGCGATGAACGAGGAGACGAACGTAGCGGTCAGCGCGGCCAGCGTCGTCATCGAGACGGTGCGCAGTCTGAGCTACGCCCAGGTGAGCTCGCCGACGGTTCCGCCGACGTTCGTCGCGCAGGGGCTGGGGAACGACGGCCGGACGGTCATGTTGACGACGTCGGCGGGTTCGACGCAGGTGGGGACGGCCACGGTGAGCGAGAACGCGCAGCATACGAAGAAGACGGTGGAGGTGACGGTCACGTGGCGCGGCGCGAGCGGGGGCGACCGGTCGGTCCTGCTGATGACGGAGGTCGTGAATTACTGAGGACGAGCCATGCGCAGGGTGCGAGCGCCCCACGATCGGGCATTCGGTCTCATTGAACTGGTGGTGACGGCCCTTATCGCCGCGGTGGCCCTGGTCGCGTCGATCCAGATGATGCGGGGGGGGCTGGGGGCGTCGGAGCAGTCGATCGCGCAGGGCATGGTGCAGGAAGAGGCGCTGCGGACGGTGGAGTCCGTCGTGCGCGAACTGAAGGACAGCGGAGTAACGAGCACGGGGTGGACGGTGGGCGTGAACCCGAACGTCTACAACCAGTACTATGACACGGACGTCGGGTCGATCCAGTTCAGTCGCTGCACGGGCTATGACGTGACGCAGCAGCTTCTCTTATGGGGTCCCGTGGTGACGTATTCGTTCGTGCCGCCGACGGGGAGCGAGCCCGGACGCGTGCAGCGGAAGGAGGGCGCGACGACGGCGAACGTCTGCGATCACGTCGTGTCGTTCACGGTGCACTACGTGTCCGCGAGCAATCTTGTGATTGTTTCGCTGGGGGTCCAGGTTCCGGACCCGGAGAACGCAAGCCGGCTCATCGGGGCGGGCTGCACGAAACAGGTGAAGCTGAGGAATTAGGTCGAGGACTTATCATGGCGCGAATCGACAGGCGAAGGAACAGAGGGTCGGTGCTGCTGGTGGCGCTCATCATCGCACTGGTGCTGGGCATCACGTGCGCGTCGGTGGTGATTTTTTCAGCGGCCAACACGGCGTCAAGCCAGCAGGCGCTGCGGCGGACGGAGGCGCTCACGTCGGCGGAAATCGGGATCGAGCGGGCCAAGGCGGCCATCGCCGAGGGGACGTACGCGGCGCAGTTCACGAGCCAGCAGCACCAGGCCGTGGAGAGCGGCACGATCACCGCACCCAGCGGCCTCACGTACGGGGACTACGCGGTCTACGTGATGGAGAACTACGGCAATGTTCCGGAGCAGTATCTCATCACGACGCAGGGGAGCGTGGGGACGTCGACTCGGGAGGTCAGCGTGATCGTGCGTCGCGCACCGGCGCAGGTCCCGAACTTCCTCGGGGCCATCACGTTTTACAACCCGAACGGACTGGCGAACTTCAGCGGACGGCCTTCGTACGTCAGCGGCCTGGACACGGACCTGCCGCTCCCGTTCAACACGGCAAAGTACAGCGATTGCTCAGAGGGTTCCGGCGCCGGTCCCAACGCCGTGGGCATCGCCGTACACGACGACAGCTCGGTTGCCAGCATCATCAGCGCGTTCTCGAAGAACCTCTCGGCAGTCGTCGGCACGGACGGCACCGCCCACGGCATCTCGTACCCCTCGGTCTATAACGTGGCCGTGAGCAACCCGACAAATCAGACGGATACGCTGCAGGCCTCCGACATCGTTGCGCTGGCCAACGCCATCGCGGACTCGCCCGACCGCTGCATCGAAACAAATGCAAGCAATCAAACCTTGGGCACGACATCCGCCCCAATCATCGTCGTCATCCGGCCGCCTGCCGGCGAAACGGTCAAACTTGGCGGGGTTACTTCCGGCGTCGGCATCCTGATTATTGACGGGCGGGCGGAGTTCGGCGGGACGTTCAATTACGCGGGACTCGTGCTGATTACTCAGGACGGCAGTGCCACCGTGGACGTATACATGGCGGGGACGCCGCTGATCATGGGCTCGATCGTGGCGGCGAACGCCTACTCGAACTCGACCAGCATGCTGGACCTGCGGGGAAACTCGAAGGTTTACTTCAGCCGGCAGGGGCTAGCCAAAGCGGCGCAGGCATTGACCAATCACGCGAGATTCCAGACCCTGTTCTACACGGAGAAGACGCCGAATGCGGCCGACGTGGCGATTCATTAGCGTGGTGCTGCCGGCAATGCTGCTGGTCGTCGCCGGCGCCTCCTGGGCGGCCGACCTGCCCAAGGATGCGGAGAAACTGCCTCCCGGGAAGGCCGTCGACGCCTATCTCGCCGTGATGGAAGACGACACCCAGACGAACGCTCGACGCAACTACGCGGAGATGATGATCGTGCGGATGGGCGATCCGGCGGTGGGACGAATCATCGAGCTTTACGGACACGCGGGCGCGGAGCGGCGCGGGAGGCTCGCGAAGATCCTCGCGCAAATCCCGAAACCGTCCGCGTCCACGGTCGCGGTGCTCCTGGACGACCTGAAGAAGAGCGGTCCCGGCGTGGATCCTTACGTCGTCCTGGCTTTGGCGGACCTGAAGGCGGCGCAGGCGTCGTCATTGATGCTCGAGATTCTGCCGCGGGCCCCCGACGGACTGCGGTTTGTGCTGCTCAACGCCCTCGGGCGTCTAGCCGACGAGAAGGCCGCGGACGCGCTCTTCGAGGGACTGGACAGCAAGGACCGGCTTGTCCGGACCGTCTCCGCCGACGGCCTCATCAGGCTGCTGACGGATCTCAGGGCGAAACCCATTGAAGGCGGGAAAGACAGTTATCATCCGCTCATGAAGAGGGTGGCGGATTACATCGAGAACGGTTCCAGCAGCGAATCGAGACGAATCCTCGTGGCGGAACTGGGACGGGTGGGCGATCCGGACGCTTCAGGCATCCTGCGGCAGGTGGCGCGGACGTGTTCGGGGGAGATTCAGATCGCCGCGGTCGGCTCCCTCGCGACGCTCAAGTGCGCCGATGCCGTCGGGGATCTCGTGAGATTGCTGCGATCGAAGGACCCGATCCTTCGTCACAGGACGCTCGAGGCGCTAGCGTCCATCGGGAAGATGAGCTGTGTCCCGGACCTCGTGGACATGCTGGAGGGGAGCGAGCCGCAGGAGCGACGGGAGGTCGTCGAGGCGCTGCGTCGACTCACGAACCAGCCGTTCGGGGACAACCCGGCCCAGTGGCGTCTGTGGTGGGAGCGGGAGGAATCCGGCGCCGAGCGGTGAAGCCGGGGATCCGTGGAGGGGCCTCGGACGCAGGCAGCGTTTCTCCGGCGGGCCAAGGGCGTGGAACGTCTCCTCGATTCTCCCCCCGGCGTCGCCCGGGAGGCCCCAAAGGAGTCCGCTGGACGTCCAATCGCGGGATCCTTGAAGTCCTTGCCTGTTGACATCCGCCCGCAGGTTCCCTACACTGTCTTGTTGGATTTTTCCGCTGGGGGAGCTTGCATGATCAAGCTCGGGGTCAAAGAGACCATGAGCGGCCTTGTCTTCCGGCACGGTCGGACGCGTTACTCCGTGAGCTGGCCGCGCGGGGTATGGAGAAAACTCCCGGCGCGTTTCCGTGAAGTTCTCGGCGATCACCTGGCCCACCTCCTGACGATCGACCTGCCCCTAGCGGCCGGGGCCGAGGGGGTCGAGCTCAACCGTGCAAGACCCTGTTTCTGGGGGGAATTCAACACCCTCATGCTCGGGAGCATCCCGCAGACGGTGGGAACCCGTCCACGGTCGACGACCCGGGTGCTGAAGGCCTTTCGCGGCATCCGCTACCGCTTCACCACCGACGTGCCGAAGATCCCGCCCCGCAGAACCTGGAAGACCAAGCCGCGCGCGGTGGTCCTTTTCGCGGCGGACAAGGGGAGTGTCGCGTCGCTGGCGCTGGCACACGAGATGGGACTCGACCCCGTCGCGGTCTATATCGACGACGCGGTCTCGCCGGGCGAACGCCGGATCCGCCGAAGCCGCCTGGAGATGCTCCAGCGGATGGGCATCCCGGTCGAGGTCGTCACGAACGAAGTCGAGCGACTGGTCGAGCTTGGGGGGCGAAAGCGAGGCGGGATCCGTCTTGGCCCCATGCACCGGGTGACGGCGTCCGTCTTTCTCGCGCTGCCGGTTGCGCACGCGCTGGGCGCACGCTACATCGTCCTGGGGGACCCCCAGGACATGAACTTCCCCTTCGTCAACAAGGAAGGCTTCTACACCTACCCCTGCTTCGACCGCACGAGCTCCTGGACGATGCAGATCGACGCGATGATACGGATGCTGACGGGAGGGGGGGTAAGGGTGCTGAGTCTCATCGAGCCGATGACCCTCGCCGCCGTCACGAAGCTGATCCTTTCCCACTACCCGCAGTTCCTGGACCTCATCCTGTCGCCCGACTGTCTGGACGCCTGCTTCGCCGGAAGGCCGTTGGAGGAGGGTGGGGCGGCGCCCTCCGCAGAACCCTTCAAGCTCTATCCGCCCGCCACCGTCCCGGGGGAACTCCGCGCGGAACTCATGGTCATCCTAAAGGAGGCTGTGACGGCCGGATGACGGTGTTCCCGGCCGTCCGGCGAGGAGACGTCGCGTTCGGCCGCTCTCTCTCAACAGAAGGGGCCGGTCCCGAAAGTTCAGGACCGGCCCGCATCCTGGTGTTCTCCGGACGGATCACTCCGCCGGTGTTACTTGGCGCCCTTCGGCTTCTCGGTGCCCGGAGCAATCTGGATCGCGACGGCGGTCAACGTGTCTCCGTCCTTCTTATAGGCCACCTGCACCTTGACGCCTTCGGTCAGGGCATCGACGCCCTTCGCTTCCTTGCCGGCCGTGATCTTCGTGTCATCCGTGAGCGTGAAGCTCATGTCCATAGCAACCCCTTCCTTTTCGTGCTTCACGGTGACGACCAGCACTTTGGTGCCGTCATCATAGCTCTTCACCACGCCATTGGCCATGAGGGGCTTGGGCTTCTCCGTCTTGGCCCCTGGCTCCGCCGCAACAAGCATGCCCGCCACGAAGCACAACACAACCACCATGCTCATCAACATCGTCCACTTTCTCACGCCTGTTCCTCCTCAAGTAAACTGTCCAACCGGTCGGTTGGCGGGAAGCGCCGCGCTTCCCATATTGTTGTCGTTGAACTAATCGTGTGCCCAAGAAGCCGGGGAATTTCAGGAATTCCAGGCGGCGGGGAGGCGGGAAGGAGAGCGGTCGGGGCCGTTGCCGGCGGCATCCGCCGCGAAGGGCTTACTTGCCTCTCAGGTCCAGGCACGCCAGTTCGTCGTAGTTTCTCAGGTAGAGCCGTCCGTCGGAAAGGACCGGAGCACTCCATACCCCGTAGTCTCTCAGGTCGCCCTGCTCTTTGAAAACGCGCGCCCGTGCCAGTTCCTTGTAGGCGTCCGTCGAGGCTTCCGCCACGACCAGTTGTCCGTCCTTAGTCAGGATGACCAGTTTGCCGTCCGCCAGGGTCACGGTGCCCCCGATGCCTTCCTTCGTCCACTTGAGCTGTCCGGTGTCGAACTCCCGGCAGGTGAGCGTGTTGCTCAACTTGAAGACGTACCCTTTCCAGAGGACGGGACTGCCGTAGAGCGACCCGTCGTCGGGCGAGTAGGAGGTGCAGTAGACGCGCGTGGGCTTGCCGTCCACGACCTTGTAGAGGGAGTTCCAGAAGAGGACCTGGTCGCCGCGGACCACCGGATCGGCATACATGTTCCCGCATCCGCGGGGGATTTCCCAGAGGACCTCCCCGGTGCTCGCCTTCACGCACACAAACCGGTCGCTGACAAACACCACCCCGCGCTCTTTGCCCACCAGGATGGGCACCGGGCTCGGGTAGTTGGCCGGGATCTTGTCCGACTTCCACACGATCTTGCCGGTGGTCTTCTCGATGCCCAAGCCCCCCGCAACGATGACCAGCCCATCCACCACGAGAGGCGAGGAGGAGTATCCGTAGACGGGAGGCACCTTCCCGGACTCCTGCACGAGGTCTCTGCCCCACACCTCTTTGCCCGTATCGGCGTCGAGGGCGGCGACATACCCTGACATGCTCTGCGCAAACACGAGCTTCCCGTCCACCGTCGGCGTGGCGTAGGCCCCTCGCGTCCACTTCCACGAGAACTTCTGCGACGTCGGAAACGTGAACTTCCAGACCTGTGACCCGTTCCGAGCGTTCAGGCACGAGACCGACTCGTCCTTGTACGTCCCGCCGTTGGTATAGACGAGACCGTTGCGCACCGAGACCGTCGAGTAGCCGGGAGCGAGGCGGATCCGCCAGAGCTCCCTGGGTCCCATGCCGGACCACTGATAGGTCCACCCCGTCTCGCCGGAGGAGCCGTCACGGTTCGGCCCGCGCCACTGGTTCCATTCCCGGGGAGTCTTCACCTTCTTGGCGGCCAGCCCGGACGAAGACGCGAGGCTTGCATGCACCGTCTCGTCCTGGCGGGCACTCGCCAGCTTCTTCGCCCCTCGCCCGCCCAAGGCCGGCGCAAGACAAGCGCACAAGACCACCACCCCGATCCCCGCCAGCCACGCCCACCTCCTCATGCACGTCTCTCCTTCTACCCAGTCTTCTCTCTCGACCTCTCAGAACGTCTGCCCGGGGCTCGGCCGGACGCCGTCTGGAACCCTTCCCCGAATGCCTTGTAGTCCCCCGGCTCTCGCGGCACCCCAAGAAAACCGCTTCGAGCGTGATCTTCCGGGTTTACACCCGCTTTCCTCCGGGGAATGCGGTCCCCAGAACGTCTCAAGGGAAAGAGCTATCGGAGGGAACCATAGCTTACGCAAATGGAGTGGGTTTGGAAAGAGGAAAACCCTCTGGCCATCGGCTCTCCAAGAGCGTAGTCTGATCCCCCGAGGCTGGTTCCTAATATCGGCTTCCTCACCCCACTTGCTCATGCGGATAGCAGTTGAGATAGTGCGGCAGTATGTTGCAAATACCAGCTGTCCACCACGAATTTTGGCCGGATTTGCCCCGTCTTCCCCTGAGTTTCCAGGTGCAAAACCACGCAACCCTTTGGCACGCAGGCCCTTGCTCTCTTTCCTGCCTTGTCTTGCTGGTAGAAGACGAAAGCTCCGAGTAAAGGCCTCCTGCGTGCCCTATGGATTCAGTATATGCCAGCATTGTGGAATATGCTGATGGGCCGGGTGATTCAAAATGCCCCACTTGGCGAAAGGGCTTGACAGAGGAATGCGCCCGGGCTATATTCCCGATGTTCAAGAGAAGAGGATGCCCCCATCGTCTAGCGGCCTAGGATAATAGGTTCTCAGCCTATGGACCGGGGTTCGAGTCCCCGTGGGGGTACCAAGCTATCAGGGAACGGGCGGGTTCACTCGCTCGTTCTTTTCTTGTACCGTCCCCGGCGCCAAGAAAGGCCCTTCCCCAGGCCCCCTGTGCAACATCGTCCTGCCCCCGGCGATAGCGGCCGAATTGAAGAAATCATGTCTTGGATTGTTACGTCTATGTTACAATCGCATTGGGGTTGCTGGCATAGAATATGGATGAAGAAACCGGTTCTGGCTGGCTCGTGAAGAAAACCCGCTTTCGGCCGGGGGGCACGACGGCCGCAGACGGGGATGAGAGCTTGGATGTTGCGCAGTGGAGGACCCGTCTCGCGGAAGGCGAACACGCGATGCGAAGGAGGGTGGAACCATGAAGCGCGGGAACATCTGGCGCGGCCTGGCGTTGGTGTGGGTCATGGTTGTCACCGCGGCCGGCCTCGATGCACAACAGAGCCCGCAGGGGGACCGGCAACAGCAGCAGCAACAGGCGGCTCCCGAACGCCGGGAAGTTCGCGTTGGCGGGCAGGTCCGGCAAAAGCTGGACGAACTGGGTTTCGCCGTGGTCCCGAATCAAGGCGGGACATCCCTGTCGCAGATGTACCGCTTGTGGAAACACGACCACCTGCCCGTCGTGGTGACTGCGGACGCCGCGTTGCACACCTGCCATCTCTACTTCGACTGGTATCAGCGGTACCTCGAGGCCGCGTATCTGCAGGAGGATCTCCTCAACCTGACCGACGCCCTGACCGTGAAGATGATGGCCTCTCACGACGAGGCCCGGGACGCCCAGGTGAAGGAGGCGGCCCTTGCCGATGCGGCCTACTTCATGGTCGGCAAGCGTCTTCTTACCGGGGCCGTCGCCGGGGACGCACCGGAGCCGTGGAAGGGCCGGATCGAATCCGAGCTGAAGCTCGTCCGCGAGGCGGCCGGGTTCGCCCCGTCACCCTTGTTCGGGTACGTCGAAGACTACAGCCAATACAAACCCCGCGGACACTATTCGCGAAGCGAGGGGTTCAAGAACTACTTCCGGGCAATGATGTGGTACGGCCGCATGACCCATCGCTGCGGAAGTCCGGACCCCAAGGACGCGATCCAGCAGACCCGCAGGGCGATCCTCATCTGCCGGGCGCTGGAGAGTTCGAAGGTGAGAGGCGAGGAGGCCCTGGCGGTGTGGCGGCGGATCTACGAGACCACCGCGTTCTTTGCGGGACGCTCCGACGACCTGCTGCCGATGGATTACCTGGAGCTGATGAACAAGGTGGTGAAGAACTGTGACCCCGCCAACGACGGGGACGTCGGGCGGGTGGTGGCGGAGGCGGGCCGGCTGCACAAACCCCGCATCCTGGGGACCTTTGCACTGGCCCAGGTCTCCGGGGGACCGGATTGGCGCCAGACCACCGTCGGGATGAGACTCCTGGGCCAGCGATACACGATGGATTCCGACGTGATGCAGCAGCTGGTCTTCGAGTCGGTGAAAGGGTACCTGGGCGACCCCAAGGCCCAACCCGCCCCGTTCACGGTGGCGAGTGCGGGGGGCTTGTGGATTCGGGCGTTCCCAAGGGGCCTCGACGTCATGGCCGCCCTCGGTTTTCCGCAGGCGGAAAGACTTCTCCGCGACGACGGCGACGACCGTTACAGCGGATATGCCGACCGACTGGCAAAGCTCAAGCAGGAAATCGCCGGGACGCCGGAGCCCCAATGGCAGTCGGACCTGTATCACATGCGACTGAAAGCCGTAGCGGCGTTGGCACGGACGCCCGAGGGCAAGCTGCCCAAGGCCATGAAATCCGAGGAATGGCCCATCAAGCAGTTGGCCGCGGCACTCGGCTCCTGGACCGAGCTGCGACATGACACGATCCTCTACACCAAGGAGAGCTACAGCGACAGCCAGTCGGCCCTGGCGGGCCTGGGGAAGGGCACCCCGGAACCTCCTCCCCCGCCGCCTCCTCGAGGCTACGTCGAGCCTGTCCCGGACGTCTACCGCATCCTGCGACAGGCCGTAGAGGCCGTCTCGCAGAAGGTGCAGACCCTGGGGTACCCGGAGGACAAGGCCTTCGCCGGCGACCTCACACGCTTTGCGGGCGACCTGGGGACTCTGGAGAAACTATCGAAGAAGGAACTGGCCGGTGAAGCCCTCACCGACGCCGAGTACGCGTTCATCGAGAACATCGGGTACGCCTTCCACCTGTCACGGTCCGGCCTGCCGCATCACCGCGACGTCGTCGAGGAGTTCAGGGACCCGATGGACGACTTGATGGCTGTCGTCGCCGACGTGCACACGGACCCGAACACCCGGCAGGTGCTGGAGGAAGCGGTAGGGGCCCCCTGGACGCTCTACATGGTCTGCCCGGTGGACGGCAAGGCGACCGTGTGCCTAGGCGCCGTCTACGGCTACTATGAGTTCAAACAACCGATGTCGAACAGGCTGACGGACGAAGACTGGCGGAAGATGCTCGCGGACGGAAAGACTCCCGCGCCAGCGTCCTGGCTCGGTCGATACGTCGTCAAGGGAAACTAGAAAACGCTTGTGAGTCAACGCACTTCGGAAACGACCGGCAAGTGGCAACGGTTCTCCGGGACCGGGCGGGTTCTGGAGCTTCTGGGGCTATGCCTTGTGGCTCTCGGCGGGGCGTATGTTGCCGCGCTGGCCTCCGGTAGACTCGGTCTGCCCACGTCGCGGGAACTGATTTTCGAGGGAAAATGGCTGGCCAGCGGGTGGGACCGCTTCCCGTGGCTGGACGGCCTCGGCATGTTTCTGTTCATGTTCCTGCTGCCCGTGGCATGGAGGCGGTTTCGGCTCCGACGGGTCCCGTCCGGCGGGTCACGCCCAACCTTTCGCGTGCTTATCGTTTCCGCGGTCGGTGTCGCGGCCGTCATCCTGGTGTATGCCGCACGTCACCTGGCCGCGGGTCCGTCCGGCGGGTCGCCCCGTGAGGGCCTCGTAATCCTGGGAAGCTACTGGTTTTTCGTGGCTCTGGGTGAGGAGGCCACGTTTCGAGGGATGCTGCAGGCCGGCTGTGAATCGATTGCGGGGCTGCGCGTCGCCCTGCCTGTCGCCACGGTGGCTTTCGTGTTCTGGCACGGCTTGCCCGATTCGGCGACCCAGCTCCTGGTCCAATCGGCCGCCGGCGTCGGTCTGGGTCTGCTCTATCACACAAGCCGCAGTCTCGTCCCTCCTGTGCTCTGCCACTGGCTCTTCAACCTTGTCGTCACCGCCTGATACAGGGCGGGGCGGCACGGGTGAGGCCCGCTTACGTCACAGACAGATTCGACGCCTCGTCCTCTACCGGCGAAGTTAGGTGTTGCCAGAACGGACCCTGGCGTGTATCAATGCAGGCCGCACTGGGCGTCCAGTGACGCCCGGGCAAGCCAACGTGCACCAAAGAAGGAGATTGCGTCCGTGGCTGAGAACCCATCCGCCAATCGAATCTACCAAATCAGGGACGGGATCATCGGGCCCCGGGACCCTCTGCCCCGGAACGTCCGCGAGCGGAAGCTTTCCGACTATCCCCGTCTCTCCAAACCCCACAAAGACCTGGCCCGGAAGCTCTCCAGTCCGTTGATGATGGGGCCGCCCATCTGCGATGAGATGATCGCGTTCGTCGAGCACACCTTCACGGAGGAAGAGGCCTCGGTTGCGCGGCATCTCGGCTTCGTGAGGGGCACGACGGTCGATAGTCTCGCGCGGGCGGAACACGCCCGGGTTGAGGAGATTGAGCCGGTCGTGCGGCGGCTGGCCTCCGAGAAGCACGCCATCGCCGTCCGCGGGACCGACGACAAGGGACGCTATTCCCTGCTGCCCATCTTTCCGGGCATCTTCGAGATGGTCCTCTTCGCACAGTCGCCGGAGACGCTCACCGACTGGCACCGCCGGTTCGCCGAACTCTTCGAAGCGCTCTTCGAGACCGGCTACGTGCTCGACTATCGCGACAGTGCGAAACCCATGGTGCGCTTCCTGTCCATCGGCACGACGATCGCGCACGACGAGTCGGCGCTGCCCACCGACCGGCTGGAAGAGGTGCTCGACCGGTTCAACGTCTTCGGCGTCGGTCACTGCCAATGCCGCATGACCATGCAGGTCCTGGGCCGGGGCTGCGACAAGCCTCTGGAGAACTGCACCGTCATGGGGACGGCGGCCGAGGCGGCGATCCGCTCCGGCTCGGCTAGGTCCGTGTCGAAGCAGGGGATACTCGACATCAAGAAGGAGGCCGAGGCGCACGGCCTCGTGACGTGGGTGATGAACACCGTGTCCGCCAAGAGCCAGATCTCCTGTTCCTGCTGCGGGTGCTGCTGTCACGCGATGCGGGTGGTCAGCGAGTTCAGCGCACCGGGGTCCCTGGCCCCGGCGCACTTCCGGCCGACGTTCGACCTCGCCCGATGCACCTTTTGCGGCAAGTGCGCCCGTGCCTGCCCCATGGCGGCGCTTCGTGTCGACGTTCGCGGCAAGACCCATCACCGTCTGGTGGAGCGCTGCATCGGCTGCGGTCTGTGCGTCCCGGCGTGTGACAAAGCCCACGCCATCGCCATGGAGCCCGCCCCCGATTACAAAATGCCCTACAGGAGCTTTTTCTCCATGCTCGCGTGGACGACCCCCGCCAAGCTCTACGGCGCCTTCAAGGTCTGGAGAAGACGGAGATAAGGCGCTTCTTGCCCCCTCAGCCGCCATGACGGCCCCAGGACCGCCCGTCCCACCTCTCTAGCGGGGATATCCGGCTCTGAAACCACCCTGGAACGTCCGTCAAGACCCCCGAAACCGCGCAAGAGTCCTATACCGTCCAAGCTGTATAATTCCCCTAAGCTATAAAGATCTTTCAGCCGATAGAGTTAAAGGCGAACTCTGCGCTGGGAACTAAGGCTCAGGCCTGTTCGGAGGTCCCCGCCATGAGGAACGGCAAGAAGCGCCTGTTGTTTGTGGATGACGAGTCGGCTTGTCTGAGAGCGATCGAGCGGATGCTTCGCGGTCAGAGGCGGGTGTGGGAGATGCACTTCGTGACGGGGGTGCAGCAAGCCCTCGACGCGGTCGAGGGGACCGACTTTGATTTAATCATTGCGGACATCCGCATGCCGGAGCGGGACGGGTTCGACCTGTTGGCGGAGCTTCGCAAGACCGAGAGGACGAGGGACCTCCCCGTGGTCATGCTGACAGGTCTCGGGGACGACGACCTCAAGTGTCTCGCCCTCAACCAGGGGGCGACCGACCTGTTGACCAAACCCATCTTGCTCGAAGACCTCACCGCCCGCATCCGCAGCGTCTTGCGTCTCAAGTCCTGCCAGGACGAACTCCGACAGTTGAACGACGCCCTGGAGCGGAAGGTGGCGGAGCGGACCCGCGAGCTCGAGAGGTCCCACATCGACATCCTGTGGCGGCTGGCGAAGGCCGGGGAATATCGCGACGAGGCCACGGGCGAGCACATTGCCCGGGTCGGCTGCTACAGCCGGCTCCTCGCCAAAGAGATGAACCTGCCAGAGACGTTCGTCGAGACGATCTTCCTGACGGCCCCGCTCCACGACATCGGCAAGATCGGAATCCCCGACAGCATCCTCCTTAAACCCGGGAAGCTTACGCCCCCGGAGCGGAACCTGATGCAGAAACACTGCGCCATCGGCGCCGACATCCTCCGCCAGGAGCCGAGAGGGATGAGGCTGCTCCTCGGACGCGCCGACAGTGAAACACACGCCCCAGGGAACGGGAGAGACAACCGACTCCTGGACATGGCGGTCTCGATTGCCATGGGCCATCACGAGCGATGGGACGGCCATGGCTATCCGGCAAGGCGGTCGGGAGACGACATTCCGCTCGAAGCCCAGATCGTGGCCTTGGCGGACGTCTATGACGCGTTGTGCTCTGCCCGTCCGTACCGCCCCGCGTTTCCCGAACGGAAAGCCCTGGCCATCCTGAGGGCAGAGGC
>Ga0315277_10003518_pt1 | contig 21218 bp, 10 predicted proteins | sample YL17G05_15_MG_FD_203695 | JGI IMG/M metagenome (GOLD analysis project Ga0315277, IMG submission 203695) | Sediment microbial communities from Yellowstone Lake, YNP, Wyoming, USA - YL17G05_15 | ecosystem: Environmental > Aquatic > Freshwater > Lake > Sediment | place: USA: Wyoming | collected...
CAGGACGCTCAGCTCCTCGGAGCCGAAAACGTGATATGCCGGGACAATTAGGAACTCTCCCTGCCGCGGCGCATACGGCGCCGGCACGTTCGCGAAATACGGCGTGTCCTTCGCGCCCGAAGGCTCGATGAGCCGCCTGCCGGGGTCGCCGCCGTGGAGCGGCCCGCCGACTTCTATCTGGAACTTGTTCACCGCCTGCACCGAATTCCACCCCGGCGCCCAGAAACGGGCGACGAGCGCCGACGGCGGCCGCCCCTGGTAGCCTTCCATCGAATGCGCAAGCGGCGAGTCGGGGTCGTCCGGCGGCTGCGGCTCGTGAACGTCGATATGGGCCGTCATCGCGGTCCTGCCGCTGTAACGCTCGTGCATCCGTGGGATCTTTTGGGCGACCTCCCTGAAGCCCGCGGGCGGCACAATCGTCGGTATCTCCGCGAGCGCCGGCGCCGCCTGGACAATCGCCTCCGTCACGTCGTCGAGTTTCGTCCAGCGGGCCTGCCGTGCCCTGCCCGCGGCCCCCGCCAGGTCCGTCGCCCATCGCCAACCCGCCTGTATCGGCTGCTCGGCCGCGAAAACCTCGTAGAACCGCTGCGCGCGCCCCTCGCTGTTGACGAGCGTGCCCGAGACCTCCGCAAACGTCGCAGCCGGCAACACGATCTCCGCCTTCGAGGCGGTGGCGGTCATGAGGTGATCTATCACGACCACGTGCCTGGCCGCGGAAAAGAGCGCTTCCGCGGACGCCTTGTCGAGCCGGCGGCATATATCGTTCTCGGCGATGATCACCGTGTCGGCCGCGCCGCTTTTCACCGCGGCAAGCGCAAGTTCGAGAGAACCGCCGCCGATGAGCGCCGCGCCGATGCTGTTGCATTCGCTAACCATGAAGGCGAGGCCCGCCGGCCGGGCCGTCTTCTCGAGCGCCCACGCCACGTTTGCCGCCGCCTGTATCACGGCCTCGCTGCCGCAGCCCGTGCCGGAAATGACAAGCGGGCGCCTGGCCTCTTTCAACGCGCCTGCGATTCTCGCCGCAAGCGCCCCGGTTTCTTCCGAAAGCGCGCCTGCGCCCGGCGCCTTCGTGTCGATCGCATGCGCGACGGCGAATGCGAGCCGCGCGATGTCGTCCGGCGCGCCGCGGAAGATGCCCGCAGCCTGGCCGTCGATCTTCGTCCTGTCCGGCGTTGCCACAAAGAGCGGGCTCTTCTCCTGCTGGATAACCTCCCGCATCGCCGTGTCGTGCCACCGCGGGATCTCGAGATCCTTCGGTATCTCGCCGAGAGGTTTCTGAAGGAGCGCCTCCCTGAGCGACAGGACCGTCATCGGGGCCGTGTTGGGCACATCCTCGCCCACGATGAAGATCGCGTCGGCCGAACGGATGTCGCCAAGTGAAGGCGTTCGCGACGGCCCGCGCCTCAGAACGTCGACTATGGAAGTTACCAGGCGGCTTTCGCGTTCGGACATCCCGTGGTAAAACCGGTCCGCTCCCACGAGCGTCTTCAGCGCGAAATTCGTCTCAAGCGATGCCCGCGGCGAGCCGATCCCGATGGCCCTCCCGCCGGGGATAAGCCTGCCCACGAACTCGACGGCGTCTTTCTTCGGCGTCGGCTTCAGGTTCCCGCTCTTGTCGCGCGCGAGCGCCTGCCGGATGCGCCTTTCGCCGTTCACGAACTCGTACCCGTAGCGCCCGCGGTCGCAGAGGAAATACCCGTTCACCGCGCCGTTGAACCGCGAGTGTATTCGGCGCAGCATCCCGCAGCGTTCGCCGGGGATGGTGTTACACCCGAGGCCGCAGTGCACGCAGACCGAAGGCGCCGTCTGGAGGTCCCACTTGCGCGTGTAATGCCCGGCAAGCGTCTTGTCGTCGAAAACCCCCGTCGGGCAGACCTCCGCCAGGTTCCCGCTGAACTCGCTTTCGAGCGCGCCCGGCTCGTGCCTGCCGAAGTAAACGTCGTCGTGCCACCCGAGCACAGCCAGATCGCGCCCGCCCGCCGTGTCCCGGTAGAACCTCACGCACCGGTAGCACTGGATGCACCGGTTCATCTCGTGCGTCACAAAGGGGCCGAGGTACTGGTTGCGGTGCGTCCTTTTCGTGAAGCGGTACCTGCGGTAGACGTGTCCCGTCATCACCGTCATGTCCTGCAGGTGGCACTCGCCCCCCTCGTCGCACACGGGGCAGTCGTGCGGGTGGTTCACCATGAGCCACTCGATGACGTTCGCCCTGAACTTGACGGCCTCCGGGTCGTCTATCGATATCCGCGCGCCGTCTTTCGCGCTCGTCATGCAGGCCATCGTAATCCGGCCGCGCGCGTCCTTTTCGTCCTTGAACTCCTTTATCGCGCACAGCCTGCACGCGCCCACCGAATGCATCGCCGGGTGCCAGCAGAAGTACGGCACGTTAAACCCCAGCGACAGGCACACGTCGAGGAGGTTCCTGTGTTCGCCCTCGAACCGGTACGGCTTGTTGTCGACGTAAAGCGTCGCCACGGCTACCTCCAGGGGCACCTCTTCTCGGTAACGTGTCTCTCGAAATCGGCTTTGAGATACTTGAGCGCCCCTTCGAGCGGCATCGCCGCGCCCGGCGCCAGCGCGCAGAACGTTGCCCGCTCGTCCAGCCACTTCGCGTGGTCCTCCAGGACCTCGATGTCGCCCGGCCGCCCGTCGCCCTTTTCCAGCGCCTCAAGCGTCCGCATCACCCACGGAAGCCCCTCGCGGCAGGGCGTACACCATCCGCACGACTCGCGCGCGAAGAAAAGCTCGAGGCTGTAAAGCATGCCCACCGGGCAGGTCTTGTCGTCGAGGACGATGATCGTGCCCGTGCCGAGGCGGCTTCCCGTTTTTGCCATTGAGGCGTAGTCCATCCGCGCGTCAAGGTGCTGCTCGACGAGAAGCCTCGTCGATGCGCCGCCGGGCAGAAACCCCCGCAGGCGATACCCGTCCTGCATCCCGCCCGCGTGTTCCTCGATGATCTCTCGAACAGTAGTCCCCACCGGCAGCTCCCAGACCCCCGGCCTCTTGACGCGCCCGCTCGCGCCGTAGAGTTTCGTCCCTCCCTCTTCGGTGTATGCCAGGCTCTTGTACCACTGCCAGCCGTGGTTGACGATGTGGACGACCGTGCAGATGGTCTCGACGTTATTCACGACTGTGGGCTTGCCCCAGAGTCCGCAGTCGACCGCGTGCGGCGGCTTGTAGCGCGGAATCGCACGCTTCCCCTCGATCGCGTTGAGCATCCCCGAAATGTCCCCGCACATGTACCGCCCGGCGCTCGTGTGAAGGTACAGATCCATGCTGAACGGCGAGCCGAGGATGTTCCTGCCGAGGTAATGCCTCTCGTATGCCTCCCCAATGGCCTTGCTCAGCCGCTTTTCCGACAGTTTGTACTCCCACCGAAGGAAGATGTAGGCCACTTCGGCCTCGACCGCGTACGCCGTTACTATCGTGCTCTCTATTAACTGGTGCGGGTCGCCCTCCATCAAAAAGCGGTCCTTCATCGTCCCCGGCTCCATCTCGTCGGCGTTGACGACCACGTACTTCGGCCTTCGCGCCTCCGGCCCCATCGGGACCCCGTGCCACTTTTTCCCCGCCGGGAAACCCGCCCCCCCGCGCCCCGGAACGTACGCCTTTTCGACCTCGGCCTGGACCTCCTCCGGCGTCATCCTGAGCGCCTTTCGAAGCCCCTGGTAGCCGCCGGCCTGCTCGTACTCGTTTATGTCCATGGGCTCGCGGCCGGGGCGGAAGTTTTTCGTGAGCGGCTTTTCCCGAATCATCTACTTGTACCTTCCGAGGATCTCGTCGGCCTTCGCGGCCGTGAGGTTCCCGTGCACGTCCTCGTCGACCATCATCGCCGGCGCCTGTTCGCAGACGCCGAGGCACGCCGTCGGCAGCATTGTGAAACGCCCGTCCGCGGTCGTCTCGCCCATCCCTATGCCGAGACGCTTCGAAATGTGCTCGCGAATCTCGTTATATCCCATGATCCAGCAGCTCACGCTGTCGCAGAGAATGATGACGTGCCTTCCCACCGGCTGCCGATAGATGCGCGAATAAAACGTCGCGATGCCGTCCACCTCGTCCGGCGTCTGGCCCATGAACTCGGCAATATCCCTCACTCCCTCGTCCGAAACCCACCCGCGGTGCGCCTGGACGATTTTCAGGGCCTCGGCTGTCGCGCCGGCCTTGTCCGGGTAATGCCCGAGGTAAGGCTCGAGTTCCCTTTTTTCTTCGTCGGTCAGCATCCGCCTCGATCGCCTCGAAAGACGTCGCGCTTATCGGTCCACGTCCGCCAGCACATAATCAATGCTGCCCAATATCGCCACGAGGTCCGGTATCATCATGCCCCTGCACATCATCGGCACCATCTGGATGTGCGGGAACGACGGCGTCCTTATCCGAACCCGATACGCGATCGTGTTGCCGTCGCTGACAAGGTAGTACGTGTTATTTCCTTTCGTTGCCTCAATGCCGACGGCGGCCTCGCCCGCGGGAATCACCGGCCCCCAGGTCACGCCGAGAAAATGGTCAATGAGCGTCTCTATGTCGTGCATCGTGCGTTCCTTCAAGGGCGGCGTGGCAAGCGGATGCCTCGACTTGTATTCCCCGGCCGGCATGTTCTTAAGGCACTGCTCGACAATCCGCAGGCTCTGCCTCATCTCCTCGACGCGTACGTAAGCCCTGTCGTACGAGTCGCCGCGCGTGCCCGTCGGAATGTCGAACTCGAACCGGTCGTACCCGCCGTATGGCCTCTTCTTGCGGAAATCCCACTCGAGCCCCGTCGCCCGAAGCATCGGCCCTGTCGCGCCCCACTCGATTGCGTCCGCCGTCGTGAATGCCCCTATCCCGCGCGTGCGCATCTTGAAGAAGCGGTTCGCCATCACCATCTTGTCGTACTTCGCGAGGCGCTTGCGCATGTACGCGACGAAATCGCCCACGAGTCTGTCCCAGCCGTCCGGCAGGTCCTGCGCGACGCCGCCGATGCGAAACCAGTTCGGGTGCATCCTCGCGCCGGTTATCGCCTCCGCGATGTCGAACGCCCTCTCGCGGTCCGTGAACATGTAAAACACAGGCGACATCATCCCCAAGTCCTGCGCGAACGTCCCGTAGAAGACCAAATGGCTGATTACGCGGAATAACTCCGCCGTCATGATCCGTATCACCTTCGCCCTGTCCGGCACTTCTATCCCACCTAACCTCTCAACCGCGAGCACGTAGGGGAAGTTGTTCATCACTCCGGCAAGGTAATCCACGCGGTCGGTATACGGAATGTAAGTGTGCCACGACTGCCGCTCGCCCATCTTCTCCGCGCCGCGGTGGTGAAATCCTATGTCGCACGCCGCGTCCGCTATCCTCTGCCCGTCGAATTGAAGCACCACGCGCAAGAGCCCGTGCGTCCCCGGGTGGTGCGGCCCGACGTTTACGAACATGTAGTCGAAGTCCTCGCCGCGCCGTTTCATCCCCCATTCCTCCGGCCGGAAGACAAGCTGCTCCTCGAAGGCCGCCTGCATCTCGCCGGTCATCCGGAACGGTTCCATCTCCGTCGCGCGCGCGGGGTGGTCCTTCCTCAGTGGGTGCCCCTTCCACCACGGCGGCATGAGTATACGCGTCAAATGCGGGTGGCCGCTCACCCTGATGCCGAACATGTCCCACAATTCCCGCTCGTACCAGTTGGCTGAGGGCCAGACGTCCGTAACCGTATCGACGGCCGGCGTCTCGCCCTCGAGCCCCACCTTCACGCGCACGTCTTCGTTTCGCCCGAACGAGAGCAGGTGGTAAACGACCGTGAAGTCGCTCTGCGGCTGCCCCTGGCGGTTTGTCCTCTCCCGCTCGTCGATTGCCGTAAGGTCATAGAGCATGAGGTAGGGGCTTTCGGCCTCGCACTTGAGGTACCTGAGGATCTCCTTTGCTCGCGTCGTCGTCGTCCAGAAGGTGGCAATGCCGTCCGCCGTCGCTTGAGGCGTCACCGCCTCCGAGCCGAAGCGCCCTGCGACTTCCCGGATGACGTCTTGTCTTTCGGCCATTCCGCTTACCTGGTCTCCGGCCGCTTCCGTCAAATCTCGTCAGGCGGCGCGAGACGCGTCTGCTTCTGCCTCTCTGCGCGCTTCAAGTCTCTCATGGTAGGCGGTTCGCCCTTGTAGACTCCCTGCGGCCCCACCACCCAGCTCAAGGGGCGCTTCTCTTTGCCGACCGCGTCCCGTAATAGCAGCAGCCCCTCCATGAACGCGTCCGGGCTCGGCGGGCAGCCTTGTATGTAAACGTCCACCGGCAGGAACTTGTCGACCCCCTGGACGACGCTGTAGATGTCGTACATGCCGCCCGAATTCGCGCACGATCCCAGCGAGATAACCCATCGCGGCGCCATCATCTGCTCATAGAGCCGCTGGATTACCGGCGCCATCTTGATGAAGACCGTCCCGCCGATGACCATGAGGTCGGCCTCGCGCGGCGACCCGCGGAGGACCTCCGCGCCGAACCGCGCGATGTCATACCGGCTCGTCAGGCTCGTCGCCATCTCGACGTAGCAGCACGAGAGGCCGAAGTTGAACGGCCATATCGAGTTCTTGCGGCCCCAGGCGAGTATTGACTGAAGGCTCGTCAGAAGGACTCCGTCTCCCCTGGCGCCTCGGCCCGTGCCTGCCGGGCCCGCGGTCCCCCAGCCGCGCTTACTGTCGGGGATTGGCATCTTCCGCCGCCTCGCTTTCGCCCGGCCCGCTCTTGCCCGCGCGTCCGGTCCTTACCCAATCGAGCGCGCCTTCCGCCCAGAGGTAGACCAGCGCCGCCACGAGTATCGCCACGAAGACGAGAAGCGCCGCGTATCCTCTCCAGCCCAGCTCCCTCGCCGCAACCGCCCACGCGAAGATGAACGCCGACTCAACGTCGAAGATAACGAAGAAAATCGCAATGAGGTAGAACTCGTTCGCGAAGCGCAGCCTCGCCGAACCGGTTGGAGGGACCCCCGACTCGTACGGTTGGCCTGTCGTCCTCTCGCTGTGCCTCTCTCCGAGGACGTACGAGATGAAGAGTGTCGCCGCGGCCGTAAAGACGACGAGCCCTACGTAGAGCGCCAACGGCCACAGCGCCGCTGCGGATGCCTCCGGCAACGCACGCCTCCTTCTTTACCGGCCCGAGTGCCGCCTTCCGCCCTCAAGCCTTCGCGCGTTGGAGCGCCGCCGTCTAAGGTCGGTGCCTCTCGACGAGCCGCCTCGCGCGCTCCACGACGTTTTCCACGGTGAAACCGAAATGGCTGAAATTATCCTTCGCTGGCGCGCTCGCGCCAAAGGTCGTCATCGCGATTACGTCGCCCGTGTCGCCCACCCACTCGCTCCACCCGAGCGCCGATCCCGCCTCGACCGCAAGCCTCGCCTTCACTCTCGGCGGCAGGACGCTGTCGCGATAGTCCTGCGTCTGCCGGCGGAAAATCTCCCAACTCGGCATGCTCACGACGCGCGCGTCGATGCCCTCGGCTGCGAGCTTTTCCTTCGCGCCCAGGGCCAGTTGCACCTCGCTGCCCGTCCCGATGAGTATCGCCTGCGGCGCGGCCCCGTTCTCCTTGGCGAGTACGTACGCGCCCTTGAGCAGTCCCTCCGCCCCCGCCGCCTTCGTCCTGTCGAAGACGGGGACCTTCTGCCGGGTGAGTACGATAACGGTGGGACCTTCCTTTCGCATCATCGCCGCGCGCCACGCAAAGACCGCCTCGTTCGCGTCCGCCGGCCGGATGACGCACATGTTCGGCATCGCCCGAAACGACGCCAGGTGCTCGATCGGCTGGTGCGTCGGCCCGTCTTCGCCGAGCCCTATCGAGTCGTGCGTCATCACGTAGATGACCGGCAGCTCCATGAGCGCCGCCAGGCGCATCGCCGGCCTCGCGTAATCCGTGAAGATGAAAAACGTCGCCGCGAACGGCCTCACCCCCCCGTGGAGGTACATGCCCGACGACGCCCCGCACATCACGTGCTCGCGCACGCCGTAGGTGAGGTTCCGATTCGCGTGCGTCCCCCTCTCGAAGTAGCCCTGCTCTCCCAAAAGCGTCTTCGTCGACGGAGACAGGTCCCCGCTTCCGCCCATGATCCACGGCACCTTGGCCGCGATCGCCCTCAAGGCGTTGCCGCCCGCGTCCCGCGTCGCCATCGGCCCTTCGGAAGGGGCGAACACTGGGAGTTGGGCGTCCCACCCGTCGGGCAGTTTCTGCAGAATCGCCTCCTCGAGGCGCGCGGCAAGTTCCGGGTACGCGCGTTCGTACGCGTCGAGCCTCCTCGTCCAATCCGACTCGTGCTCGGCGCCGCTCTCTATCGCCCGCCGCATGTGCCGGTAGACCTCTTCCGGAACGAGGAATCTCGCGTCCTCCGGCCACCCGTAGAACTTCTTCGTGAGCCTGACCTCTTCCTCGCCGAGGGGCTCCCCGTGTGCCTCCCTCGTGTCCTGCCGGTGCGGCGCGCCGTAGCCGATATGCGTGCGCAGGATGACCAGCGACGGCCTCTCCTTCTCGTCCTGCGCCCGTTTCAATGCCCCCGTAATCGCCTCGAGGTCGTTTGCCCTGTCGCCCAGGTTCTCGACGTGCCAGTGATACGCCTCGAAGCGCTTCGCCGCGTCGTCGGTGTACGTCAGTTCCGTCGGCCCCTCGATGCTGATGTGATTGTCGTCGTAGACGCATATGAGCTTTCCGAGGCCGAAGTGGCCGGCCAGCGACGCCGCCTCGTGCGAAGCGCCCTCCATCAGGTCCCCGTCGCTCATGAATGCGTACGTGTAATGGTCCACTATCTCGTGTCCGGGGCGGTTGAAAACGGCCGCAAGGTGCGCCTGCGCCATCGCCATGCCGACGGCGTTCATTATCCCCTGTCCCAGCGGCCCCGTCGTCGTCTCGATGCCGGCCGTCCTCGCGTGCTCGGGGTGCCCCGGGGTCTTGCTCCCCCACTGGCGAAAGCTCTTTATGTCGTCGACCGTCACGTCGTATCCGGCGAGGTGAAGCACCGCGTACTGAAGCATGCTCGCGTGGCCGTTTGAAAGGACGAACCTGTCGCGGTTGAACCACTTCGGGTTGCGCGGGTTGTACCGGAGGAAACGCGTCCACAGCACGTACGCAAGCGGAGCCAGCGCCATCGGCGCCCCGGGGTGGCCCGACTGCGCCTTCTGGACGGCGTCCATCGCCAGCGTCCGGATAGTGTTTATGCAGAGTTCGTCGATGTTTTTCGTGCCGGCCTCCTCTGCGGCGGTTCCGGCCGACTGTCCCATGATTGCCTTTCCTTTCCCGGCTGTCCGCCGCCGGATTCGCGCCGCCCGAAGTTTACCCGGCGACAAGCCCCAACTTCGCCAATTCCGCGCACGTCTTCTTCAGGTCCGTGTGGTGAATGCCGCGGATTCCGAGCCCGGCGGCCACCTCCACGAACATCTGCCGGTCGTCGACGTAAACCGCTTCCCCGGGCGACGCCTGCGCGATATCAAGCGCAATCCTGTATATGTCCTCGTCGGGCTTGCGGTAGTGCACGAAGCACGAGCAGACGAAGAACTGGATGAAGTCCGTCAGTTTGAACGCGCCGATCCGGTAGGTCGTCAGTTCCCGCCCCTCGTTGCTCACCGCGCCGACGTGCAGGTTGTAGCGCGCCGCAAGTTCCCGCATTGCCTTGATCGTCTCCGGGTACGGTTTCGACTGGCCGAACATGAAGGCCTTGAATTCCTGTTTCGAAAACGGCCTCGGCGTGTAAAACACCAGCCGGTCGAGGTACGTGTCGAGACTGAGCTTGCCTTCTTCGTATGTATCGAACGTAAGATGGTGCCGCTCGTCCATCTCCTCCCAGTCGAGTTCGAACTTTTCCGCCGCCTGCCGGCGCATCCGCCGGTCCCATCCGTTGGTGAGTAGCACCCCCCCGATGTCCAGTAACAGCACCGATATGTCGGAAGGTGCAGCCACGATATCCTCCTTTCGCCGCCCCGCGCCTCCCCCTCACCCGCCGGCAGAGGGGCGGGGGAGGGCGTTATCGAAAGACAAGGCGGATATAGTCTTGCGGCAGGACCTGTCCCCATTCTTCCCCGAAGTCGAGGTCCGCTAACTCCGTAAACACGCCTCGCCCCGCCCTTGCTCCCATTTCTTGCCCCTTGCGCCGCGGCCGGACCGCTGGGGTTCTGTCTGCGCGGACGCCCAGGAACCCCCCAGGCGCGGCAAGCGCTGCCGGCGCAAAGCCGAATCGCGTACGCCCCCGCCGACTCCGGACGCGCAAGAGCCAGGGCTGTTGCCGCTGAGACGGGCCGACTTCCCCGGCTTAACCTTCGATTTGGGCGATCCCCGCCGGCGGCAGTTCGACGCTGTGCGCGCCCGCGCCGAATCGTCTCGTCTCGCGGCGAACCGCCTCTCCAGTGCAGGACGTGATTGTTACCTGTCTCTTGCCGGCGCTCTCCGGCAGTAGAACCGCGAGGCGGTCCTGGAATGTGCCGTTGACGAGGATGATTTGCGAGGGGAGGGGCCCCCTGACGACCAGGCCCCCTGAGCCGTACGCCGCCGCCAGGAGTTTCTCGTTGTTTCGCGCGACCACTGACGGGTAAAGCATCCCCGGCTCCGCCGGCTCGAAATCCCCGTCGACCAGGACGTCGCGGTGTTTTCTCCAAAACGTGAGGTAGTGCCGGACCATTTCCACGTGTTGCGCAGGTATCCGGTCGAGAAGGACGCTCACCTGCGGCACGGCGAAGAGCGTGTGCACGAGCTGCATCGCCGCGCTCTCGACCGGTTCGCCCGCGTTCCACGTCACCATGTCGCTGTGCGCAGGCGTGCGCCCCGAGAGAAGCCTGATGTCGATGGTCTTTATCCGGTTGCCGTGGTAATCGCCGGGCGCGTCGCCCGCCCGAAACATGTTCCCGTACTTGCGCATGAGGGGCCCCACGTAACTCTGCCGGAACTCGATGAGAATATCACGGTTCATCGCCCTGAGCCGCGTCATCGTGTCCGTCAGCAGCCTGTCGACCGCAAGCGGCACCGAGTCGATATCCCTTCCTCCGCCGAGCGTCTCCCGCGTCTCCGGCGTCAGCTCAAACGTGTCGACGAAGTCGAGTTTGAAGCCGTCAATCCCGTACCTTTTGACGAAACCCTCATAAAGCGTGATGAGGTATTCCCGCACGTCCGCGAATCGCGGGTCGAGGACGAACCAGCCCGATTTCGACGCCGGGTCGAGGACCTTCTCCTTGAAGCGCGCGTACGCCTTTGAATGCACTCCCACCAGCGGCACGGAGAACCAGAGGATGTACTTCATGCCGATCTCGTGGACGCGCGCGACGTGCCCGGCGAAGTCCGGGAGTTTGTTCGCGGTCACCTCCCAGTCGCCGCAATACGCGTACCCCCGGCTCGTGTCGTCCGTCTGCCAACCGTCGTCAACAATAATCGATTCCATGCCGAGGGGCTTGGCAAGGGCGCACTGCCGCTCGAGGCCTTCGGGTTCGAGCCGCTGGTGGAAACTGTACCACGACGAATACATGGGCAGCCGCGCGTGTTCGGGCGCCGCCGCCGGCGCCGCGTCCGGCATCGCCGCCCACCAGTCGCTCACGTCCTTGAGCGCCTTGTGATACGGAACCGCTCGCCCGTCGAGCCTGAGTTCGGCTTCGTACCTGACGAGCGGCGGCAGCGGCTCCGCGAAAAGCGTGACTTCGCATCTTATCGTCGCGGTTTCCTCGATGACTCCAGCCGCGAGGCTGACCGCGTTCATCGCGTCCGAAAACGCGAAACTGAGCGCGTTCGTGCCCGACGAAGCGAAAAGGGCGTACACGGGTGCGTCGGACGTGTTCTTGCTCCTCGATATTCTCCTCGCCCTCCACTCGGGCAGGATCGTGCGGTCCGTGCCGCACCCCGGAAACCACTTGAGGTGCGTGCCGACAAGCGGGTGCTCCCATACGAGTCTCATTTCGTTCGGCCGCGCCGGCTTGTCCGCCTCCATGACGAGACGCACTTGCCACAGGCCCTCGACCTCTTCGCGCGCGCTCAAACGCACCCTGAAGGCGCCGGCCTCCCCCTCGGCGGTCACGAGATACCGCCCCGCCTGAACCCTCGCCAGGAACGCCATACGCGCCCTTCCTCATCGGTACTTTCTTGTGCCCGCCGCTGCCGGCCGCCGCACAATCATACGTCGGCCTCGCCGACCAGTCCACGCCCGAGGGCTTCTCGGCGCGGACTCCCGCCGCCCAAGGATGTGGCGTAAGCCCGCGCAAAGCCATAGAATACTGCGCAGCCTGACTGGACGCCCCGCCTTTACCATACTCCGGCGCGCCGTGCGTGGCTCCAGTTCGCGGGGCAGGGGGGTGGCAAGGATTCCCGGAAAATGGGATTGAGTATGCCTGACGGCATCTTTACTGGTAAGCCTTATGAAGGACCGGGCGCCGTGCTGACGACGCTTCACGGCGACCTTGCGCTTCCGGCGTTTCTCCCCGACGCCACGAGGGGCGTGTTGAAAAGCCTCGACAGCGCGGACATGATCGCGTGCGGCGTGTCCGGCCTGGTCGTCAACGCCTTTCACCTCCAGTCGCACCCCGGCATAAGCGTCGTCAGCGCCCTTGGCGGCATCCACGCGTTCATGAACTGGCCGCGCCCCGTGATGTCGGACTCCGGCGGCTTCCAGGTCTTCTCCCTCATCGGCGAATCGGACAAACTCGGCAGCGTCACCTCGAAAGGCGTGCGTTTCCGCAGGACCAAAGGCGCCGAATCCCGGCTCCTGACGCCCGCAAAGTCGATCCAGGCCCAGTTCAAAATCGGCGCGGACGTCCTCGTCTGCCTCGACTACTGCACCCGTCCCGAGGCCTCCAGGGACGAGGAGGAAAAGAGCGTGGAACTCACCGTCCTCTGGGCCCGGATGTGCAAGGCCGAGTACGAACGCCGCGCCGACGAGACGCGCCGGAAGCCCCTCCTTTTCGCCGTCGTCCAGGGCGGCGGCAGCCCCGAGCTGCGCCGCCGGTGCGCCGAGCAGCTCCTCGAAATCGGTTTCGACGGCTACGGCTTCGGCGGCTGGCCGCTCACGGACGAGGGGCAGCTGAGTGAGATGGTGCATTTCACCGCCGAGCTTATACCCGCGGGGTATCCCAAGTGGGGCCTCGGCATCGGCAACCCGCGCGCCCTCGTCGAGGCCGCCGCCTGCGGCTACAACCTCTTCGACTGCGTCATCCCCACGAGGGACGCGCGACACCGGAGGCTCTACATCTTCAAATCAAAGCCGGAGGATGCGCCTCGCAGCCCATCCGGTTTCTACGACGTCGTCCACATCCAGGACGAAAAGCACAACCGCGACTCGCGCCCCCTTGACTCGCGCTGCGACTGCCTCTGCTGCCGCAACTATTCGCGCGCGTACCTGCACCACCTTTTTCAAATCCGCGACGCCCTCGCCCTGCGCCTCGCGACGATCCACAACCTGCGTTTCTACACGATGCTTCTCGAGGCCCTTCGAGCGCCTTCGGCCGCCCGCGATGAAAGGGCCCGCGGATGACTCGGCCGACCGCGGAGGAAGTCGCCCGCGCCGTTACGGAGTCGCCGAAGTACCGCTGTCTTTCCCGTGAAACCGTCGACCGAATCGCCGCGTGGGCCGTCGCGCGAAGCCCCTCCCGCGCCGGCGCCGTCAAGCGCGCCAAGCGCAAACTCCACGAGGTCCACGGCGCTTACCTTGGCGCCTGGGACCCCCGCCGCGTCGAAGAACTGCTCTTTTCGCCGCGGCCGTCCGGCGACGCCGCCGTCCGTGACGCTTGCCGCGAGATCCTCTCCCGGCATGCTTCCACGCGCGAGCGCCTGCCGATCCTCGACTCGTTCTATCGGCGCATCTTCGAAATCACCGGCGTTCCGCGCCGCCTCCTCGACGTCGGCTGCGGCCTGGCGCCGTTTGCCCTGCCGTGGATGTCGCTGCCGAAAGACTGCGAATACGTCGCCACCGAGATCGACGCCCGCATCGTCTCCCTCGTGAACCGCCTCTTCGAAACCGAGTCGCAGAAAGGCGCCGCCCATTGCCGCGACGTCCTCGCGGCAATCCCTGACGGCGAGTTCGACGTCGTTCTCCTGCTGAAGATGCTCCCCACCCTCGAGCGGCAGCAGAAAGGCTGCGCCGGCCCGCTCCTGCGCGCACTCGACGCCCGCTTTGTAGTCGTCTCCTTCCCCGTGCTTTCGCTCGGTGGCCGAAAGAAGGGCATGCCGCACCATTACCGGAAAATGATGGACAGGGCGCTCGACCTCTCGCCTAGGCCGGCCGTGCCTGTAGAGCTTGAGGGCGAACTCCTCTTCGTCGTCGACAAGAACAGCCCGTGACCTCCACGACTTGATGACCGCCCGACTCCTCCGGCTGCTTGACCGAGTTGCACGCGCTTTACAACGCTAACGTTGGCGACGACGTGTGCTGGCGATCGCAGGCGTCCGGCGTTGCCTCGCTGTTTATTTGTTAAATTTTGCAAAATCCGGCTTGAACGGGGGACAGGGGCGTGTTATAAGGGCGGCCTTGCAGAGCTCAATGTCTGCGGTTGCATCTCGTCCGACATCCATCGCGCGACCCGTGTGCCCGAAGCGATTTGCGCGGCACCGGACAGAAGGGGGGTGATGCCTGGGGGTAACCGGCCCGGTGTTCACGGCCCCACGATTGAGAAACATATTAGAGGGGGGTATTCCGATGAAGAAATCATGTCTGATCTTTTTGGCATCGGTCGTTCTCGGTTTCACGGCAAGTCTCTCACAGGCTGTCACATACGAGGTCGGGCCCGGAAAGCCGTACGCAAATATCGGCGACGTGCCTCTGGAAGACATAGCGCCCGGCGACACCGTCCTCATCTACTACCGCGATACCCCGTACAAGGAGAAGTGGGTCATCGTGGCTCCGGCGACCCAGAGTAACCCGGTTGTCTTCAGGGGCGTCCCGGGGCCGGGGGGAGAACTGCCCGTTATCGACGGCCAGGACGCCGTCACGCGCACGCAGCTCAACTTCTGGGGCGAGGAGCGCAGCATCATCAAGATCGGCGGCTCTAACGTCCCCTACTGCGGAGCGGACTCGCCCGACCCGTCCTACATAATCGTCGAAAACCTCGAGATCAAGAACATTCTGCCGTCGTACACCTTTACGGGCAGAAACGGCCTCACCTCATACGTGGAGACCGGTTCCCCGGTGTGGGTCGAGAGGGGCAATCGCATCACGATCAGGAACTGTATCCTCCACACGAGCGCCAACGGCTTCAGCACCTCCAGCGGCTCGAAGGAAATCACGCTCGAGGGCTGCTACCTCCACGACAACGGCATGGAGAACAACATCTACCGCCACAGCATCTACACGGAGTCGCACGGCATATATTTCCAGTACAACCGCCTCGGGCCTCTGCGGGCCAGCTGCACCGGCAACAACCTCAAGGACCGTTCCTGCGGCCTCGTGGCCAGGTACAACTGGATCGAAGCGGGCGCCAGGCAGCTCGACCTCGTGGACTCCGATTACGCCGACATCAGGAGCGACCCGCGGTACGGACACGACCACGTTTACGGCAACGTGCTCTATGAGACGTGGGACGACATCCAGAGGCAGATGGTCCACTTCGGCGGTGACAGCGGAGTCGCCGATAACTACCGGATGGGGCCGCTCCAGTTCTACAACAATACCGTCGTGTCCAAAAGGACGGGGCAGACGTCCCTCTTCCGGCCGCAGACCGATCAGCAAACCGTCGACTGCTTCAACAACATCGGCTACGTCACCGCGGCGGGCACGTACTTCCACGTCCGCGAGTCGAACGGCACGGTAAACATTTCCCACAACTGGTTCAAGACGGGCTACGTCGGCGGGACGGGAGTGGTTGACGACGGGACGAACATAACCGGCAGCGCCCCCGGCTTCGTGGACTTCGCCAACGAGGATTTCCAGATCGCGGCCGGGTCGCCCTGTATCGACCAGGGCAAGGATCTCCCCGCGTCGTTGCTGCCGGATTACGACGTGATTTACCAGTACGTCAAGCACCAGGGCTGCCAGTCCCGGCCGAGCGACCACGTGCTTGATATCGGGGCATACGAATACGACTCCGCCCACCCGCTCGAGGTATTGACGACGACGCTCCCGGACGGTTACCGCGCCGTCGCTTACTCGGCTCTCTTGAGGGCCATAGGCGGGGTGAAGCCCTACGCGTGGTCTGTGATCTCCGGCAGCCTGCCCGGAGGGCTCACGCTCGACGCGGGCACGGGACTCATAAGCGGCACGCCCACGCAGTACGGCACCTTTTACTTTACGGTTCAGGCGGCCGATTCGGCCGAGCCCTCCGATACCGCCGCGCAGGCGCTGTCCCTGACGATTATCCTTTTGCCGGTGGACATCGAGACGACCGGCATACGCGACTGGTGGACGGGGGCGCACTACTCTCAGGTGCTTTCAGCCGGCGGCGGCGACCCGCCGTACGCGTGGTCGGTTGATTCGGGAAGCCTGCCCGACGGCCTTTCGCTCAACTCCTCGACCGGGGAGATAAGCGGCGTTCCCACCGCTGCCGGGACGTACGGCTTCACGATCAAGGTCGAGGACAGCCAGGTTCCGACGCCCGACAGCGATACCCGGGGCTTTACGGTCAAGATCGATGCGGCGACGGGCACAACGTACTTCGTGTCCGCCGGCGGCAGCGATTCGAACGCCGGCACGTATGAGTCGCCTTGGGGGACGATCCAGCATGCGGTCGACAGCGTAAGCGCGGGGGGCGCGGTGGTCGTCCTCGACGGCGCCTACGCGGGTTTCAGGATCGGCACTTCCGGAACGGCGAACGCGCCGATAAAGATAGTCTCTAACAATATCGGCGGCGCGACCATTAACGCGCTCGGCTCCGGCTGCGCTGCCGCCAACGTCGAGGTCATCGCGAACACTCCCCCCGACGGCGTCAGCTGCGTTGAGATCGACGGCTTCGTGGATGCCAACTCGAGCGGCGACGGCCTCGACATAGACTACGGCAGCCACGTTACCGTCAAAAACTGCACCGTCTCAAGCAGCATGGCGACCGGCATTATCCTCCAGTACTCGAACTACTGCCTCATCGAGAAGAACGAGTCTCACTCTAACGCCAACAGCGGCATCTGCCTGGGCTGGGACGGCGACAACAACGTCGTCCGCGACAACGTCTCCCGGAACAACGGTTCCAACGGCGTGAATGTCCTGCAGGCCGGCGGCAATACTCAAGGGTGCACCGGTTTCCGCATCGAGCGCAACAGGCTCTACGGCAACGGGGCCGGCCTGAGCGCCGACGGTCTCGAGAACTCCGTCATCAGCAACAACCTCATTTTCAATAACACCACGCGCCCCTCGAAGCTCAGCGGCCAGGACGCCGCGTTTACGTCGCGCAACAACCGCATGCTCAACAACACCATGATCGCGCCGTCGAGCAACTACTACGACGTGTTCATCCACAGGTACACTGCGACCATACCGGCCGGGACGGACAACAAGCTCTTCAACAACATCCTCTACCACTACAGCACGGTGACCAACCGCGGCAGCATATGCATCGACACGACCGCGGAGACGGGCTTCGAGTCGAACTATAACGTGGTGATGGAGTACTTTGCGCTCGACGACAACGCGACGACGATGAATTTCGCGACGTGGAAGGCCCGCGGGCACGACCTCAACTCCGTCCAGGCGACGGCCGCGGCCCTGTTCACAAACCCCGACGCGTACGACTACACCCTCAAGGCCGGGTCCCCGGCTATTGACGCGGGCACGATGCTCGACGACGTGCCCTCGGATTTGGTCTGGAACACCAGGCCGATGGGGGCTACCCACGACATCGGCTGCTACGAGTTTGCCGGGACGCCGTACGCCCTCGACATAAGGACAACGAGCCTCCCGGGCGCCAAAATACAGCAGCCGTATTCCGAGACGGTCTATGCGCTCGGCGGCAAATGGCCGTACGCATGGTCGATTGTCTCCGGGAGCCTGCCCACGGGACTTTCGCTTGACCCGTCCTCAGGGCAGATAAGCGGCACGCCGACCGTGAAAGGCACCTTCGATTTCACCATCGAGGTCGAGGACTCACAGGTGCCCGCCGCGACGGATACGCAGGACCTTTCGATCCAGGTCACGGTCGATCCCCTCGACATCACGACGGCGAGCCTGCCAGGCGGTTACGTCAACGTTTCGTACTCCCAGACGCTTCAGGCGACCGGCGGCATTACGCCGTACACGTGGTCGATCGTCTCCGGCGGCCTGCCTGCGGGGCTTTCTCTCAACTCCTCAACGGGCGTGATAAGCGGAGTGCCCGCTGCGGCCGAAACCGCGAACTTCACCGTCCAGGTAAGCGATTCGGATTCGCCCGTAGTTACCGACACTCAGGCGCTCTCGATCACGATAGACACCCTTGCGCCGCTTGACATCACGACGACGACCCTGCCCGACGCCGTCGTGAACCAGCCCTACTCGCAGACGCTCCAGGCCGCGGGCGGGTGGCAGCCGTACAGTTGGTCTGTCGCTTCGGGAAACCTGCCCGACGGGCTGTCCTTGAATCCGTCGACCGGCGTCGTGAGCGGGACGGTCACGACTACGGGTACGTGGAACTTCACCGTACAGGTGACTGATTCGCAGTACGTCCCTGCAAGCGACACCCAGGCGCTCTCGATTACCGCCGTCCTCAACCCGCTGGTAATAACGACCACCAGCCTGCCGGACGCTTATCTCAACCAGGCCTACTCGCAGACGCTCGAGGCTGCCGGCGGCCAGCCTCCGATTACATGGTCGATAAGCGCAGGGAGCCTGCCGGACGGGTTGTCCTTGAACCCGTCGACGGGCGTCGTAAGCGGAACGCCCACGGCCCTCGGCACGTCGAGTTTCACGGTGCAGGCCACGGACTCCCAGACGCCGACTCCCGCCACCGACACGCAGGATCTCTCCATCACCGTAAACATACAGGCCGCGACCGACACCTACGCGCTCATCACGTCAAACGGCCCGTCGAAGACGAACAGCACCTCCTGGGTGACGAAGACGACCCTGCAGTTCACGCCCTCCGTGACCGACGCCTGGGTGATACTGGCCTTCGCGGAGGTTAACGGCGACAACGTCGGAGTTAACACGCGCGCGCGCCTTGTGGTCGACGGGACGTCGTACGCCGACCTCACCCACAGGCCGAAAGACGCGACCGACTGGTTCCCCTTCGTCACCTCGAAAGTCTTCGCGAACCTGAGCGCCGCCGCGCACACCGTGAGCATGGAGTACACGACCCAGACCGACACCGGCTACACGACGCTGCGCAACGCGCGGATACTGGCCATCCGCAAGCAGAACCTGACGATGCACTACGCCGTAGCCTACGACGGCACCACCCTGCAGGCGCTGACCGACACCTTCCAGACCTACGTCAGCACGAGCTTCACGCCGTCGGCGCCCGGCAGTTATCTCCTCATCTTCAACGCGGAACACAGGGCCACGGCGACCTATTCCAACTTCATCAGGGCCAGGCTTGACTCCGCGACGCTTGACGAGGTCCAGCTGAGGATGCGGCGCGCCGACGACCTCTACACGTGGGCGAGTTTCAAGGTTGTCTCGCTCGACCAGACCTCGCACACAGTTTCGATCGAAGCCGCCAAGGAACCCGACACGGCCGCACACTACATCCGCCGCTGCAGGGTCACGGCGATACGCCTCGACGACAGGTTTGCCAACGGCGTGGGCGAGTCCTCCGATGCCGCCTCCTACACGACCCAGACGAGTTTCCAGCAGAAACTCACCAGGACCTGGACCGCAAGTCCGGCCGGCAACTGGCTCATGATGGTCAGCGGCAACGTCCAGGCCTCCGATACGAACTACTCCGTGGAGGCGCAGGCGCAGCTCAACGACTCAACGACGCTGACGTTCCAGGCGCGCGAGCCTCATTATGCGCCCGACTGGATGGATTTCACGGGGTTCGACATCGCGAACCTGCCGGCCACCGGCCAAACGGTCGACATTGACTATCGCAGCGAATTGGATACCGTGACCGCCGGCATCAATTACGTCCACTTCGCCGCCATTCCGCTCGACACGGGCGGCCCCGCCCCTCTGACGATCACGACGACGAGCCTGCCTTGCGGTCAGATAGGGGCGGCGTACGACCACGCCCTGCAGGCCACGGGCGGGACGGCGCCCTACACGTGGTCTGTTGATGCTGGTTCGCTGCCTGACGGGCTTACTTTAAGCTCCGGCGGGGTTATCAGCGGCACGCCGACTGCGGCGGGGACGTCGAACTTCACCGTGAAGGTGACCGATTCGCAGACGCCGACGCCGGCTACAGACGACCAGGCGCTGTCGATAACGATCCCCGCTGACCTGGCTGTGACGACGGCGAGCCTGCCGGACGGCCAGATAGGGGTGGCGTACTCCCAGGCGCTTTCCGCCTCGGGCGGCGTCACGCCTTACACGTGGTCGCTTGACAGCGGCGCATTGCCGAACGGGCTCACCTTGAGCTCCGGCGGCCTGATAAGCGGCACGCCGACGACCGCGGGCACCTCGAACTTCACCATCCAGGTTGCCGACAGCCAGGCGCCCGCCGACACCGCCACGAAGGCGCTCTCGATCTATATCCCTGCCGACCTCATCGTCACGACTTCAACGTTGCCGGACGGCCAAATCGGCGTGGCTTACAATGCGACCCTCGTGGCAACCGGCGGCGTGACGCCGTTCACATGGTCACTCGACAGCGGCACTTTACCAAGCGGGCTCACCTTGAGTTCCGGCGGCATCGTGAGTGGCACACCGACGGCAGCCGGCACCTCGAACTTCACCGTGAAGGTAACCGACTCCCAGTCGCCCGCCGACACGGCCACAAAGGCCCTCTCGATCTACATACCGGCTGACCTCGTCGTCACGACGTCGAGCCTGCCGGACGGCCAGATAGGGGTGGCATACTCCCAGGCGCTTTCCGCCTCCGGCGGCGTGACGCCTTACGCGTGGTCTCTCGACAGCGGGTCATTGCCGAACGGTCTCTCCTTGAGCTCCGGCGGCTTGATAAGCGGCACGCCGACGACCGCGGGCACGTCGAACTTCACCGTGAAGGTAACCGACTCCCAGTCGCCCGCCGACACGGCCACCAAGCCCCTCTCGATAACGGTAACTGGCGGCGTGAACTCGACCTATGAGTTTGCGGCAAACGACAGCGAGGTCTCGACCACCTCGACGTCGTGGCAGACTCGCACGAGTCTGGCCTTTACGCCGCCGGTTGCCGACACGTGGCTCATCCTCGGGTTTGCGGAGTACAAGGGTTCGAGTACCAGTTACTCGACGCTTGTGAGGATGACGGTGGACGCGGCGGTGCAGGCCGAG
>Ga0315277_10003519_pt1 | contig 21217 bp, 10 predicted proteins | sample YL17G05_15_MG_FD_203695 | JGI IMG/M metagenome (GOLD analysis project Ga0315277, IMG submission 203695) | Sediment microbial communities from Yellowstone Lake, YNP, Wyoming, USA - YL17G05_15 | ecosystem: Environmental > Aquatic > Freshwater > Lake > Sediment | place: USA: Wyoming | collected...
GCGACCCGACCTATCCCCAGACTTATTATCCCTGGCTCTTCATGACGCTGCTGTTGGTGGGAACGATGGGGTTCTTCGTCGTGCACAGCTTTTTCTGGTTGATTCGTGAATTGGCCGACCTGCCCAAGCGCAAGGCCAAGATGATCGCCGAAGGCCAGGCGCCGCCCTATCGCATCCAGCGGTTCAACCTGACCCACCGCCTCACCCACGCGATCCTGTTTGTGAGCGTGATCGGCCTGGCGGCGACGGGCCTGCCGCTTCGCTACAGTGCGACCGGGTGGGGACAATGGATGTTCGACCATTTATTTGGGGGCCATCTAGCGCCCCGAATCCTCCATCGCATCTTCGCCGCGCTCACGATCCTCTATGCCGGAATGCATTTCGCGTATTTGTGGAATCTGTGGCGTCGCGCCCCGAAGCAGCCGTGGTTGAAACGGATTTTCGGGCCGGCCTCGATGATTCCCAACTGGACCGACGTGAAGCAGTTCTTCCAGCACGCGCGCTGGTTCTTCTTCATGGGACCGATGCCGCGGTTTGGCCGCTGGACCTATTGGGAGAAATTCGACTACTGGGCGGTCTTCTGGGGCGTTGCGATTATTGGCGCGTCCGGCGCGGTGATGGCTCTGCCGTGGATCACCGCTCGATTCTTGCCCGGCTGGGTTTTCAATGTCGCGCTGATCATCCACAGCGACGAGGCGCTGCTGGCGGCCAGCTTCCTGTTTGCCATCCATTTCTTCCACGTCCACTTGCGGCCGGAGAAATTCCCGATAGACCACGTCATCTTCAGCGGCAGCATCGCGCCGCACGAGATGGCCGCCGAGCGCCCGCTCGAACTCGAACAGCTGCAAGCCGAGGGACGGCTCGAGGCGTTGCGAATGAGCGCGCCGAATCCGGTTCAACTGATAGTCAACCGGGTGATCGCCGCCGTCACGCTGCTGATCGGGCTGGCCTTGCTCGTGGGGATGTTCTGGACGGAAATCGTCGCCCGGCTGTTCTGACGCCATCGAGCATTCCGCGCTCCGCCTCGAAATGCGCAAGGTGTCGCATGGAAAATCCTTGCCCGCGCCAGAGGAATGTGCCAGCAGATAACCCCTCTGGGTTAAGCCCAGAGCAAAGGGTTGATCGTGAGAGTTCTTAGCAAAGAAGCGATGTTTGCGTTTTGCATCGCCTTGGGTGCGGGGCGTGCGTCCGGCGAAGTTGTCACGACCTCGCCGCTGCAATGGTATGGCTTGGGGACGTTGTGGTGCGCGGCCTATTCGCCCAATGACGGTTACATTCTCAGCGGGGGCAGCGCAGGAGCGTTTCTGCGCGACATCGAGACCGGCAAAGTCGTCCGCATGTTTCTCGGTCACTCCGATTGGGTGTGGTGGGTTGCGTTTTCGCGCGACGGAACAAAAGTGGTGACGGCAAGCGCCGATGGGACGGCGGAGCTGTGGAACGCCGCCGACGGTGCGCTGATTCGCCGATTCACGGGCCATGCCGCAACCGTTTCCTCGGTCGCGTTCTCGCCGGACGGGACAAAAATTCTCACCGGCAGTCTCGACGGGACGGCGATGCTGTGGGACGCGTCGAACGGCACGTTGCTTCAAACGTTCGTCGGGCACCTCGACTGGATCTGGTCGGTTGCGTTTTCGCCCGACGGGACGATGGTCCTGACCGGAAGCCACGATGGGACAGCGGCCCTCTGGGACGTCTCGGACGGATCAGTGCTTGGCGTGTTCGTGGGACACACAGACTGGGTCCGTTCGGTGGCCTTCTCACCCGATGGATCGGCTGTTCTGACGGGAAGCGCGGACGGATACGCGGGGCTGTGGGACGTCGCGACCGGACTGCTGATCCGCGCATTCGGCGGCCACACGAACGGGATTGAATCGGTGGCCTTTTCGCCCGACGGAACGAAGGTCCTGACAGGCAGCTGGGACAACACGGCGAAGCTGTGGAACGCTTACACCGGCGAGGAGATTTACACATTCTCCGGCCATACCGATGGCGTCTGGTCGGTGGCCTTCTCGCCCGACCCCGACGGGGCCAAGATTTTAACGGCCAGCGAGGACTGCACGGCCAAGCTGTGGAACGCTTCCACAGGGGCGTTGATTCGCACTTTTACCGGTCACACCAACGCCGTGGTTACATCGGTGGCGTTTTCGCCCGACGGAACCAAGGTCCTGACGGGAACCGAGGCTTGGGAAGCGAAGCTGTGGAACGCCTCGGCCGGGACCGAGATTCGTGCATTCTCCGGTCACACCGACTGGGTGCGGTCGGTGGCCTTCTCGCCCGACGGAACGAAAGTCTTGACCGGCAGTGACGACGCGACGGCCAAATTGTGGAATGCCTCGGACGGCGCGGAGATTCGCACGTTCTCCGGTCACACCGACTGGGTGCGGTCGGCCGTGTTCTCGCCCGACGGAACGAAAGTCTTAACCGGCAGTGACGACGCGACGGCCAAATTGTGGAATGCCTCGGACGGGACCGAGATTCGGACGTTCACGGGGCACACCGACTGGGTGCGGTCGGTGGCCTTCTCGCCCGACGGAACCCAAGTCCTGACGGGCAGCGATGACAAGACGGCAAAGCTGTGGAACGCCTCCGCCGGGACTGAGATTCGGACGTTCACGGGGCACACCGACTGGGTGCGGTCAGTAGCCTTCTCGCCCAACGGAACTCAAGTCCTGACGGGCGGCGATGACATGACGGCCAAGCTGTGGAGCGCTTCGAATGGATCGTTGATCCGCACATTTACCGGCCATACAAGCAGCGTGATGTCGGTCGCGTTTTCACCCGATGGGACCAAGGTTCTGACGGGAAGCATAGACAAGAAGATGAAACTGTGGAAGGCCGACGACGGGACCGTGATCCGCACGTTCGCGGGACATGCATGGGTGGTCAGCTCCGTCGCGTACTCGCGCGACGGAACCAAGGTTCTGTCGGGCAGCAATGATGGGACGGCCCGATTGTGGCAATCGCCCAGCACGCCGACGACGCCCACGGTTGTCAATACCGCCGACAAGTTGATTCTTGTTGCCGGCGGAGGAAACTATGTGGGCAATCCCATTGTCGGACAGACGCAAGCGCTGGCGGATCGCGTGTTTTTCACCGGCTTGGTACGCGGCTACACGCCCAATGACATCCACTATCTTAGTGCGTTCAATGACTGGCAAACGCGCGACTCGAACCACGACGGATTGCCCGACGCCGACGTCCAAGCCACAACCGCGAACTTCTGGTGGGCGATTGACACCTGGTCGGCGGGCGCGGGCAGGCTCATCCTCTACCTCGTTGACCATGGCACATACAATTCGCAGACGGGGGACTACTTCTTCCGGCTCAACGCCACGGAATACATCCGGGCGCGGGACCTGGGCACGCACTTAGACACGTTGCAGGCGCGAACGGGTTGCGAAGTCGTCCTGATTGTGGACTGCTGCTTTTCGGGTGGATTCGTGCAGCAATGCCGGGCCGCGCCCGGAGTTCGACGCGTTGTCATTTCGTCCACCACACCCCAGAATTTGGCGGTTTACTCGCCGCCGGCAGGAGCCGAATCCTTCACGTTTTACTTCCTTTCCTTTGCGATTCTGGGCAACACGCTGAGCGACTGCTATGATTGGACGCGGACGTCGTTCGGCACCATGGGCAATCCGGCGGGACAGGATCCCTGGATGGACGATAACAATGACGGGGTGTCGAACAAGCAGGACGGCAAGCTGGCCGCGAATTACGTGCTGGGGCGCTACCCGGCCTTCGGCCTGAGTGCGCCGACGATCCTCCAGGTGGCCTCAACTCAAACGGTATTCGTCAGCCGCCCTGTGACTCTCTGGGGGCGGTTGGACGCCGCGGTGGCGGCGAAAGAAGTCTGGGCGGTCGTCACGCCGAGGAATGCGACGTACGCGGGCAGCCAACCGGTGACCAACCTGACCCGCGTGAACCTGGCATTCAATACACCGCTCAATCGCTGGCAGGCAACCTGGACGCCTGGATCATCGCACCTCGGTCCGTGTACGGTGACCTACTTTGCCGTGAGCGAAGACCCCCTGGGAACGCGACTGGTGGCAACGGCCAAGTCGGCGGGTCTCACAATTCGAAGCACCGCCACATCGGTTCGCATTCCCTGGCAGATGTTCTGAGGATCGGTGCCAAAGAGATCGGAGAGCGCCGGAGGCGGCAGGAGGTCGCCTTTTGCGTTGACCGCAGGCAAATGGCGAATTATCTTCCACGTGCGGATTGTGGATGGCAGAGTGCGGATTTCGATCACGGGCCAGGTGTCCGTGGCAAGGATGGAAAAGAAAAAACCACTCTAAGGCGGGAGAGAGCGAATCCATGCTCAAGCTAGCAAAAACCCTCGGATTAGTAAGTGGGGCGGGATTGGTCATGACGCTCATGATGGCGGCTTGCCTGCGTGTTGCGACGGATTCATCGCATGCGGCTGAGGCCAAGCAACGTGCGGCCACCTTGGGCGAGCAGGAAGCGCTCGATTTGTTCAAGAGCGTGGAGAACGCTTCCAAGGCGAGCATCATCGAGCGGTTTATCAAGGACCATCCGTATCCCAAGGTGGTCCTCTTAGGCAGAATCCGGATCGCGGAGCTCGACTATAAACACATCGAGACCCAGAATCCTTTCCGCCCCAGTCGCCCCGGCAACGATACTTGGCAGGGTTTTGTCAACTACTACGCCTTCACCGATTATATCCCGATCCCCGACGATCCGGAAATGCAGGAGGCCTATTACAAGAGACTTCACACGTTGATCATCCGCGCGCTGGGCGAGGTGAATTCGTTTGATCTGTGGATGCGCTATATGTCGCTGTATTCGCAGAATCCCTATTTCAGCCAGGCCGCCGAACAGATGGAAAAATTCCTGATCACACGGTCCGATCGGTGGGAAGGCTACGAGATACTCAAGAAGCTACTGGCGCTTTGGGAAGAAAGAGTCAAACAGCCCTATCCGAACGGCGAAATGTTGGTGCGCAAGTTTCAGGAAGGTTTGGCGGCGGTGGTCGAGCGGGAAGACCGAATGGATGCCTATCGGCGCTACCTCGACACGTTTCCCGACTCGCCGCTCAAGAAACGGATTATCCTGCGGGTGGACCATCTGGAGCTGCGGGACGCGTGCGTTCGAGGGGATCAGGACAAGATGAAGGAGATCATCCGGAAGTATGAGAACGACAAAGATCCGCTCGCGCAGGCCGATGTTCGCATGGCTGTCAGTCAGCTCGAGCAGATTGAATACAGGGAAACGGCGGCCGCCGGCACGTCGGTCGCTTTCCGTCAGTTCATTGCACGCTACAAGGACCGCGACTACGCCAAATTGGTCCGGGAGGCCAATTCGCGCCTGATGAAATTGCATGACCAAATGCTGGTCAAGGCGAGGGCCACGGGCCACTCGCGTCTCTATCGCCAATTTCTCGAATCCTTTCCGGAATCCCCGCAGAAAGCCGCCGTGGAAAAGGAGATGCATGAGGCGGAATTTCGCGAAGCCATCGCGCGCAAGGACCGCGACGGGCTGAAGAAACTCCGGGATCTCTATCCCAACTCGAGCATGGCCCCAAGCGCCCTGGAGCACATCGAAGCGTGGGAGTTTGACCAAGCGCAAAAGAGCGCGCTCGCGGAGCTGACCACCGCACCGTTGCGGGCCTTCTTGAAGGATCACCCCAAAGGCAAACACGCGGGCGGAGCGCAAGATTTGATGGACTCGATCACCGGACAGCATAATGCATACGTGGCGGAGTTGCAGAAAGCCCGCGATGCCGACAATGCCTCGCAGTTTGCGACGTGGCTGATCGAAAACGCGAGCAATAATTATGCCTCAAAACGGGGTAAAAAGGATCTCGAATCCTTGAAGAACGAAATAGACGTCCGCCAGCTGATCTCCGATCTGACGACGACAGCGGCCGCACCGTCGCGGGCGGTTCTCCCCATCGCACAGGCCCGCGCCTTGAGCGACGCCGAGCGGGTTGTCGCTTTCATCGAAACCAGCGTGAGTTCGGGCACAGGCTTTATCTTTGGCCGCAATGGACTCCTCTTGACCAACGCCCACCTGGTCTGGAATGCCGACCCCAAGAAGATCAAAACACGCATGGCCCGCCAGAATCGCATGGGCACTCTGGTTTCCGCCAGCGAGCCGAGCGGTCCCGACCTGGCGGTTGTGCACATCGAGGGGACCTATGACCCAATTAACGTGGGCAACTCGGCTGCGCTTGCCACCGGCGAGGGGATTATCTGCCTGTCGGGACGCAGCACAAAAGTCGAAACGGCCAAAGGCCGGTATTTGCGGACTCGTCGCGTCGGCGCGAATGAGTGGCTGATCATCCAATCCACCGAAATCTCTCCCACCCACGGCGGCGTGATTCTCAACCAGCGAGCGCGAGCCATCGGAATCTTGGTCCGGCCCGAGAATGTTGACCCGGCGGCCAAGGAAAACGCCCCCGGGATTCTTTATGCCCTCTCGCTGCGATCAGCCCTTCCGATGATGGAAAAAGCGATCCTGGCGCCTTAGAACGGATCGCCGATTTACGATTGTGGATTTAAGAAGCCGTCAATGTGCATGCGCCGATAAACATGAACGGCTCTTAAGCAATAGGTCCACGGCAAGTCGCTTCTCGCCGCCTGCCCCTTTTACATCATTTACTCAATCTCGATTCTGTGCACCATGATGCCGAAACGATTCTGGCGGGTCGGATCGGCGGGATCGGACGCGCGGAAAACGGGGCTCTTAATCAGAACTTCGTGACGCCCGGGCAGAGGCGGCTCCGGCAGCGGCAAACGGACCGACTCCCACTGCGGGGTGGCGATGCTTGGGCCTTTGAGTTCTTTGTTGTCCCACAGAACCTCAAACTTCAGCCGCGCAAGGCCCTCGGGATGGCGCTGGGCCACGTGCAGCACGAGTTGTCCGTCGAGGGCAATGCCGCCGGCCGCAGGCAAATAGAACGTCAGTTGGGCGCGGGCATCGGACCACCGATACGTCACCCCACCTTCGGTTTGCGGTTCGTGCCAGCCGCTGTCGAGCGCCAGATCGTCATCGGGCGTGCCGACATCCACCACGTAGGGAAAATGCTGCCGAAGGCCGACGCCGCGGAAAACCAAGCGCGATTGGGCGGCCGCGCGGCCGCGGTCATCCGCCACCGAGACCGCGATTCGCAGCGGCTCGCTGGGTTCCCAAACGAATGAAAAACCTTTGGTCTCCCGGGTCACTTTTTGCCGCTTGCGTTGGCCGTCGGGAAGCGTCCAAGTGAGCCACTGCTCGACCGCATCTGTCTCCAATTCTCCAACCTCTAACCTCTCGCCTCTCGCTTCTTTCCTGCCAACGGGGCCGGTCAGTTGGAGCGGGATGAACACGTGGTAGTAGCCGGGAGGCAGGTCGGGTTTGAAGAGCCACTCGGCCCACGAACCGATTAACTCGCGCCGACGGTCGCCGGGCGCCGAGGAGCCGACGACCCGACTGGTTCGTCCGGCACGCTCAAAACCCGGATCGAACGGTCCAAACCGACACTCAAAATCCGGATCATCGTAGGTCTCGTTATTGATTGCTAAACGAAGCGCAGGCGGATCGAAATTCGACCACTGTATCAGACTGAAATACTCATCGCGCGCGAACTCCTTACTAGTGCAATGATCCTCAAGCCATGTCCGAATGAGCGGCGCGGGAGAGTCGGCCGGATCACTCGCCTGATACGGCGGCGCACATGCTTCGATGACAAGCAGACTTCTGTCCGGGGTCGGCGCCAACGCCAGCGCGTTGCCGATCTCCCCGATCCCGAATCGCGAACCCAAATACTCCTCGAAGTCGGCCAGACGCACAAGCCGACTGGCTACTGCCACTCGCCCCTCCCGCGAGGAATCGGCCAAGAGGGCCTGATATCTTTCCCAATCGGGGAAAAGCTCGATGCGCGACGACCAAACTGTGACCAGCGCTCCGCCAAACACCAGAACGGTCGTCAAGACTCGCCGCGGCTGCTCGCGAAGCCCCGTCCGCAAACCCGCCGCCGCCCACAAGGCGAGAGGGGCAAATGTCAGGGCCAAAACTTCCGTCGGCGGACAGTGCGACGCGATGAACCGACGCGACACGAGCAGAACCAGTGCGACCGGCGCGATCGCGCACAGCAGGAGAAACCCCGCCTCCTGTCGCGTCTGGCGTGGTTGGATTGTCAGCGCTCCATAGGCGATCGGCGCCACCAGGCACACGATGCTGGTCAAGAGCCACAGCCACCCCGACGGCAACACCCGCGTTCCCCAAAGCGAGGTCGCGCCGAGCAGCCGCGCCAAAGGAAGCCATCCCGATTCGGTCGGCCTTCCCCAACCCACGGTCTGAAATCCAAAATCCGAAATCCGAAATCGGAAATCGAGGGGCGGACTCGGCGGGCTGGTTGCATAAAACCAAGTCCATGCAAACAGAGCCATCAGGCCGGCATGAGCGGCCAGCCGCCCGTAGAACAGCCGCCCCTTTTCGCGCGGGCCGATGACAAAGGCGACGATCGCTTGGACAAGAATCACCCAAATGCTCAGCGGATGGCAGCCAATCGCCAGCGCTCCCGTCAACAAGTAGAAGGCCCAATGCCGAATGTTGGCCCCCCGAAAGATCGCCCGCAGCAAACAGGCAAGATTGAGCGTCAACAGAACCGACGCTTCCATGGCGGGACCTATGTCCTGGGAGGTGGCAACCAGGGGAGGCGAGACGGCGAGCAACAGCGCCGCCAGGGCGCCGACCGAAGAACTGAAATAGAACGCGCCCAAGTGGAACACCAGCGCCACCAATAGGAGCGCCCAAATCGTTGAGTAAAAGCGCAATGTCCATATGGCTCGCGTTCCCAGACCATGACTGATCTCGGCGTTCCGAAATCCGAAATCCGAAATCCACAATAAGCGGCCCCACAACCGCAGTGGCTCGCGATAGACGGGCGGAAGAGCTTCGCGCTGTTCCACTCCCTCGATCGTGCGTGCGCTTTTCTGCCAGTCATGCACCACGCAGGCTTCGACCGCGCTCAGCGGTTCCTCTCCCAATCGGTCGAGGCGCAGCAAGCAGGCCACGGCGAGAATCACAAGCAGAACGAACGGACGGCCCAACGCCCAGATCCCTCGCCGCTCCAGAATCCGAAGCGACGGGTCGGGTAGAACCGGGGGACGATAGAAGTCAAACGATTTGGCCACAATCACGCCGCGCCAAGCGAGGTTTGATCACTCTGCGAATCACTCATCAATTGTGTCAAGATGCAACTGATCGTTTTTGCGTGGGGCTGCAATTCGCTTGACAGTTGCGCGGCGGGTCTCGTAGGCACGGAGAACAGGATTTCGCCGACCGAAGCCGTGTGAGAACAGACGCGGCATGGGGGATGCGTGAAATGAAGACAAGACAATTGGCAAGAATGACGGTTGTCATGGCTGTGTTGGCGGTTGCTTTGCTCTTGAACAGTGGGTGCGGGCAAAAAGAGGCCGAAACGTCTGTAACGGCGGTGAAAAAGCCGGAGGTTGCCGAGGTGGTCTTGTTCGTCGGGACGTTGAGCGCCCAAAACGCCGTGGATCGCCGCCAGGGCATTCTCGATGAGCTCGCCGGCAAACCGATTCCACAACCCGCCGCGACCACGGCGCCGGTCATTCTGCCTCCGATCACGCTGAAACCGGGCGAGAAGCCGCGCATTGGCTTCGTAACGAATACCGCCGCGGAGTTTTGGACAATCGCGCGGGCAGGGTTCGACAAGGCCCTTAAGGAATTTGACGCCGAGGGCGAATTCCGCATTCCGCCCACGGGAACGCCCGCCGAACAAAAGGCAATCCTCGAAGACCTCGTGACCAAGCGCGTCCACGCCATCGCCATCAGCCCCAAAGACCCCGACAACCAAACCCCGCTCCTCAATCAGTTGGCCTCCCGAGCCATCCTGATCTGCCACGACAGCGATGCGCCCAAGAGCAACCGCGTGCTCTATATTGGGACCAACAACTATCTGGCGGGCCGTGAAGCAGGCAGACAAATCAAGGAGGTGCTCGGGACGGCCAGGCCCATCAAAGTTGTGGACACGCGGACCGACGAGACCGATCGCGCCCGCGCGAAATCGAATGTCCAGGACGTTCTGGTCGGCCGCCCGAAGGTCGCGTGCCTGGTTGGCCTTTGGGCTTACAATGGTCCGCTCATCGGCAGTGTCATCCGCGAAACAAACGTGGTGGGCAAAGTCAAGGCGGTCTGCTTCGACGAAGAAAAAGGCGCGTTGCGGGCGATTCGCGACGGCGTGATCCACGCGACCATCGTACAAAAGCCCTATGAGTTCGGCTACCAGTCGGTCAAAGTTCTGGCGGCGCTGATCCGCGGCGACAAGTCGGTGATCCCGCCCAACCGCCAGATTGACACCGGTTTGACGGTGGTGAAAAAAGATAACGTGGACGCATTCGAGCAGTGGCTCGACGGTTTGGTGAAAAAATAATCTGGGGTTGATCGAATACGAGATGCTCCGTGGCAGATGATTCTTCCAGGTCGTACCCTCCTTTTCTGGAGATGCGGGGCATCACGAAGCGCTTTCCGGGCGTGCTGGCGCTTGACGGCGTGAACTTCCACATGGACCGGGGCGAAGTCGTAGCCGTGATCGGAGAGAACGGCGCCGGTAAGTCCACGCTGATGAAGGTGCTCGGCGGCGTCTGTCAGGCCGATGACGGCGAAATTCGGATCGAGGAACAGATGGTTCGGATTCGCTCGGTGCATGACGCCATTGCCCACCGGATCGCGCTGATTCACCAGGAGCGCAACCTGTCGGTCGGTCTCAATGTGGCCGAAAACATCTTTCTCGGCCATGAGCCACGATGGTCGCGGTGGCTGCCTTTGCTCGACCGCGCGACGCTCCATCGGCGGGCGCGCGAGGTGGCGTCGCGGGTCGGACTCGAAGTGGACACCCACGTGCCGGTCCGCCATCTCTCGCCCGGCCCGCAGCAGATGGTCGAGATCGCGCGGGCGCTGTCGCTTGAAGCGCAAATCCTCGTGATGGATGAACCGACCAGCAGTCTCTCGCAGCGCGAAACCAAGACGCTCTTTCGCGTCATCCACGAGCTGCGCCGCCAGGGAGTGAGCATCGTTTATATTTCCCATCGCCTCGGCGAGGTGCGCGAGGTGGCCGACCGGGTCGTTGTTCTGCGCGATGGGCGCAACGCAGGCGGACTCGATCGCGCGGAGGCCGATCACGCGCGCATGGTCAAACTGATGGTCGGCCGCGACATCTCGCAATACTACCGCCGCGCTCACAAACCCGGCGACGAGGTCGTGCTCGAACTGCGCAACGTCGTCGTGGCGGCCAATCCCAACCGGCGGATCAACCTGACGGTGCGACGCGGCGAGATCGTTTGCCTGGCCGGTCTGGTCGGCGCAGGTCGAACCGAGATCGCGCGCGCGTTGTTCGGCATTGATCCGATCCTCGCCGGCACGGTTTTGCTCGAGCGACGACCGATTCGTCCGCGAAGCCCACTCCAGGCCATCCGCCAAGGCTTCGCGCTCGTGCCCGAAGATCGCCAGCTCCAGGGCCTGATTCTCGAAATGACGGTTCGAGAGAACATTTCGCTGGCTGAAATCCGACTGCTCCAACGATGGGGCCTCTGGGATCGGCGCCGCGAGCGGGAAAAGGCCGCCGGCATGGTCGAACGGCTCAACATCCGCACGCCTTCGCTCGATCTGCGAGCCCGGTTTCTCAGCGGCGGCAATCAACAGAAAGTCGTGCTGGCCAAATGGCTTTCGCTCGGTCCCAAAGTTCTCATTCTTGACGAGCCGACGCGGGGGGTGGACGTCGGCGCCAAGCAGGAAATCTACAACCTCATTTGCGAGTTGACGCGAAGCGGTGTGGCCATCCTGATGATCAGCAGTGAAATGGAAGAGGTGCTCGGAATGAGCGACCGCGTGGCCGTGATTCATGAAGGAGCCGTGGCCGGTGAATTGGAGCGCGAGGCGCTCGCGGAAGAAGCGGTGATCGCATTGGCGACCGGACAGAAGAAAGGATAAGGGCGGAAGGATGAAGGCGGAAGGATGAACGTCAAAAAGAGAATCCCGGAGATCCGATTCCGGTTTTCGGCGCTTGCTGGTGAAAGAGTGAGGACATGAACCAAGGCACAACGACCCGGCTGTTGGGCGGCCGCTTCTATGAAGCGCGCATGATCCTCATTATGCTGCTTGTGCTGATTGTGTTGATCGCATTGGGCTACTTCATCCGGCCGGAAGAGTTCAATTTCTTCGTAAAGGGCAATTTGCAGAACAACGGCAGGCGCGTTGCGTTGTTGTCCATCTATGCCATCGGCGGCGGCTTGGCGATCATCACCGCCGGCATTGACCTTTCGGTCGGCTCGGTCATCGGCCTGACCGCTCTCCTCATGCCGTTGCTGGTCATGGAGTGGCACATTCCAGGGACCGACCACCTTTTTCCCGTCGGGTTGGCGATTCCGGTGGTCTTGTTGGTGGGAGCGGCGCTGGGATTCTTTCACGGGATTCTGATCGCCAAATGCAATCTCCAGGCGTTCATCATCACGCTGTGCGGGCTGTTGGTTTACCGCGGCGTGGCCCGCACAATCACCGGCGACATTTCGAAAGGATTCGGGGCTTCTCACGAGGCCGCCCGCAATTTCGCTATCGGCACCTTGAAGGATATCGTTCCCAGCGCCAGGTATGTTCCGGTGCTGGGCGATGTTCCGATTGCCGTTTTCCTCATGGTCGGCGTTGCCGTGGCCGTGGGCATTTTTCTCCATATGACGGTTTGGGGCCGCCATCTGTATGCGCTGGGACAGAACGAGGAAGCGGCGCGCTATTCGGGCATCAGTGTGGCTCGGCTCAAGATCGTGGCCTACACGTTGTCGGGACTGCTCGCGAGTATTGCGGGCGTGCTGTATGCCCTCGAGATCAATTCGGTTCAGCCCTCCGACGCGGGCAAAGGCTATGAGTTGTATGGAATCGCGGCGGCGGTTTTGGGCGGCTGTAGTCTGCGCGGCGGCGAAGGAACCGTCGTCGGCATCGTCGCCGGAGCGATTGTCCTGACTGTCTTGCACAATCTGATCAATCTCACGGGGCTTTCCACCCTCATCGAAGACGCGGTGATTGGCGCGGTTATTCTCGGCATGGTGACCGTTGACGAGGTGGTCAAGCGCCGCGCGGGACGACGGGCGACGGCGAAGTAACCAGTCCTGCGTGCTGAGTCCTGCGTGCTGGGTCTTGCGTGCTGGGTCTTGAGCGCTGAAAGATAGGGTTGAAAGTCCAGCGAGGGTGGCATGAGATTTCCGCCTGGCCGGTGAGTTTGCTCGAGGGATTGTCTGGCCTTGAAAAGGTTTGCCGAAATGCTCCCAAGCGACCGACGAGCAGTGGGGGCCGCTCTGGCCGTTGTTTTGGCGACGGCGGCAGTCTATTTGCCGACCCTGGCCAATGGCTTCATCGGTTTCGATGATGATGTCTATATCACAGCCAATCCGCTGATCGCTTCGCTTTCGACGGCCAACCTGTGGACGATTCTCACGCGTCCCTACGCCGAGTTTTATCACCCGGTGACGATGCTGTCGCTCGCGTTCGACCGCTGGCTTTGGGAATTCAATCCGTTCGGCTATCACCTCACCGATTGGATTCTCCATGTACTCAATACAGCGTTGGTCTTTTGGATTTGCTACCGGCTGGTGATGATTGGGGGGCGAACGAATCCCGGGCTGGAAGCCCGTCGCACGAGCGATCTGGCGCGAACGGCTGCAACGATTGCCGCGGCTTTGTTCGGTCTTCATCCGCTTCATGTCGAGTCGGTCGCTTGGGCGGCCCAACGGAAAGACCTTTTGTGTGCGTTCTTCTACTTGCTGGCGTTCGGTTTTTACCTCAGTCACGCCTCCAGGAATCATGAGCAAGATGCCCATGCCGCGAGTCAGGTCTGGTATCGGCTGTCGCTGGCGGCTTTTCTTCTCGCGCTGCTATCGAAATCTATGGCGATGACGCTGCCTCTGGCGCTGATCCTCGTGGATATTTATCCGCTGCGGCGGCTGCAAATAAGATTCACGGGCAGGACATCCGTGCCGCCGAGGTCGCCCGACGAGCGGCGCGTGTGGATCGAAAAGCTGCCGTTTTTCGGTTTGGCCGCCGCGATCGTGATCGCAACGCTGGCGGCTCAGGCCCAGGGCGGCGCGATTCGCTCGTCGGCCGAGATTCCCTGGAGCCTTCGCCCCTGGCTTGTGATCCACAGCTATGTCTTCTATCTGTGGAAAGCCATCAGCCCAAAAGACCTCACCGTTCTTTATCCGATTCCGCTGCAGGCGGGCGTGCACGATGCCGCATCGTGGATCGGCGTCGCCGCGTTGGCCGTCATCACGGCGGGTGCCTGGCTCGCGCGGCGGCGATGGCCCGTTGTCGCGGCGGCATGGGCCTATTACGTCGTCACGCTCGCCCCCGTTTGTGGATTGTTGACGTTCGGCGCGCAAAGCGTTGCCGATCGCTATAGTTATCTGCCGCTTCTGGGTCCGTTCTTGCTCGCGGGACTTATCATCGGGCGGGTCAACCTGATTGGCGATCAGGGTTGGCGGCCATCGCTGCGCGTGTCGGCGGCAATCGCCGCGGCCTTTGCCATAATCGCGTGTGCCTGTTTGACCAGCCGCCAGATTGTCCTCTGGCGCGACGGGGAATCGCTGTGGAACAGCCATTTGGGCATCTATCCTCGCGATGCGCGCGCGCGATTCAACTTGGCTTATTCCTACCATTCACATGGGCAACTCGGCCAGGCAAAGATCGAATACGAACGGAGTCTGCAACTGGAGCCGAGATACTTCGATGCCCAGATCAACCTTGGCAGCATCCTGTTGCAGCAGAACGATGCCGAAGGTGCGGCGGATCATTTTCGCAAGGCCCTTGAGGAAAAGCCTGACCATGCCGGTGCGCATCTCAACATGGGACTGGCGTTGGCGCGTCTCCAGCGCCCGGACGAAGCCATCGAACATTTCAAGCAGGCCGTCACGTTCGATCCCCGCAATGCGGATGCTCATGCAAGCCTGGGGCAGGCCCTTGCCGAGCAAGGAAACGCCGGCGCGGCCATCCGCGAATATCGCTCGGCCCTGAGCCTGAATCCTCAAATGGCGGCGGTGCATGAGAATCTGGGATTTGCCTATCTGGCCGTCAATCAGTTCGAGACCTCCCGGCGCGAATTTGAACGCGCGGTTTCTTTGCAGCCCCGCTCGCCGGATGCGCTGATCGAGCTGAGCCGATTCGACGCGGCCGGCAGCCAGCCGCTGCGCGCCCTGGGCCGGCTGAGTCGTGCCGCGCGCTATCAACCGCGCAATCCCGAGATCCCCTTGCTGATGGCCGACATTGTTCGCGGGCAGGGCGCTCTGGGACTGGCCGAAAGCCTGTTGCGGCAAGCGAGACAGCTCGATCCGGAAAACGTCGAAGCATACTTTCAGTTGGGGTTGTTCTTGGAGGAACAGGAACGCTATGGGGAGGCCCTCGACGCCTTGACCGAGGCGTGGGTGCTGTTGCAATATGAGGAAGAGCCGGTGCCCGAGGCTCTGGCCGAAGCGCTTCGCCGCGTGGACGCCGAAGTCAACGCCCTCGAAAGCGAACAACAAGCGGAACCTTGATCGCCTTGTTGCCTCAATAGAAGATGCTACCGAAATCTGCACGAACTCGCCCATGCGGATTTGAAAAAATCAAGAAATTGGGATGCAAATAGCTCTTGATCCAAAAACCCGCCCGCCGCTAAATGGCCAGTAGAGTCCGACAAAGAGGCCGTTCGGAAAAACCCGCTAAAGGGGGAACTCCAAACTTTCGGCGTCCTGCCTTTCAGGCGGCAAGAAAAACCCGCTAAAGCAGGGGACTCCAAATCTTGACAGGATAACAGGACAGACGGGATGGAGGCGGGGGTAAGGCAGGTATCCTGTAAATCACAGCCTGAACAGGGCGTTCGAAATGGAATTCAAAGACCTGACGGAGAAGATCATTGGTTGTGCCTATCGCGTGTACAACAAGATGGGTTTTGGTTTCCTGGAATGGGCTTGGTTCTGAATTTTGGCGAGCGGAAGGTGGAAGTGAGGCGAAAGGTGCGGCAGTTGGTTGGGGGATAAACAGGATTTCAGGAATCCCGCCCATCCTGTTATCCTGTCAAAAACAATACGCCACCGAACTGATGAGTCAGAGGACTTAGGCCCTTGTGGCCGTTTTGGGTTTGCAGCTCTGACGCCCGCAAGGGGCTGAGCTACAACTCGGTGGAGCAATCGCAGGCATTTCCGTGGTCCGCTAAACCCATACGTGGATTGTCCACTTCGAATAAAACAGTAGGGAGGTCGCGATCATGCGCAGGCGTCGAGAAAGAGATGACAGAAGTTCGGAGTCCCCGCTTCAGCGGGAGCCTTCCTGCAGAAGTTCGGAGTCCCCGCTTCAGCGGGAGCCTTCCTGCCGCCTAAAGGCGGTACTCCGAACCGATTTTCGTGAGAGACGGAGCGCCGGCGGCCTCGCCGGTGTCTTTTCTCACCTCTCGCCTCTCGCTTCTCACCTTTGCGCTGTTGCGGTGTTCGTTTTCCTGTTGGCCTCCACTCTCGCCCGCGCCCAAAGTTCAACGCCACGCGAAGAGACCTGGGTGACTAATGGAACAGTCCGTGCGATTGTCCGGACCACGGATACGGTGTATATCGGCGGGGCGTTCACCTACGTGGGTCCGTGCACCGGCTCTGGCGTCCCCCTCGACGCCACGACGGGCCTACCTCTCGCGACGTTTCCCAAGGTGAACGGGCCGGTTTCAGCCTGTATCGCCGACGGCTCCGGCGGCTGGTATATCGGCGGGGAGTTCACGCAAGTGGGTGGCGTCGCGCGCAATCGCATCGCCCACATTCTTGCCGACGGCTCTGTGGATTTGTCGTGGAACCCCAATGCGAACAACTCTGTCCAGGCCCTGGCGGTCTCCGGAACGACGGTTTACGCGGGAGGTGGTTTCACTAGCATCGGCGGGCAGACGCGCAACTCTATCGCCGCCCTCGACGCCGCGACGGGCAACGCCACTGCCTGGAACCCGAACGCAGTACGCAGTATATGTGCCCTGGCCCGAGGCTACTCACGTTGATGCTCTGGCGGTGTCCGGAACAACGGTCTATGCCGGCGGCCGGTTCACGACCATCGGCGGGCAGACGCGAAACTACATCGCCGCCCTCGACGCCACGACGGGCCAAGCCACGGCCTGGAACCCCAGTGCGAGCGGGACAGTCTTGGCCCTGGCGGTGTCCGGAACGACGATCTATGCCGGAGGCTGGTTTACGAGCATCGGCGGGCAGTGGCGCAATTACATCGCCGCCCTCGATGCCGGGACGGGCAACGTCACCGCCTGGAACCCCAATGCGAGCGGCGACGACCGGGCTTCTGTCCATGCCCTGGCGGTCTCCGGCTCGACGGTTTACGCCGCGGGTAATTTCTGGACTATCGGCGGGCAGACGCGCAATAATATCGCCGCGCTAGACGCCGCCACGGGCGCCGCCACCGCCTGGAACCCCAACGCGGGCGGAGTTAGGTACCCGAGCGTCTCGGCTCTGGCGGTGTCCGGAACGACGGTCTATGCCGGGGGCCTTTTCACGGGGATCGGCGGGCAGCGGCGCGATAACATCGCCGCCCTCGATGCCAACAGCACCGGAACCGCCACCGCCTGGAACCCCAACGCGAACGACTATGTCTTCGCCTTGGCGGTCTCCGGAACGACCGTCTATGCCGGGGGCTATTTCGCGACCATTGGCGGCCGGACGCGCAACTACATCGCCGCCCTCGATGCCGCAACGGGCAACGCCACCGCTTGGAACCCCAATGCGAACGACTATGTCTCGGCCCTGACAGTGTCCGGGACGACGGTCTATGCCGGGGGCGGTTTCACGACCATCGGCGGCCAGACGCGCAACTACATCGCCGCCCTCGACGCCGCGACGGGCAACGCCACCGCTTGGAACCCCAATGCGGACTACTTAGTGCACGCTCTGGCGGTGTCCGGCTCGACGCTCTATGCCGGGGGCGGTTTCACGACCATCGGCGGCCAGGCGCGCAATAACATCGCCGCCCTCGACGCCGTAACGGGCAATGCCACCGCCTGGAACCCCAATGCGAACAGTTGGGTGGACGCCCTGGCGATGTCCGGAACGACGGTCTATGCCGGGGGCTGGTTCACGAGCATCGGCGGGCAGACGCGCAGCGGTATCGCCGCCCTCGACGCCAACAGCACCGGAACCGCCACCGCCTGGAACCCCAACGCGAGTGGACCCGCGAACGCCCGCGTTTCCGCGCTGGCGTTGTCCGGGACGACGGTCTATGTCGGGGGCATGTTCACGAGCATCGGCGGGCAGACGCGAAACTACATCGCCGCCCTCGATGCCGCGACAGGCAACGCCACCGCCTGGAACCCCAATGCGAACGGTCCGGTGTCCGCGCTGGCGGTGTCGGGAACGACGCTCTATGCCGGGGGCGGTTTCTGGAGCATCGGCGGGCAGATGCGAAACTACATCGCCGCCCTCGACGCCGCGACGGGCCAGGCCACCGCCTGGAACCCCAATGCGAGCAGCGCCGATGTCTGGGCCCTGGCGGTCTCCGGAACGACGGTCTATGCCGGGGGCCAGTTCTGGAGCATCGGCGGGCAGCGCAGGCCATGCTTCGCCCAGTTCGATACCCCCAGGTCTCGGGTGACGCATTGGTGGCTTTACGAGTAGGGAAGCGCCGGATTCCTTGGTCTGAAGCAGGCGCCACGATGTGGATTACGGCACGCTCTGCTGCCGCTTTGATCTCCACAAAAAACCGCCCTTCGCGGGGAAAAGCCCCGCAAAACAGCGGCAGCAGAGCGTGCCGCAGTCCACAGAAAAAGCTATCCTTCAGAATTGGGGAATGTCCTCTTGTGGGATTCTGTTGATTTCGCATTTTCGCTGTAGGAAAAGGTTGAATCGGGCAACCCTTTTCGTGTAGCTATTGTTTGCAAAGCAAGGGAAGAGCAAACGGCGGATCGTAGCGATGTTTCCCCCAGACAAAACCGACGAGACATTGCCGGAAACCACCCCCCCGATCCCGGAGGCCGTCAGCGCGGGCGCCCTTTCGGCGGTTCAACTGGCGGAGAGGTTTCTGGCCGAGGGGACGTTTTCGGGCAAGGCGTTCAAAGCGTTTGAAGAAGCGGCAGCCGCGCGCGCCGATTCTCCCGATTTTCAAAACGCACTCGATACCTGTCGCCTGATTCAGAGCGTCACGGAAGCGGTCCGAAGGTTTGCGAGCAGCGCCACGCCGCCCGATCCATCCGCCCGCGAGCAATGGATGAAGGTCGAGAGCCTGGTTGCCGCTTTTCCCGCCTCGAGCGACCTGGCGAAATGTCTCGCGGATGTCCGGTTGCTGGAGGGCGATTGGAGCGGCGCGCGTGAAGCCTACCAATTGGCCCAGGCGAGGGGTTATCGCGACAATCAGGCTATCGTCAATAGCGGCAAGGCCGCCCTGGGCCGTCGCGACTGTTCGGCCTTTTTGCTTGGCTATTTCGGCGAGGTGGCTTTGTCGCTGGGCCAGTTTGCTCAGGCGGTCGAATTCTGCACCGACGCGCTCCGCCGCGCAAAAGGCGACCGGGAAACCTCGGTGGTTCTGCTCGATTTTGTCTCCGAGCGCCTCCTGCTGCTCCTCGATCCTTCGCCCGAAAAGCAATCGCTTCTGACGGAAATCGTGCGAACCAGCATGGATCTCGACCTGATGGATCGCGCTCTGACCGTCTTCGCCCAGATGGAACTCGACGGGTTTTCTCACGGCGATCTCGTCAAGCGGATTGCCCGCTACCTGATTGACCGCGAAGATTTCCGGCAGGCGTTTGACTATCTTTCGCGGATTTCGTTCGACAGCGAAACCAAGAGTCTGGCCAATGAGATCGCGGTCAACCTCGAGCAGCGCGGTGAAATTGACACCGCCCTCCATCTTCTTCGCTACATCAACGAACATGACCTGGTGATCCAGAAAGGCCAGCAGTCGGTCGAATACCGTCTCGAAAGCGAGGCGACGCGCGAACTGGCCGAACTGTGCTTCCGCACGGGCCGTTTCGATGCGGCGCTCGCGCATTATGCGACCCTGATCCGAACGGGCCTGCCGGGAATTGTGGAACTGGCCGACCGTCTCGAAATCGCCGTCGCCCGCGCACGCAGACCCAAGGCGGACGATCTGCTGTGCGTGGGCGAGTTCTTCTACGGTCGTCGCGACTGGCGGCGGGCCGAAATGCTTCTCTATCGCGCGATGGAAGTGAGCCCCGAGAATGGGCGCGTCCGCCAGCTGCTGCGGTCAATTTATGATATCCTTCTACAGGCCGATCCCAATGCCGGCTCGCTGCGGCTGCGATCCGGCGATCTCTATCTTGCCGCGGGCCATGCGGAGGATGCCTTGCAGGACTATAAGCTCGCGCTTGATTTGCTCGGCCCCCAGGCCGACGTGCGCCGTCGGCTCGCGGGCGTCTATCTCCGCACCGGCGAACCTTTACTCGCCCTGAAGCAGTATCGCGATTTGCTCCTGGAGACGCCCGATCTCGACGTCCTCTACGACCTTCACGAAAGCCTGATGAACGCCGGTTTCTTTTCCGAATCGCTCGAAGCGGCCACGCTGATCCATGAATTCGACCTGCACTATCGCGACGTCGGCGACCGCATCGCCCAGCTCAAGCAAACCATCCGCCAGGCCGAAGGCGCGCAACCCTATCGCGATCCCAAGATGATCGAGTTGATCGGCGATCAGGCGATCGGGCGCTATCGTTACATCGAGCAGGTCGGCAGCGGCGGCATGGGAGTGGTTCACAAGGTGTACGATCTGAAGAATCAATGCGTGGTGGCCATGAAGATTCTGCGCGAGTCGCTGACCAGCAGTTCCAAGGCGATTGACCGTTTCTTCCGCGAGGCACGGATTGCCGCCACGTTCAACCATCGAAACATTGTAAACATCTTTGACTATAACATCAACAGCGTCTATGGGAAAAGCTATATATCCATGGAATTTGTGGATGGAGCTTCGCTCCGGGACAAGATTGAAGAGCGATTTGCCGTCAGCGGCGAATTGAGCTCGGAATATATCGCCGAGGGTCTCTATTATATCCTCCAGTTGTGTGACGCGCTCGAAACGACCCATCTGAAAGGGATCATCCATCGCGACATCAAGCCCGATAACGTGATGATCACGTCCGATCACGTGGTGAAAATCACGGATTTCGGGATTGTTCACATCGAGGATGCGACGTTTACCCCCACAGGAGCGCTCATCGGCACGCCGCGCTACATGTCGCCCGAACAAG
>Ga0315277_10003520_pt1 | contig 21211 bp, 20 predicted proteins | sample YL17G05_15_MG_FD_203695 | JGI IMG/M metagenome (GOLD analysis project Ga0315277, IMG submission 203695) | Sediment microbial communities from Yellowstone Lake, YNP, Wyoming, USA - YL17G05_15 | ecosystem: Environmental > Aquatic > Freshwater > Lake > Sediment | place: USA: Wyoming | collected...
CAACTCCCTTTTGATGTCCGCACCCCCACCCGATGCAGGGTTCGTGCGGCCGAGGCGCTTCATCCGTGCAAGCAAGCTCCGCAAAGAGGCTTCTCTATTATATAATCCTTTATAGGTAAATGCGGCCCCTGAAATGGAAACACTTGCTTCTCTTCATACACGGTCGTACGTTTTATCTCTTGCGCCTGCCGCCACCGGTGCCGGGAAAGGGAGGTGGCCTATGGATATCCTGGAGCGCATCAAGGAGAGCATCAGAGAAGGTGACTCGGTCCTGGCCCTGGTCGAGGAGGCCCTCGCCGCCATGGCCCCCGCGGAGGTCTTGAACGGGGCGGTCATCCCCGGCATCCGCAAAGCGGGGGACCTCTGGCAGGACGGGACCTATTTCCTTCCCGACATCATCCTGGCCACGGAGTCCTTCAAGGAGGCCATGGATCTCCTGAAACCCCGCCTGGGCGTAGGGGATACGCTCCGGGCGGGCAGATTCCTTATCGGGGTGGTGGAGGGGGACATGCACGACCTGGGCAAGTCCATCGTAGTGGCCATGCTCACCTCCGGCGGCTTCGAGGTCGTGGACCTGGGGGCGAACGTTTCCACGCCGGTATTCGTGGAAAAAGTGAGGGAGCATGAACCCGATATCCTGGGGATCGGAGCGTACATGTCCACTACCATGCTGCTCATGAAGGAGGTCATCGCGGCACTCACGGTGGAGGGCCTGCGCGACAAGGTGAAGGTAATGGTGGGGGGCGTGCCCGTGACCCCGCAGTACGCGCAGGACGTGGGCGCGGACGGCTACGGCCGGGACGCCATGGAGGCCCTGGAGAACGCCCGCAGGTTGATGGGGGTGAGACCGTGAAGGCGAAGCACGGACTCCTGTTACCGGCCCTGGCCGCCGGGGGGGCGGCGGGCGCGTGGGCTTTCAGCCCTGCCTATCTCAAGAGCATCACGAGAGGCCTTCTCTATGGCGCGGGCCTGAAGGGCATCCACCTCGACGGCTTCGCCAGGATCGTCGCCACCATATTCGGGTCCGCCCAGCACCCGCCCTGCTTTGCCCAGATGCACGAGCACGTGCAGTACCTCTCGAAAGTCCCGCCGTCACAGTTCTATCTCAGCGATGCCGGGGCCATGGTAAGGGCCACCAAGATGGTCAACGACTGGTACGGCATGGATATACCCTTGCCATTTACGGACGTTTACAACTTCGAAGCGGAGGCCCTGGGAGCTAAGATGATCTACGGCGATATAGACATGCCCACGATCGATTTCACCGCGCCGCTTATCCAAGAACCCGGGGATATAGAACGTATAGACACCCGCTTCCAGGCCGATTGGGGGCGCATCCGTTACGTCATCGAGGCGGTGAACGGCTTCAAGGACGTCTGCGGCCTTCCCAAGATACTCGTCTTCAGCGCCCCCTTCAGCCTGGCGGCGGGGCTGCGCTCCTACCCCAGGCTCATCAGGGACATGCGCAAGGACCCCGCTTCCGCCCGCCGGCTCTTCGACTGGATTACCGAAGAGGTCCATCCTCGCTACCTCGAGCTGATCAAGAAGGAAACGGGGGTATGGCTGGCCATGGGGGCTGACGCCTGGGCCTGCTTCCCCAACCTCACCCTGGACATGATCGAGGAGTGGGTCATCCCTTATAACGTTAAATTGGCGAAGCGGCTGTTAAAAATGGGAATAATTCCCATCATAGCGGGGGCGGGGGACTATTGCGAAGAACGCGTGGAGATGTTCGACCGCGCCACCATGGAGGCATGCTGGCGTACGCTATGCCGGGGGATAGCGGGCCGGGGGATCGTGAAGGGGATGCCCATCATGGCTATGGGGCGCACCCAGGAGTGGCCCCTGGAGTGGCTGCAGGAGTACGCCGCGAGCGACCCCATGAGGCTATACGGCAAGAGGGCCATCATAGCCAGCGTGAACGCCAGGTTCATAAGGGAGGGCCCGGCCGATGCCATCGTCGACTACGTGAAACGCGTGGTGGACGTCCTGGGCCGGGAGGGCAGGCTTTTCATGCTCTTCATGCAGATACCCGCCGCCACCCCTCCGGAACACGTGCACGCGGCCGTGGCTGCACTCAAGACCTACGGGAGGTATCCCATCCCCGAGGATATAGATGAGGTCAAGTTCGAGATGCCCTCGTTCGAGCCATATGAGACCTGGCTCCGTAAACGCTCCTAGGAGCCGCCGTCACTAGACACATCAGGAGGTGCCGAGATGCTAAAAAAGAATCCCAACCGCGCGAGAGGCCCGGAGTGGTTCAAGGGGAGGATCGCGCTTGTAACGGGAGCTGCCTCGGGGCTGGGACGCGGTACAGCCCTGGCCTTCGCCCGGGCCGGTTGCGACCTGGTGCTGGCGGACCTCGACGAGGCGGGTCTGCAGGAGACGCGCTCCATGATAGAGAACATCGGCGGGAAGTGCCTGGTGAAGAGGGTCGACGTCTCAAGGCGCGCGGAGATGGAGAAATTCGCCGATGAGGTACTCTCCGAGTGGGGACGGGTAGACGTGTTGGTAAACAACGCCGGCGTCGGGGTGGGCGGAGAGCTGGACACCATCCCCCTGGACGACATCGAGTGGATCACGGGCATCAACCTCATGGGAGAGGTCTACGGTGCGCGCCTTTTCCTGCCCCAGATGGTGCAGCGCGGGGAAGGGCACATCGTCAATGTCGGCTCCCTCTCCAGCCTGATCGCCCTGCCCCTGCACATCGCCTACACCACCACCAAGTTCGGGCTTGCCGGCTTCTCCGAGGTGCTCTGGGCCGAGGCCAGGAACCACGGCGTGGGGGTCACCCTGGTCTGCCCGGGTGCGGTCAGCACCAATATCGGTTCGGGCACCCGGAGCCATTACCGCAACGAGAGACAGCGGGCCAACGAGGAGAGGTTCGCCGCCATGCTCGCTAACAAGGGGATGGACCCCGAAGAGGCCGGCCGCTTGGTCTTCGAAGCGGTGGCCGCAAACAAGTTCCTCCTCTTGCTGGGGCGGGAGGCCTACATCATGTACTACTTCAAGCGGTTCTTCCCCGGCCTGCAATTGCGGCTGGTATCGGCGGTCAGCAAGCGCATCTCGAAATAGCGTCGTCCATCCGGAAGTTGCCTCCACGCGCGAGAGAATGCACCTCGGCTGCACTCACCTCGCTGCGCTCACCTCGGCTGCACTCGGCACAAGCGGCACAAGCGGCACAAGCATCGCGAAAGCGACAGCGCCGTCCGCGGCCACGTAGCTTAGGATCTTGCACCAGGTGTTGGCTTACCGGACCCGTGCTGCAAACCGGCAAGGCTGGCTCCAGTAACGGGTTTGCCCTGTATAGGTTTAGGATCCGCCGGGTTTGGATAAACCTCAAGGGTGATCCACACCGCTTATCCATGCGCCAGGGGGTGATGTAAAGTGGACAGAAGGCTTCCGGTCCGGGCAGGCGAGAACGCCTTCGAGCGGGTCATGGGGATCCTCGGCTTGATAGACCTGCTACCGGAGTCGATGAGCGATGAGGATGTGGAAGGTGTCGCTGCCTTCGTAAACCCCGATCTAAGAAACACGGTCCGCGGCCTTTTTAAGCTCGAGCCGGCGCGGTCCGTGAACGTCTTTTTCCTCAAGAGCGTCTATAGCGTTCTCAAGAAAGCGCAGCAGGCCAGGGAAGAGGGCAAGAAGGTGGTCTTGATACCTATCACCTTCCCGCCCGAGATCATCTTCGCCTTCGCAAACCTTGTGCCCATATGCACGGAACTTATCGATGGGCTGGCGGTCAATGTATGCGCGGGACAGGGGGAGCGTTACCTGGACTTCGCCGCGAGCTTGGGCCTTCCCGATTCCCTGTGTTCGTCCAACACCATAACCATCGCGTCCCTCTGTATGGGCAACACCCTCACCCCCGACGCCATCGTCTCCAACTCGGTGGGGAGCTGCGATCCTAACGCCAAAGTGCATGCCTTTGCGGCCGATTACCTGCATATCCCCCAGTTCATACTGGAGAAACCCATAGGGGAATCGGCGCAGGCGAAAGAGACCTATTTCCGCTACCTGCTGACCCTCATCGGCGAGTTGGAGGAGTTCGCGCATGAGAAGCTGTCCGAGAGGAGACTGCGCGAGGTGCTGGAGCGGGCCTGCAGGGGGGCGGAGCTGTACCGCGAGATATGGGAAGTGAAGAAGCTCAGGCCCTGCCCCGTTCCCAACATCTTCAACCTGACCTTCATGGCTACCAGGGCTCAACTATGGGGCACGCAGGAAGCGGTGGAGATAATGCGCAGGATGGTAGAGGTCTGTAAGGAGGGAATGCGCCGGGGGGAGTATGCCGCCCGAGATGAAGCCGCGCGCGTCTACATCAGCTACATCCCTTATCTCTTCGATCTCCACGGCATGTACACCTGGACGGAGGAAAGGGGCATAACCCTGCTCGGTGACATGCTCACCGTCCAATTCTTCCCACGCGTGGATATGGCCAGCAGGGAAGGCATGCTGCGGGCGCTCTCCGAGATAGCCTTCGAAATGCCCATGACCAGGCAGATGGGAGCTGATCTCATGTCCGTACGCTGGCTCGAGGATATAGCCTACGCCGTGGAGGACCTGGGAGCGGATTGTTGTATCTACCTGGGTCATCACGCATGCAAGCATGCGGAGGGCTCCGTATCCTATCTGCGCAGGGAGATGATGAAGAGAATGAAAGTGCCCACGCTCATACTGAAGGGAGACGGATTCGACAGGCGGTTCCTGCCCATGAGCATGGCACAGGACGAAATCGGTATTTTCGTGGATAAGGTGGTGTCCAAGAAGGACGATCCCATGCGTCGCAAGAGACCTTGAGCGAGCTGTCTGTTATAAATCTGATATTCACGGAGGCCGGGTTCACCTAAGGCTTTCCCCTTATCCTTCCGATTGACACAGAAGACAGGCGTGCCCATACTTGGTTGGCATGTCTGGCGGAATGGGTGCGAAGGACAAGAATCGAGACGGAGGTCAGGGCTTGCATGCGGTAGATCCCATATCCGGCATGCAACCGGCTGACCCCCGGAAAATAAGCGAAGGGAAAGCTGCTGAACGACGCTAAGAGGATAGCGAAAAACATAGCCTTGATCGTAGGGGGCGGGGTCTTCCGGGCAGTGCTCATGCCCCTTTTCACCATCTTCATCGCCAGGGAACTGGGTACCGAGGGCTTCGGCGCCTTCTCCTTCGCCCTAGCCCTGGCCTCCATCCTGGTCATCGTGGGAGAGATGGGCCTGCCCAAGATGGTGGTGAGAGAGCTTTCAAACCACAAGGAGGACGTGGCCAAGTATATCGGGGACCTCACCATCCTGCGCCTCATCGCCGGCCTTGCAAGCATGGGGATAATCGCCTTGATCATCGCGTTCACTCCCCGGGCGCCGGATACACGCATACCCCTTTTCCTCATCGGGCTCAGCCTGCTGGTCTTCACCGGGCTCAGGCGCTTTTTCGACGCCATCTTCCAGGCCTTCGAGGTGATGAAATACCAAGCCTTGGTGGACATGGTCGATATATTGCTGACCTTCGGTGTGGGCACGGCTCTCCTCTTCAGCGGCTACGGCCTGATGGGGATAGCCTTCGCGATGATGGTAGGGGCTACCATCTCCATGGCCATGGACTTTATCATCCTCACCCGCAAGCTGGGCAAGCCGGTGTTCTCCTTCGACCTGGCGTTCTGGAAGAGGATGGTCATAGGAGCCCTGCCTTTCGGTGTGATCGGGGTCTTGACCTTCCTCTTCGGGTATTCCAACACGGTGCTGCTCTCCATCTTCAAAGGAGACGAACAGGCGGGTCTGTTCAGCTCCGCCTACCGCGTGATCTGGATGCTGGCCGTCATCCCGGCTACGTGCATGACCGCCGTCTTCCCCTTCCTGGCCAGGATAGGCAAATCATCCGACGGCAGGCACAAGGACGCCATCCGCCTGGTGGTGAAATACCTGGCCTGCCTGAGCCTGCCCTTCTCGGGGTTGCTCGCGATCTACGCCCACCAGATCATATCCGCCGTCTACGGAAAGTCCTACACCGGCGCCACCCCGGCCCTGTGGATACTCGCGGCCATTCCCCTCTTCAGCTTCGCCTACATCCCGTTGATCGACCTTATGAACTCCCAATACAAGCAGCGCTTCTCGGTCATCGCCATCCTGCTCTGCGCGGCCATCAATACCGGGATGTGCCTGATCCTCGCCCCGCTGCTGGGTTTGGTGGGCGCGGCCGTGAGCACCCTGGTGGCCGAGGCGTGCCTCTTCGGGATGACCATCTTTTTCTCCTGGAAACACCTGCGCATCAGCCCGCGCATCTTCAATCTCTGGAAACCACTGCTGGCTTCCGCGACCTCCGCCCTGGCCATGCTGCCGCTGCGCAATGTCCTTCCCCTGCCGGAGATGGTCATCGCCTTCTTCCTCGTGTACATAGTGGCGCTGCTGTTGCTGCGCACCTTCGACGTCGAGGACCGGCGGCTCTTCCGTTCCCTCATCCCCGCTCGCGCGAAGCCCCAAGCCTAGGTAGGGGTCAGCCCCGGACATGTCCACCCCTCAGGGGGAATGAGGGTGTTGAAATACTCCGCGGTGCCCCGGCGGGAGATGTCGATGACCAGGCGGTCGATGGGCATGCCGATTATCTTGCCGATGCCATTGTAGATCATTCTCCGGCGATGAGCCTCTCCAGAAGAGGGAGGAACAGGTATAAGAGGGTACGTTTGACCCAGGCGAGATAGGCGGCACTCCCCGTTTCTAAACCCAATATCTGCGCCTGGCAGGTGTCGGCTCCCAGAAACCAGATAACCAGGGAGTTGAAGCTGTTCAGGAACATGCCGATCTCCTCCCCGGATGCCCGCAGGGGGATCCTCTCCTCGAAGGTGCCCCTGGTGCGGGCCAGGACATCGGGGATGTGTTGATAACCCGGGATCTCCTCCAGGCGGTCCACATGAGCTACGTTGAGCAGGATGATGCGCATGGGCTCTGGACTGCGAGCGTTAAAGTCAAGAAAACGGTCTACATAGAGCGGGAAGCCCTCGCGCGGGGTCATTCGCTCCAGCCCATCAAGACAGGCGATGTTGGCCTGGAAGAACTCATCGCAAATCTCCGCCACTACCGCCTCGAATAGGTCAGGCTTTAAGGGAAAATAATAATTGATCAGGGGATGGTCGAACCCGCCTTCCCTGGCGATCATGCGGAAGCTGGCCTCGTTGTAGGGATGTTCGGCAAAGACGCTGCGGGCCGCCCGCAGGATCCTCTCCCGTGTGATGTCGCTCTTGGAGGCCTTGGCAGGTGCGGAAGTCTCTGCAGCATTCTTGCTTTTTATTCCCATAGAACCCTGCTTTTCCCTGTTCATGACCTATGATTGTAAGCCCGGTCGCCGTAACGGTGCTCCGAAGGACGCTCTGCTGACTCATACTGTCGAAGACACCGGCGTGTGCGCCGGGGTTTGACATCATACGCGTTTCGGTTATAATTTTAACAGTCGTTAAAATCATTGTCCAGGCTCGATGTCGGCCTGAGCGGAGTACCGGGCATCTGCTGCGCAACCGATAAAAGGGGTACATGCCATGGGGGCCACAGAGGCGAAGATCAAGGATTTCCTTAAGTCCGAGGGCGTGGATGTGATGGGGGTAGCAGGACCGGAGCGCCTGGACGGCCCGCCATCGCTAGACCCTACCTATACCATGCCGGGAGCCAAGTCCATCGTCTCCTTCGCGCTGCCCATGGATAAAGGCGCCATCTACGACTGGTTCTCCAAGAAGGGCCAGGCTCCCCACGAGCTTGACCAGCTGCGCATGAACCAGCGCACCTACCGCATAAGCAAGGGTCTTTCAGACTGGCTTGTAACCAAGGGGTTTCGCGCAAAGGAGGTCCCCGCCAACTCCTCCTACCGCCGCCATCCCGACGTAGTGGCGACCCTACCCAGCTTCTCCCATCGCTTCGGGGCCGTCGCCGCTGGCATAGCGGGACAGGGTTGGTCGGGCAACGTGATGACGAAGGAATACGGCGCGGCCATGTATCTGGGCACGGTGGTGACGGACGCGGTGCTCGAGAGCGACCCTGCCATTCCTCCACGCTACTTCGTCGATGAATACTGCGCGAAGTGCAAGCTGTGCGCCAGGACCTGCGTCTCGAGGATGTTCGAGGAGGATGAAGAGGAGCAGGTGCTGCTCAACGGTGAACTCCACCCGCGGGGCAAGCGGCGCAACATAGACTTCTGCAACACCTCATGCTTCGGGTTGCACGCATTGAGCCCCGACCTCAAGTGGTCCACCTGGGGCAGGGGTTGGATCAACAGTTGGATCATGAGCCCGCCGGACCCGGAACGACGCCGCAGGATAAGGGCCTTCCTCACCCTCAAGTCCATCACCGCCGGGGACTCCGCTCCGCGCTACGACCTCATCCGCAGGTTCACCATCAATCTCTACCCCGAGGAGATGTTGGAGTACGTGGCGCCCGAGAACCTGCCCGAGGGCGAACTGGAGCTCTCGCGCTACCTCATCGACCACGCCGAGCGCTACATCGGGGTGAGCAAAGGGCTCAGGGACGCCTACCCCCTCACCTGCGGCAACTGCGCCCTGGTGTGCGGGCCTGACATCAAGGAGACGGCGGAACGTTACCGCACCCTGGTGGAATCGGGCATCGTGGTCCCGGGTCCCGACGGCCTTATGACCAGGGTGGGCAGCTTCGAGGAGGCGCTGGAGATGCGCAGGAAATATATGCCAAAACCGAGCCTGGCTGAGATGGCCCGGGACGCCCTAAGCATGGGGGCCATGTGGTACGGTCATTATTTCGGCTTCGAGCCCAAGTCCTTCCTGGCGGGCCTGGCTTACAAGGCGAGGTTGAAGAAAGCGATTCGCGAGGCGGCTGGGTAGGATAGACATAAGAAACAGGTTTTCGTTTGGGAGGGAAGGATATCATGGAGATCGATACCTATAACCGCATTGCCGACAAGATCGATTCCGGCCCATTGAGGGCGCCCAAGGCGGGGAGTTCTTATTCCGAGGCTTTCATCGCCTACCTCGGGCTGATCTATACCCCCGAGGAAGCGGAGTTGGTGCAACATCTCGAGATGCCCATGAAGTTCAAGAGCGCCGCGGAGGTGGCGGAGGCAGCGGGCAAGGACGAGGACGAAGTGAGGGCGATCCTGGACGGCCTGGCGAGAAAGGGCCGCGTGATGGGATTCGGCGGTGCATACACCCTCCCGGTCATCGCCTCCATCGTCAACATGCATAATTTCAAAGAAAAGATCGAGGCCGACGACCTGGAGGCCGCCCGCCTTTATCAGCGGTTCTTCATCGAGGACGGCTTCTACAAGTATTACGAGAGCTCGGAGGCGGGTACGCCCATCATGCGCGTCATCCCCGTACGGGCGGCGGTGGAACACGACCAGAGGATCCTGGATACAGAGGAAGCGCACGATATCATCGATGCCTGCGACAACCTCATGCTGGTGCCGTGCCCCTGCCGCGTGCGCACCGAGAAGCTGGAGACCAGGGAATGCAAAGACGAATACCCCATCGGTTTCTGTATTATGGTCGGGATATCGACCCCCTACTTCGAGGCGATAGGGGTGGGTAAGAAGGTCGCGGCGCAGCAGGCCAAGGACTACTTCGACGAGATGCAAAAGCTGGGCCTGGTGGGGGTCACGGAGAACTACGACGATCCCAGGCACATGGTCATATGCCTCTGCTGCGGATGCTGCTGTTCCATCCTGCGCGGCAGGACGCGGTGGGATAACCCCGCCGCATTCGCCCCCTCCAACTTCGTTGCTTGTGCGAACGAGGACTGCGTCCTATGCGGTGAGTGCGCGGAGCGCTGCTTCTTCGAGGCCATCACCCTGGATGAGGATGAGGGCCGGGCGGTGGTCGATGCCGAGAAGTGCGCCGGCTGCGGGGTATGCGCCGTCGCCTGTGCCCAGGATGCCATGCGGCTCATGCGGCTGGAGAGAGCAGAGCCCTTCACGGGCCCGCGGGAGCTCTACCGTACGATTGCCATCGAAAACAGGGGTGGATGAGGTCATGATCAACAGAGGGAAGGCTTGCGGGAAAAGGAGGCGGTCATGTCCCTGGAGTCTTTGATCGAGGAGTTTCTGCTGGAGCGCGGGGCGCTCAAGGTGGGTATCGCTACCACCGAGACCCTGGCGGGCGGGCCGCCCAGCGCGGATATAACCTACCGCATGGAGGGGGCGCGTTCCGCGGTCAGCTTTGCCCTGCCCCTTGACCGCGACCGCATCCGCGCCTTCCTGGCCAAGGAGGATCGTTTCGGCCACGAGGAAGACAACATCAATACCAACCTGCGCTCAAAGGACCTTTCCTGGGAGCTGGCGGAGATGTTGAAAAAGGAGGGACACCAGGCCAAGGGAACGGCGGCCAATATGAAGTACCGCCAGGACGAGGAGGGATGGCAGCTCGCACTGCACCCGGATATCAGCCACCGCTACATCGCCGTGCGTTCCGGTATGGGCTCCTACGGTTGGTCCGGGAACGTGGGCGTCAAAGAGTACGGCACCGCCATCATCCTGGGCACCACCGTCACCGACGCCGAGCTCACGCCCACCGCACCCATCCCCGAGGAAGAGGGCTTCTGCGACAAGTGCAAGCTATGCTACAAAAGCTGTGCGTTGGGGATGTTCGACAACAAGAAGGAGACATCCGTGACCTTGGGTGGTGTCACTTTCACCCACGCCGCCCGCAGGGAGCAGCTCCTGTGCGATTTCACCTGCGGCGGTTTCAACGGGCTCTCGCGATCGGGGAAATGGTCTACCTGGTCCCCCGGCCGCTTCAACGTCCCTGACCCCGAGGACAACGAAGAGCTGCTTACGGAGTTCTTCCGGGCCGTCGAGCTGTACAACCGGCGCCCGCCCATGCCCGGCGGCTTCATGCACGTGGCCTTGGAGAACTACCGGCAGCACATGACCTGCGGCAACTGCCAGATGATCTGCTGGGGAAACAAGGAAGAGACCAAGGAGAACGTCAAGCTCCTGCACGGCTCAGGATGCGTCCTGCAGAAGCCGGACGGCGAGCTCTACGCCCTTCCTCCCGATGAGGCCGAGGCTGCCTTCAAGGCCATGGAGCCAGAACGCCGGGCGCTCTATTGTTAGCAGTCACCTACAACTCAATAAGTCTCAATCCACTCCCACAAATCTGATATAATGTCGCTACCTTTCGGTAACCGTAGAAGGAAATCATCAGGTCAGGGCTTGTCGAGACAGGCCGGAAAAGAATTGAAAGCGAGGTAGATCAGACATGGCAGAAATGAAAGAAGCTGTCCTGATCGACGGAGTGAGGACGCCTAACTTCAGGGCTCACGCCCAGAAGGGATGGGCCAGGAACCTGCGCCCCGACGAGCTCCTCACCTACGTCTACAAGGCACTCTTCGAGCGCAACCCCAAGGTGAAGCCCGAGGACGTGGAGGCGGTGTACTGCGGGACAGCCAACCAGACCGGCATGCAGAACGACATCGCGCGCCTGGGCTGGCTGGCCTCCGGCATGCCGGAGAGCGTGGCCACCAACGGCGTGAACCAGCAGTGCCCCTCCGGCATGTCCTGCGTGGAACACGCCTGCCGCGCTATTATGGCCGGGGAGGGCGACATCCATATCGCCTCCGGAGCGGAGGACATGATGAACGTGCCCATGGCCATGGGCATGGACTTCCCGCCGCGCATCACCGAGTTCTACAACCCGGCTGATCTCCCCATGGGCCCCACGGCCGAGAAGATCGCAGATGTTTACAAGATCGCCCGTGCGGATGCCGAGCTCATGGCCTACCATAGCCACCTCAAGGCCGCGGCCGCCCGGGACGCGGGCAAGTTCTCAGGCGAGATCGTGCCGGTGATGGGCGTAGACGATGAAGGCAACGAGTTCCTGGTGGACAGGGACCAGTGGATCAGGGACAACCCGAACCTGGAGCAGATGGCCGGGATGCAGCCAGCCTTCAAGCCGGACGGCGTGGTCACCGCGGCCACCAGCTCGCCGCTCACGTCCGGGGCTTGCGCCGCCCTCTTCATGAACCGGGAGAAGGCGGACGAGCTCGGTCTGTCCTACAGCATTAAGTATGCCGGCGGCGCCATGGCCGGCTGCGACCCCACCCTCATGGGCATCGGGCCGGTCCCGGCGGTACAGAAACTGCTGGCGCGCAAGGGCTTGACGGTCCAGGACATCGGCGTGTGGGAGCTCAACGAGGCTTTCGGCTCCCAGTCCCTGGCGGTCATCCGCAAGCTGGGCATCGCCGAGAACGCTCCCTTCGACAACATCAACGTGTGGGGCGGGGCGCTGGCCCTGGGGCATCCCCTGGGTGAGTCGGGGTGCCGTCTCGTTATCACCCTCAGCAACGTCATGAAGACGGATTTCGCGGACGCCAAGTACGGCGTCGCCACCCTCTGCGGCGGCTTCGGCAACGCCAACGCCACCCTGTGGGAAAAAGTCTAAGCTGATCCGATCAAGAAAGAGGGGCGGGACCTCCCGCCCTTCTTTTATGCCTACTTTGCGGCCCGAGCCCAGGGGTAACGGTCCTCGCTCCCCACTCGCAGATTGCATATCCAGAGCGTAGCCTTCTGACAGATATACTGCTCGCGAAGGTCGCTTCGGACCGACCCCCGTTTCTCGGGAAGGGGTTTTAATACAGGCGACACCCGGGCCTGGTTTGATACCCATTTACGGCTTCTACGCACTTTTCTATACTTCGGACCGATCCCTGGTTCCCGGGCCAGTAGGGAGCACTAATTTTTCGGCCCGGGCTCATAAAACGTTCCATAACATCCGCCCCCATTGTTCTCGAACCTACTCCTGGTGGAAAGGCGACGCACGGATCATAGCTATGTCTTACCTCCTCACGCGACACGTTACTCGCTTCATTTTTCCCCGTAGCCGCTCGATATAATCAGCGACGGAGCAAAGGAGTGCTTTATGGTCGCCCTCATCGTTATCTTGGCCGTGCTGGCCAGCGTGATCGTCGATATTATCTTCTTCATCTGGTGGTTCAAGCGCTTGAGGCTGGAGGCGGTCGAGGATATCCGCCGTGATGTCGGCGAAGAGAGAGTCTATAACGTGGAGGACTGCAACTTCTTCGGCCGTCAGTCGGTGGGTTACAAGCAGTGGCGCGGCAATGGAGTTCTGGCCCTCACCGACAAGGGTGTCCACTTCCGCATGCTTCTTCCCAGGAAAAGCCTGTTCATACCCCTCGGCTCAACACGGGAGATATCGCACCCCCGCAGTTTCCTCGGTAAGTCCAAGGCGCGGGACCTGCTGCGCGTGGACTACGTGAACGAGGCGGGTGAGGATGACGCCTGCGCCTGGCTGGTCCCCTCCCTGCAGTGGTGGAACGAGGCCTTTGCCGCACTGCAGGCTGGAGGAACGCCTCCCGAAGCTCCCTTGAAATCCTGCATCTGACCACTCACGTTCGATAGCCTGCAGCGCGAAAGCGCCAGCGCCGTCATGGACGTTACACCCACGTGCGATAGATTGCAGCGCGAAAGCGCCAGCGCCGTCTTCGGCGCGACGGTGCCAGTCGCCTTACAACGTAGTAGCCTCGAGCGTCCACTTGTCTCAATCGAGATCGCCACGTCGCTTCACTCCTCGCGACAAGCGTGGAGGCCTGGCACGCATACATCTGCGCAACCACGATGGAGGCCTGGCACGTGTACACATCGAGAGTACGGTATATTAGATGCATGAAAAGGATACTGATCATCGAGGACGAGAGGCCGATGGCCGAGGCTGTCCGGTTCAACCTCGAAAAAGAGGGGTACGAGGTAGACATCGCGCTGGACGGCGAGACCGGGTGGAAGATGTTCGAAGCAGGCCCTTACGATATCATCATCCTCGACCTGATGCTCCCGGGAATGGACGGTATGGAGATATGCCGCCAGGTGAGGCAGGAAGGTTCCACCCCGATCATCATGCTTACCGCCAAGGATTCCGACGTGGATAAGATACTCGGCTTGGAGATGGGAGCCGACGATTACATGACCAAGCCCTTCAACATGCGCGAGCTGTTGGCCCGCATCAAAGCCGTGCTGCGGCGGGCCGCGGCGGAAGAAAAAAGACCGCCACGCAGGCGCATGGAGGCGGGAGATATAGTGATCGACGAGGAGAGGCACGAAGTGATGGTGAGCGGAGAAGTCGTGGAGATGCCGCTCATGGAATACCGCCTCCTGGAGATATTCATGAAGAACCCCGGCAAGGCGCTTCCCCGCGAATACCTCATCAGCCAGGCATGGGGCGGCGATTTCTACGGCCAGACCAAGACCCTGGACGTGCACATCAGGCGCCTGCGGGAGAAGGTGGAGAAAGACCCCGCCGCACCCATGCATATCGTGACCGTGCGGGGAGTGGGATACCGCTTCGAGTCCGGTGAAAAGACGAGATGAAGGACTTAAAGCGCATTCTCATCTTCAGGTATGCCGTGCTTGTTGCCGCTGTGATGGTTGGCGTATCGCTCATAATCATTATCCCCATCCGTTCCTTCACCCTAACGCGTGAGAAGGAGGCCCTGGAGGAGGAGGCGGTATTGTTCTCACGGGAATTCCAGCACTTCTTCGTCGACCAGACGCCGCCCTCCGAGATCGACGATTACATGGAAGCGCTGGCTGGGGACCTCACTACGCGGCTGACACTCATCGATACGGACGGGGAGGTACTGGGGGAATCCCTTTATCCGGCCGAGGAGATGGAGAGCCACCTCATGAGGCCCGAGGTGGCGGCGGCTTTGGAGGGAAGGGTTGAGTCGTCCATACGGGAATCGCGCACCCTGGGCGGGAGCTACATCTACAGCGCGGCCCCGGTGGAATCAAACGGCGAAGTCGTCGGCGTGATCCGCGTAGCCTTGGCCGTCAAGGACGTGACGCCAGTTGTAATGCAGTTATGGTGGATATTCCTGGCGGCGTTCGGCGCCCTGCTCCTGGTGATCGTCGCAGTGAGTATTTGGACGGAGAGGACCATAATGCACGACCTGCGGGAGGTGAGGGAGGCCGCCTCGAGCCTCGCCGCGGGAGACCTCTCGCGCCGGGTAGCCGAGCCGGACATCAGGGACTTCGCGGAACTCGCCCGTGACTTCAACCTCATGGCGGAACAGGTCCGCCAGCGGTTGGATGAGGCGGCGGCCGAGCGGGGAAAGATGGAAGCGGTGCTGAGGAACGTCTCCACCGGGGTGATGGTGACCGATTCCGAGGGGAGGATACTGCTTGTCAATCCCGCAGCGGAGTCTATCCTGGGTGTGGAGCAGGACAAGGCCGAGGGAAGCCGCGTTATCGAGATATTCTACAGCCGCGACCTGGATATCGCGGTATCGCGTGCCGCTTCCGGAGAGAGCGTCGATGAACAGATAGAACTGCTCTACCCGAAGAAGGCCCTTCTGCACTTGAAATCCAATCCCGTCAGCGGCTCGGACGGATCGGTTCTCGCCACCGTGAGCGCCATCGAGGACGTGACCGCCTTTGCGCGGTTGAACCAGATGCGCCAGGATTTCGTGGCCAACGTCTCACACGAACTGCGCACACCCGTGGCTTCCATAAGGGCGCTCACCGAGTCATTAGTGGCTGGCGCATGGGAGCAGAAGGATACGGCGGAGAGGTTTCTCGCGGACCTAGATCGCGAGGCATCCCGCCTCTCGCAGCTCATCGAGGACTTGCTGGTCTTGAGCAGGCTGGAGTCGAAGGAAGCAGAACTGAAGATCGAAAGGATAGAGCTGGACGGGCTTATCCGGGAATGTATAGACGCCAAAGCCAAGCTCGCAAAGGAATATGAGGTCAGCGTGGAGGGACCGGACCGGGAAACGGGGATCACCGTCATGGGTGACCGCCGGCTGTTGCGTACTGCTCTGAACAACCTCATGGATAACGCCATCAAGTATAACCGGCTGGGGGGAAAGGTCACCGTGGGATGTGGTAAGGAGACGGACGGCGTCGCTGTCAGGGTCGCGGACACGGGGATCGGGATACCGCGCGAGGAGCTCCCCCGCATCTTCGAGAGATTCTTCCGCGTCGATAAAGCACGCTCCCGGGAGACCGGCGGGACCGGCCTGGGCCTGTCCATCGTCAAGCACATCGCCGACCTGCACGGCGGCGGTGTATCCGTGCAAAGCGTGGAGGGCGAGGGTTCCACCTTCGTCATCATCCTTCCCGAGCGCTGAGAACGCCGGTCTCCAAGAAGCGGTTATCGTGAGAGGTCTGAGAGAGCCGATCTCTCCGCCGATCCTTTATAGTTCGCTGTAGGTCTCTCGTAAGAAGCCAGCGGGCTTAACCTCGATTTAACCGACATTTCACCAAGATTTTCACCCCATGCAACCCGCCTTTAATCCCCGGCTGGTCTAATCGATACAGGACGCGATGTCACGCTTAAGAGATCAGGCGAGAACGCGGCCGGATATTGTGAGGAAAGGAGGGAAGAAAATGAGAATAGAGGAGATATCCATCAACGGACTGCTCGAGGAATGCCGGGAGGTCAAGGACGCCGCGGCCGGAGAGCGGGGCATCTTCCTGGAAGCCAGGACGGACGATAACGCAACCATCCTGAGCGGCGACCGCCGGTTGCTCAGAGCTGCGGTGACCAACCTCATCGATACCGCTATCAGGCGCAGCCGGCCGGGTGGAAGGGTAACCATCGGCCACTGCAGCGATACCATGCGGGAGTCCATAGTGGTTTCGGATAACGGCACCGGCGTACCTTACGAGGAGCTGCGCAGCATCAGGGACCTCTTCAGCCGTGCCCGCAGGGCCGGCGTGGACGAGGTGGACGAGATCGATGCCGCATTGCTGGGCCTGTCCATAGTCCGTGACATCGCGGACCTGCATGGAGGGCGGGTCGGAGTACGCAGCCTCGAAGGCGAAGGCTCTACCTTCACCCTGCACCTACCTCGCGGATACGCCGCATGTGTTGGTTGATCCTCCCGCGAGGATCAACCCCTACTTCTACGAACCTCTTCCTTCCGTGAATACCCCCTTGTCCTTCAGCATTTGCCTGCTAAAGATGTTCTATACAAGGCTGCTTCTTAACCGGAAATTAACCTTCAATTCAACCCGATTTAAACCTGAGCTGATTCAATCAAGACGGCATGTTAGAAACCTATATATGGTCGTGTCGAGCCGATGCGGAAAAGGCAAAGGAAGGAAAACCGGAAGGTGCCTGAGCGAGTGCGGAAAAACAATCTGCTTGCACCGCTTAAAATAGCTTGTGCGGTCTTATTCCTCCTCTGCTTCTCCCTGGGCGGCGCCACCTGCAGTGTGTGGGGGACCAACGTGGTGAGGGTCTCCGGCTCCACTACCCTGCTCCCCCTGGTCCAGGAAGGAGCCGACCGCTACATGGACCTGTACGGGGACAGGACCGTGCTGGTGCAGGGCGGCGGGTCGAGCGTGGGCATCGCCCAGGTCAAGGAAGGCATCGTGGACATCGCCAACAGCTCGCGGGACCTCAAGCCGGAGGAAGACGACGGCAACTACGTGGACAACCCCATCGCCCTCGACGTCATCGCCATCGTGGTCCACCCCGGAGTCCCGGTGGACGACCTCAGCAGCGCGCAGGTCAAGGGCATCTTCACCGGCGGGATCACCAACTGGCAGGAGGTGGGAGGGGCTGACGAACCCATCCTCGTCGTGGTCAGGGACCAGGCATCGGGCACGCGGGAGATGTTCGACAAGGAGGCACTGGATGGCGAAGATGCGACGGGCTCCGCCATCGAGAGCAACAGCAACGGCATCGTGCGGGAGACGGTGGCGGCCACCCCCAACTCCATAGGTTACATCTCCATAGGATACGTCAACTCATCCATCAAGGCGATCGCCTACGACGGCGTAGTCCCTACGAACGACAGCGGCAAGGATGGGAGCTACGCCCTTTCGCGCTACCTGCACATGTACACCTACGGGGAACCTTCACCGCCTGCCCAGGAGTTCATCGACTACCTGCTGTCGGAGGAGTTCCAGCAGGGAGTGGTAGCGCAGGAATATATACCGGTCATCGGACTTGACGACGAGTGAGGGAGGGACATGTCGCGAGAGAGATACATAAAGATGCTCCTCATGGCCTGCGCTTCCCTCTCCTTCCTGGCCATCCTGCTCATCTTCCTCTTCATCTTCAAAGAGAGCCTTCCGGCTATCACCCGGGTGGGCATCCCCAATCTCTTCTCCACTGCCTGGAATCCGGACAAGGGCCAGTTCGGTATGCTCTCCTTCCTGGTCGGGACACTGCTCACCACCCTGGGCGGCCTCTTGCTGGGCGCGCCGTTGGGTGTCGGCACCGCGGTTTTCCTCGACCAGGTAGCGCCACCCAGGATGGCCAACGCCATCCGCAGGGGAGTGGAGCTGCTGGCGGGCATCCCCTCGGTGGTCATCGGCTGGTTCGGGCTGATCATACTGGTGCCCTTCATAGCCCGGGTCACCAACTCCGCCGGCTACGGCATCGCCGCCGCCTCCGTGGTCCTGGCGGTAATGGTGCTCCCCACCATCACAGCGTTGAGCGCGGAGACCCTGCGGTCCCTGCCCATCGAGCTGAAGGAGGCCAGCGTAGCCATGGGCGCCACGCGCTGGCAGACCATCCGCAAGGTGCTCCTCCCCGCCGGGCGGGAGGGGATACTGGTGGCGGTCATCCTGGGCATGGGGCGGGCTATCGGAGAGACCATGGCGGTGCAGATGGTGGTAGGCAACTCCAGCCAGCTCACCTTGAACCCCTTCCAGCCCACGGGGACCCTGACCTCGAACCTGGTCACCAACATGGGGGAGGCGGTGGGCAACTTCCGTTCCGCCCTCTTCGCCCAGGCGCTGGTACTGCTCATCCTGTCCATGATCCTCATCGTCTCCATCAGGCTCGTCACCCGCAGCAAGGAGCGCTGAGATGGACGCCAGAAAGACGGACCGCATCGCCACCGTCATCTTCTGGGCTATCGGAATCCTCGCCCTGGGAATCCTCGCCTTTATCGTCATCGAGATCTTCGTGCGTGGTCTGATGACCGCCATCAACCCGTCCTTCTTCGCCGGAAAGCCGGAGGCGCTGCAGCCGGGCGGCGGCATCGGCCCCATGATCGTGTCCACCATCTACCTGGCCTTCCTGACCATGCTCATCGCGCTGCCCATCTCCATCGGGGCGGCCATCTACATGTCCGAATTCGCGCATGAGGGAAGGTTCACGCGCTTCATCCGCTTCTGCCTGGACAGCCTGGGCACCGTACCTTCCATCGTCTTCGCCATCTTCGGTATGACCCTCTTCCTTTTCTACCTCGACTGGAGGACATGCCTGCTGGCGGGTGCCCTGACCATGGCCTTACTAAATCTTCCTGTGCTCCTGCGCAGCACGGAGGAAGCCTTGAGGCTTGTGCCGGTTACTTATCGCGAGGCCTCCATGAGCCTGGGGGCAAGCCGTTGGACAACGGTCAGGAAAGTTGTCATGCCCACCGCCATGCCGGGCATCATCACCGGGACCATCCTCCCACTGGGGCGTATCATGGGAGAGTCCGCGGTGGTCATATTCACGGTGGGAGTGTTCGTGCGCAGCATACCGTTGAGCCCCTTCGACCCGGCGGCGCCCCTGGCTGGATATATATGGTACGTGCAGAGTGAGGCCATAGTACCCGACTACCGCACCATAGTGAACGGCGGCGCGGCGGTCCTGCTCATCCTGCTCTTCCTGATAAATTTTGGCGCGAGAAGATTGTCGGCATATTATAGTAAGAGAAAATCCCTCGGAGGTTGAATTTGGAAGACAACGGCGACGGACATAAGATGCAGGTGAATAACCTGACCATGTACTACGGCGATTTCAAGGCCCTTGACGACGTATCACTGGACTTCGCCTCGCGGCACATCACCGCCCTTATCGGACCCTCGGGCTGCGGCAAGAGCACCCTCGTTCGCTGCCTTAACCGCATGAACGACCTCATAGACGGCAGCAAGGTGGAGGGCGAGATATCACTCGACGGGGAGAATATCCTGGGGCCGGGATACGACGTCATCTCGCTGCGGCGCCGGGTGGGCATGGTCTTCCAGCGGCCCAACCCTTTCCCCAAGAGCATCTACGAGAACGTAGCCTACGGCCCCCGCCTGGTGGGGATAAAAAACAAGGAGAAGCTGGACTCCATCGTCGAGGACAGCCTGAAGAGGGCCGCGCTGTGGGACGAGGTGAAGAAGATCCTGGACAGGTCGGGGCAGAGCCTCTCGGGCGGGCAGCAGCAGCGGCTGTGCATCGCCAGGGTGATAGCGGTGCAGCCCGAGGTCATATTGTTCGACGAACCCTGCTCGGCCATCGACCCCATATCCACGCAGAAGATCGAGGACCTCATGGCGGAGCTGAAGAAGAACTTCACCATGGTGATCGTGACCCATAATATGCAGCAGGCGGCCAGGGTCAGCGACTACACCGCCTTCATGCTGGTGGAGGAGCAAGGCCAGCCGGGCCGCATCGTGGAGTTCGGGGACACCAACACCATGTTCACCAATCCCTCCGATAAGAGGACGGAGAACTATATAACGGGACGCTTCGGATAGGCATGATGGGGTGATGACTTGGAGGTAAGAAGAGACTTTCACGAACAGCTCAATGAGCTCTACGCGGAGACGCTGCGCATGGGCAGCGATCTGCTGGAGACCATCGAGAAGACCAGATTGTGCTTTATCAACCTGGACCGGGAGCTTGCGGACGAGATCATCGCGGGGGACGACGTCTTCGACGCCTACATCGACCGCCTGGAGGGAGGGGGCCTCGAGCTCCTGGCCCGCCAGGCACCGGTGGCCGTAGACCTGCGCATGATCATCGTCATCATGCGCATGGCCCAGCACTTCGAACGCATGGCCGACCTGTGCGAGGACATCGCGACCGCGGTGAAACATATCCCGTCCGATTACCTCAGCACCTGGATACGAGAGGCCATAGACGAGATGGCCCGCCGCGCCGTACGCCTGGTGGAACGCTCCATCGAATGCTTCAAGGAGCGTAACGTGGAGATGGCCATGGAGCTGGACGCCCTGGACGACGCGGTTGACAAACTCAACCGCAAGTTCTTCAAGGAGTTCGACCGCGGACGCGAGGAGGACCTGGAGGTGGCGGTGCGGGTGGTCATGGTATCCAGGTTCTTCGAGCGCATAGCGGACCACGCCGTGGACATAGGGGAGCACGTCCGCTTCATGGTGGAGGGAACCATAAGCCCCACCTAGGATGGGGTCGTGTCTTCGATCTTCGGTTTCTTGCACTCCGATCGGTCGGGTACCAGGATGGGGTCGTGTCTTCATTATTCGATTCTACTTCAGGTAGTGATAAAGGCAGCAAAGATTTCGA
>Ga0315277_10003522_pt1 | contig 21207 bp, 11 predicted proteins | sample YL17G05_15_MG_FD_203695 | JGI IMG/M metagenome (GOLD analysis project Ga0315277, IMG submission 203695) | Sediment microbial communities from Yellowstone Lake, YNP, Wyoming, USA - YL17G05_15 | ecosystem: Environmental > Aquatic > Freshwater > Lake > Sediment | place: USA: Wyoming | collected...
CCGGCTTCGAGTTCCAGCTCAGTTTCGTCGTCACGCGCTCGAACCTGGAACAGATGAGCGATTGCGTGGAGATGTGCCATCGCTTCGGCGGCACTCTGGTCTATTTCCCAAGTTTCGTCGTGGACGTCCGAACCGACGAGTTCGCGCGGACCGAGTCGCTGAGGGACAAGCCCGAAATCGTCATGCCTCACTGGCAGCGCGCCCATCAGCGCGGGCTGGAGATGGGCGTCACCGTCCTGCCGATGATTTTCGACTGCAAGGACCGGTCGGAGGAGGAATGGCGGCGGCACAAGAGCGATCTTTACGACGGCGACCGAATTCGCCAGTGCCCGCTTCCGTGGTGGAGCGTGTTCATCGAGGTGGACGGGACGATCAAGCCCTGCTGCGCGTTTAACCCGCCTCTGGGCAACCTGCTCGAGCGGCCGTTCCGCGAGATTTGGAACGGGCCGATGTTCCGCGCGCTTCGCCAGAAGGTCAACACCCCCACCATGCCCGAGGCCTGCAAGCATTGCTTCATCCAAGAGCGGTTCTGAACATGCCGGCGACCGTCTTGCCCGTGGAATTTGAGTGATGTGGGATCGCTATACAATCCGGCGCAAGGTGAACAGCCTCTCGCGGCGCGCGGGATGGTCGTACGCTCCGGCGTTGCCCATCCGCGCGTGGATCGCCTCGACGTCGCGCTGCAATCTCAAATGCCGCACCTGCTACCTGCACCTGATCGGGACGGACTTTTCGGACATGAAGCCCGAGGTCTATGAGCGGGTGCGGCGCGAACTGTTTCCGGCTCTCCAGGAAGTCTATCTCAGCGGCGCGGGCGAACCGTTCCTGGCCGACGTCTTCTACCGGATGCTCGACGACGTGCTCGGCTCGGAAAAACGCATCACCGTCGTGACCAACGGGACCATCCTCCGGACCGACTACCTGGAGCGCCTGGTTCGCGCACCCTCGATCATCATGGTCAGCCTCGACGCGACGACGCCCGACGTGCTCGACCACATCCGGCCGGGGGCCAGGCTGGACCGCGTGATCGAGTTCATGAAGACGGTCAAGGCGATGATGGACCGGTCGGCGCATCCCGCGTTTCAGTTTCAGATCAGTTACGTGGTGACGCGGTCGAACGTGGCGCAGTTGAGCGACTGCGTCGAGCTGGCTCATCGCTACGGGATTCGAACGGTCGCGTTCTCGAGTTTCGTGACCGGCGGCCGGACCGACGAGTTTGCGTGCAAGGAATCGCTGATGAGCCGGCCCGAGGAAGTTCTGCCGCATTGGGAGCGCGCGCATCGGCGCGGCCTCGAGCTGGGCGTTTCCGTGCCGCCGATTGTCTTCGACTGCCGCGATCGCCCGGAAGAACAGCGCCGTCAGTGGCAGCCGACGCTCTACGACGCCCGGGGGCGGATTCGGCACTGTCCGTTGCCGTGGTGGAACACGTATGTCGAGACGGACGGATCGGTTCGGGCCTGCTGCGTGTTTCCGGTGCTGGGCAATCTGCTCGAGGAGTCATTCCGCGACATCTGGAACGGACCGGCCTATCGCGAACTTCGGCGGACGGTCAACACGCCCGACATGCCCGAGTACTGCAAGCAGTGCTTCATGCCGGTTAGGATTTAGAGCACGCGAAGGAATGGTCTGCAGGGACCAAAGGGACAAGAGGGACCGCAGAGACTGCGGCGACGGCATGGAGAGATTGCCTGTCCCTTTGGTGCGTCCGTCTTGCACGTCGCCGGAGCTCTGCTTGACAGGGCCAACCTTCACACGTATGAACCTTCGGAATACTCGCGGGGAGGAAGAACGGCGGTCGCCCAATCCGGAGATGACTCAACATGACATGGAATTGACCTGATGTCATTGCCGAAACACATTTGGGAGTTGGCGACGTTCGCCCTGCTTCTGGCGGGACCCGTCCCCTTGTGCCTTTCGTTGATCCTGCTCGGCCGGAAGAAAACGGAGCGTTCCACCCCCGTCCAATGTGCGCTCATCGTCGTCGTGGCCTGGTGCGCGATCGAGACGAGCATCGCGCTGCTCCTGGGCGCGGTCCACCGGTTGACTTTCGGCAGGGTTTTGTTCTCCGAGGCCCTGCTGTTTCTCGTGGGCATGACGGTGTTCCTCTATCTGAGACGGCGGGTGCCGTCCCTTGCGGCGTTGCGTCTGCCGAAAGTGGCGGAGCCTTTTGGCCATCTCGAGAGTTTGATTGTCCTGTCGGTTTTGTGCGTCGGAGTCGAGCTGCTCTGGGGGCTGGCCACCCATCCCATCGTCGAATACGACTCGCTGGGCTATCATCTTCCGTTTATGGCCAACTGGTATCAGAAGGCCGCGCTCGTCATGCTCGATCAGTTCTACTTTCCGCACTATCCGAGCACGTATCCGTACAACTGGGAAGCGCTCTGCACGCTGTTCCTGATGCCCTTTCGCGAGGATTTTCTGGTGGCGTTTCCCAATCTGATCGCGTGGGCGGTGCTGGGCGTCTCGGTCTATCTGCTGAGCCTCGAAATGGGGGCCACGCGGGCCAAGAGCATGGCCGCCGCCGCGTTGGTGTTGACCGTGCCGCTTGTCGCCGGCCACGTGAACGAAATGCACGTGGACCTGCCGTTTGCGGCCATGTTCGTGAGCGCGCTTTATTTTGCGTTGCTCTACCTGCGGACGCGCGTCTTCGCCTATCTGGCCTTGTCGCTGGCGGCGCTCGGACTGTTCGTGGGAATCAAGACGACGGGGCCGATGTATGGATTACTTCTCGCGGGCGTGTTCGTTTTTCTGGGGATCAAGTCGAGAACCGGGGGAACCTCTCGCGCGAATGACGCGAACGAAGGGTTTCGTTTCGGAATCCCGCTCGGCATCGCGATCGTCGTCTGCGCGTTGTTCCTGGGCGGGTTCTGGTACGTGAGGAATTTCGCCGACGTGGGCAATCCTCTTGGCTACGTCAGAATCGGAATCGGCGGCCTGACGCTGTTTCCCGGTCCGCTCACCGTTGCCGATTTCCAGCAGACGACCCTGGCGCGGCTGTTTCATGTCACGAATCTCGCGCACTGGAAAGTGCTGCTCGGGCAAGTGTGGCTGAACCTGCACGTTCCGTTCGCGGCTATGGCGCTCGAGGCGGCGCTCTTGCCGATGGTCTTCCTTCTGGGCCGCGCGGGCGAAAGACGGCAGTATCTGATGGGACTGGCGGCACTTCTGTTGCTGACGGGATGGCTGTACTGGAATACGCCCTACAGCGCCGATAACGGGTCCAATCAGTTGCAGATCACGCCATTCGTCGGCGGCCAGATGCGATTCGCGTTTCCGTTCATCGCCCTTCTCGGGGTGACGGGGGCCGTTGTTTCAACGACCTTGAGGATGCGCGATGAGATTCTGGCGGCCGTCGTTGCCGTAAGCGCCGGGCTGGCGATGAACAAGCCGTATCCCTTTTACGCCATCGTGTTCCTGCTCTTTGTTTGGGCCGTTTTCGTGATCGTGAAAGGAGCCAATGCCGGCGCGGGCGCGGTGACGAGATCGAGACTGACGACGCGGGCGGTTGCCGCCGCCGTGCTGGTTGTGGCGCTGGTGGCCGCCAGTTACGCCGCGCGCGAAACAAGGGACGCCCGGCGCGTCGAGGCCTATGGCGTCATTCTGAATTACATCGAGAAGAACGTGGGCCGCGACGAAATCATCGGACACCTGACCAGCAACCGCGGCTATCTCTTCTATGGGAAGAATCTGAACCGCAGGAATGAGTACATCGGCGCGACAGGCGACGATCGGGCGGCGTGGATTTCGGACTTGCGGCAAAGGGGGGTGAGCGTGGTCGCGGTCGGTCCGTTCTACGGCCCGTGGAAGTCGAGCAAGGAGCTGGCGTGGCTCGAACGGCCCGACGGGCCATTCGTTCGTGTGTTCGGCCAGAATCCCGAAACGGAACCGGTGCTGTTTCGGCTCAAGCGCGGCAATTCCTGAAGAAATGGCTGGCCGTTTCCTACGGAGCGTCTTGCAGAACTTCTGTGGCGCCGGCTGTCAGCCGGTGAATGAACTCCAAGACAGCGAGTATTCTGCCTACTTCCCAATCTTCGCAGGCTAACAGCCACAAGCGTTTAATGGTTTCTCGCCCACACTTGTCTGAAGAGGCCGGTCTTGCCTTTTTGACAGGATTCACGGGATTTTGAAATCGCGTCTATCCTTCCACGGCAGTCCGGTTCATCGCTGGGATTTTCCGCTGCATCTGACAGAGCCCACAGGAGAAAACCCCTGTGCCAATGGCTCTGTGGCTTGCGGCCTCCCATTTCTGAACAGGGCCGGGAAGGCTTGCGGGACGCCGGCTCAATGGAAGCCCTCTCCTTCTTTCCGGCATCGGAAACGTTCCGTTCAAGTCGGCTTTGGTCGCCGATGATTCTGCCTCATCCACTACGAATGCCCAGGCGGGATTGATTTACAGGATTTCTCTTTTCCCACATCCCGTGCATCTTGTTATCCTGTCAAATAAGCACTTACGCCCCCAAAACCATTAAACGGTAGTGGCTCACAGCCTGCGCTACCTCGCCGGCCGGATCGTCGCTACAAATTCACAGGCTGACGGCCTGCGCTACCACCTGACAGCCTGCGATACCCGTTGGACAAGATTGCGCTTGCCTAAGGCGCGGGCGCTTTGCCAAGTTGCGCGGCGGCAATGAATGAGCATCGAGGAGAAGACATGCGCGGTTCTGCAAAGCGGTTGGGCGTGTTGCTGCCCTGCATTCTGGCGCTCGGCGGGTGCGCGATGGTCACGGTCACGTCGGAGCCGAGCGGCGCGGAAATCAGCTACTCGCTCACCGGCATGCCGCCGTGGAGCGCATGGCCGCCGGGCCGAACCAAGCCGCACCTGACGCCCGCGCGTCAAACGGTCGGCGCCGAGCCGTATTACTTTCTGCGCGTGTCGAAAGAGGGCTACCATCCGGCGCCGCCCGCCTTTGTGGACGCGGGACCGCTGCGCCGGCAGAAACTGCACTTCCAGTTGGAGCCGACGTCGGCGACGTTCGTCCAACTCCAACGCGCCCGCGGCCTCGTCTGGTTCGAAGGCCGGTGGGTCCGGCCCGAGGAGAAGGGGCTGGTCGAGTACCGGGGCCGATGGGTGCGTCCGGCCGACAAGTTCAAATTCGAACAAGAGGCCAAGGGGCTGATCCTTTATGCGGAAGAGAAACGCTGGATGACGCCCAGAGAGAAGGAAGACCTCGAAGCGGCCCGCAGACAGGCGCAGGGGTTCGTGCGTTTCAAGGGGCAGTGGCTCACGCCTCGCGAAGTGGACATCCAGCGGGGAATTGACCAACAGACGCAACAGATCGCCACATCGAGCCCGACGTTCGAACTGCGGATCGAGCGCATCGGCGCGGTCTTCACGACCGACGCGGAATTGCGCGTAACGGATTTGACGGGCCATCTGCTGGAAGTGTTGCTGAGCGGGCCGCAGTCGCGCAGCGCGCAAGTCCCTCCGTATAACAGCGTGATGATCCAGGCGCTGCCCGGAACCTACACGCTCGTGATTCGGCAGGCCGAGCGGGCCGGCGGGCTGGTCGGCGTCGGCAAGGCCGCGCTCGAAACCAAAGGCCGCTATTCGACAGCGTATCGCGGAGGTCCCGTGCCGCGCCTGCTGCCCCGCTATCTGCCCCGCACAAGCGAGGTCAAGATCGAGCCGTTGCCGGCGCTTCCGCCGCCCATTCCGTTGCCGTCGGTTCGAGAGGGGACGGGCAAGAAAGACCGCGATTGAGAGGGCGGATATTGTCTTTGGGCGTGAGTGGGTGTGTTGTGGACGAAATGGACGGAATGGACGAAATGGACGGAAGGGACGAAATGGACGGAAGGGACGAAATGGACGGAAGGGACGGGGTGGGCTCTTTTTCGGAGCACGTGTGGATGTGCAGGGCTTTGACTCCTATTTGGTTGAGGCCAAGGGCCGCCCCACAGGCCGCCTTGGACTCTTGGCGACGTTGTGCTTTGGTGGTAGAGTAGCCTCTTGTAACGTCATCGTGTCTTTGCGTGAGAGCAGGGCCTTTCATGCGAATCGGCATTGACGGTTCCTCGATACTCCCGCGCCGAACCGGCATCGGCCATTACACTGCCCATCTTCTGCGCCACCTGGCGCGCCTGGATTCGCAGAACGAATACGTCGTGTTCCTCAATTCGTTGCGCCAGAGGCCGCCGCGCGAGTCGTGGATGGCGCAGAAAAACTTCGCCGTTCGCCGCCGGCGCATTCCGGGGCCAGCGCTTTTGTTCGCGTGGCGCTGGTTCAACCGGCCGGCGATCGAGCGTTTCGTCGGCGGCGTGGACGTGTTTCATTCGCCGGCCAGTTACGTGCCGCCCCAACGGCGCGGCGCGCGCGTCACGACGGTCCACGATCTCTACTTCATGCGCGATCCTGAGGCGTGCGAGATGCTTGGCGGGCGCTATTTGCTGGCCACGCTGCCCCGGCGCGTGAAGGAGATGGATCGCGTTATCGCCGATTCGAGAAGCACGCGCGACGACCTGATCGAGCTGCTGGGGGTTCCGGCCGAACGGATCGCCGTCGTCTATCCGGGAGTGGAGAGCGATTTCCGGCGCGTCGAGGAGAGGGAGCGGGTGGCCGAGGTCCGCGCGCGCTACGGCCTTCCCGAGCGATACGTGCTGTTCGTCGGGACCATCGAGCCGCGCAAGAACGTCGAGCGCCTGATTGAGGCGTACTCGATCGTGCGCGGCGAGCGGCCCGACGCGCCGGCGCTGGCCATCGTGGGCGGACGCGGCAGGAACGCCGGCCGCGCGAACCGGGCCGTGGAGACGTTCGGACTTTCGGAGTCGGTGGTCTTCACGGACTACGTCGGGCACGCCGACCTTCCGGCGCTCTACAGCGGGGCCGATCTGTTCGTTCTGCCGTCGCTGTACGAGGGATTCGGGCTGCCGGTCCTCGAAGCGATGGCGTGCGGCGTCATGGTCGTCGCGGGCGACACGACCGCGCTGCCGGAGCTGGTCGGCGACCGCGGCGTTCTCGTGGACCCGATGCGGCCGTCGCAGATTGCGGCGGGAATCGCGCGCGGGCTTTCGGACGCTGCGTTTCGCGCCGAGTGCGTCCGGCGGGGGCTTGCCTTTGCGCGCGAGATGACGTGGGAACGCTGCGCCCGCCAGACTCTCGCCGTCTATGAAGAGGCGGCCCGCTCGCATCCGCGCGACTGACAGTTTGTACGGCACTGCTTTGTTCTCCCCGACGCTCAAAACAGTTGCAGGAACCGCAGGCGAAGGGTTAAACCTTCGCGCATCAGGGCCGGTCAGGATTTGTGATCACGACGCAAGGGGCGCAAACATGAAGACCATCCTCTGTCTGCTTGTGATTGTCGCGATGCCACTGGGTGCGAATGCCGCCGAAACGCGATCCAAGGGCAAGAAGGAATCGCCGGCGAAAACAGAAATGGCGGCAACGCCCGGCACAATCGTTCGGCAAGTGTTCAGCGACGGCCTCTGGCACGAGGCCGAGGTGTTCGTCGTCATGCCGGGAAAGACGGTCGAGTTGCGCGCCGCGTTGCCCGAAGCCGCAGCCGTGAGCAATCTCAATGAGCTCGCGCCGGCGGCGGCCAAGGGCGGCGAGCGCATGGTCTCGCTCACGAAGTCCACGGACTTTCGCTGGAAGATTCCGTTGGGGATACTCGACCGCCTCAGCGAAGACCAGATCGAATGGGAAGCGCCCGCCGCGCCCGGCCACTACCAGGTCGGCTGCGAGGTCGAAAGCCGCGGCGCGCTACGCTATTCGGCCGGCGGCTCGGCCGAACAGAGCCGCGACCTGCCGGCACTCCGCGCCTCGACCGCGTTTCATTTCCTCGTCCCGTACGCGTTCGATCCGGAGGGGCGCGGCGTCATCGAGGGCTATCCGATCGGCGTCTATCCGCGCGAGAACGCCCCCGACGCGAAGGCCGTGATCGCGGCTCATCGCGAGAGTTATCGTCCGCCGAAATGGTTCGTGGCCGCGACGTCGGAAACGCGCGGCCTGCGCGTGTCGGAGCATTTCCGCCTCGGCGATTTCGTTCCCGACGCGCCCAAGGACGCCACCGTCTTTTTCCCATACAACGCGAATCTCGTGCGGGTGCTCGAAACCGTGCTCGACGAGTTGAGGACGTCGAGCGGCCCAGAACCGCACATCCGCATTCTGCGCGGCTTCATCTCGCCCTACGAAGCCGAGCGCATGCGCCGCCAGGGCGGGCGGCTGCTCACCTGGAACCGCTACCAGTACGGCGACGGCCTTCTGATCGTCGCCAATCGCGACGGCAGCGACAAGATGGGCGATCTCGACGGCGACGGCAAAGCCGGCGCGCGCGACGCCGAAACCCTGAGCGTCATCGTCAACCGCGTGCAGAAGCGACTAGGCCTGCCGGGCTGGATCGGCGTCTATCCCGAACGGCCCGACGCCACATTGCCCGAGACGCCGATGGTCGGCTTTGATTTGCGCGGCTGGTGGGCCGAGAGCTACATCGTCGAGACCGCGCCCAAGGGCGAGTGATTCATCCCGCGCGCGAGGGACCATACTGTCATCGCACGCGGCCGGGGAGCGGCGGCAGCGATGGCGCTGCGATCAGGCCCAGCCGCGTGACGGCGGCATCCTCGCCCGAACGAATCTCAATTCCGAGCAAACCTCTCAACAAACGAAGCGGGTCGGGCAGGTTGCCTTCCGTTGGCCGGACGCGAAGGCGCAGGATCGCAGGGGCGGTCGAAGCGATTTCAAACGATTCGATGAGCGCGGCGCTGTGGCGCGGACTGCCCTTTTCCGGAGGTTCGGCAGCCGTGGCCGGCGCTTCGTTGCGCGCGTCGCGCCAGAGTTGCGCGATGGCTTCGGCCGACAGGGCGTGAGCGGCAAGGAACTCGCCGGCCAGGGTGATCTCGTAGTCGGCGGCGCGAATGCTGCGGTCGAGCGCCGGCGCGGCCACGGGAACCTCGACGGGCGCAAACAGGCGCATGTCGCGCGGGGCGGCCGTTTCGAGCCGGCGCATGACCTCGTCGGGCGCCATCCGTTCGCGCAGATACACGTCCACCCATTCCGCCTGCGCGCCATAGCCGACGGGCAGCGGCGGCGCGTATTGGAGCAACGCCACCGGGTGAAAGCCGCGCGAATAGGCCACGGGAAGCCCGGCGCGCTCGACCAGCAACTGCCACCCTTTGACCATGTCGAGGTGCGAGAGAAATCGCAGCCGGCCTTCTTTCGAGTAGCTCAGTCGAACGCGCTGAACCGGCGCCGGCTGTTCGGAGGCCGCTTTGGCGGGTCGGCGGCGCACCGGCGCGGGCGCGCGCGCGGCCTGATCGGACACAGGAGGCCTGACGGCGCCGCCGGCCAGATTCGGAGCCACGCCCGGGGGGCACGCCTGGCACCCGGCGCATTCTGCGGCAGCGCAGTCGTCGAGCGTCTCGGCGCGGAGGGCGGCCTCGCGCTGCTCGAGCAGGAAGGCCTTGGCCGGCCCGGCGTCTATATGGTCCCACGGAAACGGCTCGTCATCGGCCCGCCGACGGTTGGCGTAGAATTTCGGATCGAGGCCCGCCTCGTCGAACGCGCGCTGCCACAGGTCGAAACGAAACCGGTCGCTCCAGGCGTCGAGCCGGCATCCCAGGCGCCACGCGCGCTCGATGGCCTCGCCCACCCGCCGGTCGCCGCGCGCCAGCGCGGCTTCTACGAACGCCGCTTCGACGCTGTGGCGCTTGACGTGAACGCACCGCGAGCGCTCGAGCGCCGTTTCGACGCCGCGATAGCGGCGCGCCAACTCCTCGCGCTCGACTTGCCCCTCCCACTGAAACGGCGTGTGCGGCTTGGGCACGAACGGCGCCAGCGTCACGTTGATCGTGAGCCGGCCCTTCCAATGCGAGCGGCCGATGCGCTCGGCCTCGCGAACCATGCGCACGATCCCGTCGAGGTCCTCGTCGGTTTCGGTCGGCAGGCCGACCATGAAGTAGAACTTCAGCGTCTGCCATCCGGCGCGGCAGACGGCGTCCACGACCTCGAAGAATCGCTCGTCGGTCAGCGGCTTGTTGATCGCGCGGCGCAATCGTTCCGTTCCCGCTTCGGGCGCGAACGTGAAGCCGGTCTTGCGCACTTCGCCGATCTGTTCGGCCAGCGACACGTCGAACGTGCTGATTCGCAGCGAGGGGAGCGAGACCGTGACGAGGCGGTCGGCGAATCGCTCGGTCAGCGACTTGACCAGCGGAACGATCCTCGAGTAGTCGCCGCTGCTCAGCGACAGAAGCGAAAGGTCGCGGTAGCCCGTGCCGGCCAGTCCGCGCTCGGCGATATCGAGGATTTGTTCGGGCGGACGCTCGCGCACCGGCCGCGTCGTCATGCCCGCCGAACAGAAGCGGCAGCCGCGCGTGCAGCCGCGACGGATCTCGATCACCAGGCGGTCGTGGACGATTCGCGCCAGAGGGACGACGGGGCGGGTGGGGCCTTGGTCGCCGGCCAGATCGAACGTGCGCCGGTGGACGGATGAAGAGTGCCGGGCTGAAGCGATCGTGCCGTCCGGATTGTAGTCGAATTCGACAAGCGACGGGACGTAAACGCCTTCGATGCGGGCCAGAGCGGCGAGGCAGTCGCTCTTGGTCGCGCCGGACCGACGCTTCAGCCCGGCGACGCATTCAAGGATTTCGAGTGCGACCTCTTCGCCGTCGCCCAGAACGAATGCGTCCATGAACGGAGCGAGCGGCTCGGGGGCGAACGCGCCTTCGCCGCCGGCGATCACCAGCGGCCAGGGGTCGCGCCGTTCCGACGCGCGCACGGCCAGACCCGCCAGGTCGAGTATATTGAGGACGTTCGTGTAATTCATCTCGTGCTGGAGCGAGAAACCGATCAGGTCGAAGTCGCGCGCGGGCCGAAACGATTCAATCGTGTGAAGCGGAATGGCCGCGGCGCGCATCTCGCGCTCGAAGTCGTCCCAGGGCGCGAAAGCGCGCTCGGCCCGGAACTCAGGGCGCGCGTTGATCCGCTCGTAGAGAATGCGAAAGCCGTGGTAGCTCGCGCCGATTTCGTAGAGGTCGGGGAAAGCCAGGACGATCGAGGCCGCCGCGGCGTCGGAGCTTCGCGAAGCCACGCCGCCGATCTCCGCGCCGACGTAGCGCGCGGGCTTCTCGACGCGCAAAAGAATCTTCTCGATGTCCGGCCAGAGCGACATGATTGCACCTCATGTGAACGTCCGGATTGATTGTGACGTGTGGGTCCGTAGGTTGACAAGCCGAACTTTCCGTGGCGAGGGAACCATTGTGGCGTGGGCTGTCAGCCTGCGAAGTTCACAGCCGGACAGGCTGCGCTACCTCAAAACAACGTAGCGTAGGCTGTTAGCCTGCGAGGATCACAGCCTGACAGGCTGCGCTACTCCAATCGAACGTGGAGCTGGTGAGGGGACTCGAACCCTTAACCTGCCGCTTACAAGGCGGCTGCTCTACCTTTGAGCTACACCAGCTCCGTCATGGCCCGCTCGGACCGCGCCGCACGAAGGGAAATCCGGCAAACGGCCGCCCTCATTTCAACCGGAGATCAATATGTACGGACGGCGCCGGCGATCTCAAGGGGAAAGCGGCAGCTGGTCCGCCCCCGCCGAGTCTCCCAATCGGCGTCGCGCCAATTGCACCGCCAGCGGCGAAACGTCAATGCCGATCCAGCGGCGGCCAAGGCGGTGGGCGACGGCCAGCGTCGTCCCGCTGCCGCAAAACGGGTCGAGCACCAGATCGCCCTCGTTGCTGCTCGCGCGGATGACACGTTCGAGCAACGCTTCGGGCTTCTGCGTCGGATAGCCGAGCCGCTCGGAACCGTTTCGCAGGGTGTCGTGAATGTCGCGCCATGAATTGGTGACGGCTCGCGCGATCGAGAGCGACGTCTCGTCTTCCTCCACGAAGTACTTGATCCGCACCGTGCCCCGGCCGGTCACGTGAATGCGCCCTTCGGCCCGAAGGCGCTCGACGCTCTCGTCGGTGTAATCGCCGCGCGGCGACGTCCAATAGACGCGGCCGGCTTCATCGCGGTGGAATCCGCGCGGAAGAACGAAGCGGCCGCCCTTGAAGTCCTTGGCGATTTTCGCCGTCCAGGTCTGCTCGTTGAAGACGTGCGGCCCAGACTTTGTGTAGTAGAGCAAAACTTGCGTATCCACGGGGAACTTGCCGATGCGTCGCTTGCGGCCGATGCCTTGCATGGTCCAGACGATTTCGTTTCGGAAATTGGCGGGCGAGAAAACGGCATCGAGCAGAACCTTGAGGTAGTGGCTGGCCGCGCCGTCGCAATGCAGATAGAGCGCGCCGCCCGGCCTGAGCGCGCGCTGGAATTCGACGAGACGCGGCGCCATCATCGTCAGGTAGGCCAGCAGGCCGCCTTCGCCGCACAGAAGCCGAAACGCCTGCATCGCCTTCGAGAGGGCCGGGGGCCCGCCGGCGATAATCGCCTCGCACGCGCCGGCGGCCGACTCGCTCCAGCGCCAGTTGTCCTCGAACGCTTTGACGCGCGCCTCGGTCTTGGAGCCGCGCCGAGTAACGATGAACGTGTTGTGGGGCTTGTTGGTCATGAAAGGCGGATCGAGATAAATGAGCGCCACCGTTTCGTCGCCGACGTGGCGCCGAACGATGTCGAGGTTGTCGCCGCAATAGAGTGCGTTCACAGAGCGAATCCCCGCGCGTCGGCGACGCCGTCAGCGGCCGAGCGCCGCCAGCACCGCGTCCATCTGCTCTTCCGTATTGTAGAAATGAGGCGAGATGCGGACCCAGCCGCGCCGGTGGGCCGCGATGATCTTGCGCTCGAGAAGGCGGCTGAACAGCTGCGCGCTCGGCTCGTTCGGGTCGCGGAACGAGACGATCCCCAGGCGGCGCTGATCCTCGCGCGGCGTAAACAGCTCGCAACCGCGCTCGTCGAGTCCCGCGATCAGATGCCGCGTCAGGGCAAGGATCCGCTTCTCGATTTCCTCGATGCCCACTTCCTGCAACAGTTCGACCGACGCGGCCAGCCCCACGGCGCCGATCAAATTGTGCGAGCCTTCCTCGAATCGCCGCGCCGTCGAAACCCAGGGCTGATCGGTGTGGTCGTAGTCCGACGGATGTTCCACGCCGACCCACCCGAGAACGCAGTTGGACAGCGCCTCGATCCGGCTGCGGCGGCAGTAGAAAATGCCGAAGCCCTCCGGTCCCAGAAGCCATTTGTGGCCGTCGGCCGAAAGGAAATCAATGGCGCACCGCTCCACGTGGATGGCCATCCCGCCGAGCGCCTGAATGGCGTCCACGCAGAACAAGGCGCCGCGTTGGCGGCACAGCCGGCCGAGGTCTTCGAGCGGCATGCGGAAGCCGGTCGAGAACTCGACGGCCGAGACCGTCACGAGCCGCGTGCGGTCGTCCATCGCGCGCGCGAAATCCTCGACTTCGAAGGCATGGTTGCGTTCGGGGACAATGCGCAACTCGACGCCGCGCCGCGCCAGGCTGCGCCACGGATAGACATTGGCGGGAAACTCGTGGGCGGCGGTCACCACGTTGTCGCCCGCGCGCCAGTCGAGGCCTTCGGCCACCAGGCACAGGCCCTGGGTCGTGTTCTTCACGAAGGCGATTTCGTCCGCCGAGCACGCGAGCAACTTCGCGGCGGCGCCCCGCAGCCATTCCATGCGCTGCTGATCCTTCTTCTGATAGAACGGCCCGAAGCGCTCGAGCTCGGTGATCACGTCGCGCATGGCCTGGGCCGAGCGCGTCGGGAGCGGCGAGACGCCGGCGTGATTGAGAAACGTCAGCTCTTGCAGAACCGGAAACTCACGTGACACGTCCATAGCGGTCATTCCCTCATCGGCCGTCCCGCGATCATCGCTGCCGTTGCAGCAGCAGTCGAAACGTCGCGGCAATGGTTCTTATCAGAGGCAGTTTGCTTCGGCTGCGCTTCTGGTCGTAACGCAGCACGAACGGAATCTCCTCGATCCGCCGCGCCAGGGGCGCGAGGCGCACGAGCAGTTCGTCGGTACACGCAAAACCCGACCGCTCGATCAGTTTTTCGCCCCAGCGTTCGAAGCCCTTGCGAATCAGGGCCGCGCGATAGGCGCGATAGCCGCACGTATAGTCGCGAACACCCGGCAAACGCAGAAAGACGGCAAAAGTCATGCGCGCGCCGAAACTCAACAGCCGCCGGTAGAGCGGCACCCCGACCGTCCGGCTGCCTCGCTGAAATCGCGAGCAGATCACCATATCGGCTCCCGCGGCGATTCGCCGGGCCAGTTCGGGAATGTATTTCGGATCGTGCGTGTTGTCGGCGTCCATGCAGACAATCACGTCGTCGGCCGAGGCGGCCCGGCCCGTCGCCGTCCGAAGGCCGGTAATGAGCGCGGGGCCGAGGCCGCGGTTGCGCTCGTGGCGAACCTGCACGAGGGGAAACCGCTTGGCGGCCTCGTCAAGAATCTCGCCCGTGGCGTCGGTCGAGCCGTCGTTGACGGCGACGATCTCCCAGGGCGCATCGTTCGTTGCGGGCATGGAGGCAAAACGATCGAGCAAGGCGGGCAAGCTCGCGGCCTCGTTGTACGCTGGCAGAACGACGATGATCCTGGGCATCAGACAATCAGCCGGAAGTAGCAGTCGCGCTGTCGGGGCTCGCGGCCGACTTGGCGGATGATCCGTTCGAGGTCGGCGCGGGTCAAGCGGTATTCGACGCCGGCCGCGCGCACGACGTTTTCCTCGATCATGGTGCTGCCGGCGTCGTTGGCGCCAAAGAAGAGGGCGATCTGGCAGATGTCGCTTCCCTGCGTCACCCACGAGGCTTGCACATTGGCGAAGTTGTCGAGGTAGAGGCGCGAGACGGCGAGCGTCTTGAGATAGTCGTGCGAGCCGGCGGCGCGTCCGCCCAGGGCGGTGTTGCGCGGCTGAAAGCTCCAGGGAATGAACGCCGTGAAGCCGCCGGTTTCGTCCTGGAGATCGCGCAGGCGGCGGAGATGCTCGACCCGTTCGGCGACCGTCTCGACGTGGCCGAACATCATCGTGGCGGTCGTGCGCATGCCGAGCCGGTGCGCCGCGCGCATGACCTCGATCCACTCGCCGGCGGTGCACTTGCGGGGGCTGATCGCGCGCCGCACGCGGTCGCTCAGAATCTCGGCCCCGCCGCCCGGAATGGTCCGAAGGCCGGCGGCATGGAGACGCTCGATTACCTGGTCCACCGTCAGGTTGTTCAAGCGCGCGAGGTGGACGATCTCGGGCGGCGAGAAGCCGTGAACGTGCAGCCCGAATTCCGCCTGAATCCAGCGGACGAGGTCTTCATACCACTCGAGCGGCAGATCGGGATGGAGGCCGCCCTGGAGGAGAACCTGCGTGCCGCCGAGAGCAACCGTTTCGCAGAGTTTCGCGCTCAGCGTCTCGCGGTCGAGAACATAGGCGTCGGGCGCGTCCGGGCTGCGGTAGAACGCGCAGAACCGGCAGCCGCTCTCGCAAATGTTCGAGTAGTTGATATTGCGATCCACGGCATACGTGACAATCGGCTCGGGATGAAGCCGTTGGCGAACCTGATCGGCGGCCCGACCGAGAGCGACAAGTGCGCGGCTCTCGAACAACCGCAGCGCTTCGTCGTCGCTCAGGCGGCGGCCCTCGGCCACGTCGGCGAGAAGCGCGTCAATTCCGTCGGAGCCGGCCGAGCGGCGCGGCGGACCGTCTTCTGCGCCGGCCAGAGCGCCGTAAGTGGAATTGTGCTCGACGGCGACGAATCCCGCTTCCTCGATCAGCCGAACGAGATCGCCGGCCGAAAGCGAACGCGGCGTCGTCGCGCCCGCTTCGTGGGCAATCTGCTCCTCGAACACGGTTCCGTGGATGTCGTCGGCGCCGAACGACAAGGCGATCTGCGCCGGCTTGATCCCCAGCACGATCCAGTAGGCCTTGATGTGATCGAAGTTGTCGAGCAGGAGCCGCGCAATGGCGATCATCTTCAGGCTTTCGACGGCGGAAACCGGCGCGAGTTCGGCCAGCGCGGTGCGCGCGGGTTGAAACGCCAGCGGAACGAAACACGTGAAGCCGCCGGTCTCCTCCTGCAAATCGCGCAGCGCGAGGAGATGATCCACGCGTTCCTGGACCGTCTCGACGTGGCCGTAGAGCATGGTCGCGGTCGAGCGAAGGCCGATTTGGTGGGCCGTCCGCACGACCTCGAGCCAGCGGGCCGCCGAGGCCTTGCGCGGGCACAGCTGCGACCGCAGCCGGTCCGAGAGGATTTCGGCCCCGCCGCCGGGAAGCGAATCGAGCCCGGCCTGCTTGAGGCGTTCGAGCGCGTCGCGCGCGGAAAGGCCCGCGCGCGCGGCCATCTCGTCTATTTCGACCGCCGTGAACGCCTTGAGATGAACCGACGGGAACTCGGCGCGCAGCCGCGCCACCATCCCGACGTACCAGTCGAAAGGCAGATCGGGGTGAACGCCGCCGACGACGTGCAGCTCGCGCGCGCCCGACTCGACGCCGCGCCGCGCCCGGGCGACGATCTCGTCGTGGCTCAGGGTGTAAGCGCGCGCGTCGTCGCGCGACACGCCGAACGCGCAGAACCGGCACAGCGACCGGCAGACGTTCGAGTAGTTGATGTGATGGTTTCGGACGAAGAAGACGCGGTCGCCGTTCTTGCGCCGCCTCACGCGGTCGGCCAACGCCCCGATTCCGAGAAAGTCGTCCGACCGAAACAAGGCGAGGCCGTCGTCGCGGCCGAGGCGTTCGCCCGCATGAATCTTGCTTTCGATGGAACGCAAATCGCAGCCGGTTGCTGTGGGCATCGTCGTTCAACACTCCGACGGCAACCCTACGCGCCGTCAGGCCGCGCGTTCCAGACAAAAAAAGTTCGGCGGAAAGTCAGCGATAGAGTTCCCACGACGCGACGCCGAGCCTGATGCCTCCCCTGAAGGCGCGCGAGGCGTAAGCCGGATCGCGGGGATTGCCGGCCCGGTCTTTGACGGCGCTCCCGACCGTCACGGTGTAACTCGTGCCGGGCGTCTGATCGGTCGTAAAGACACGCAGTTGGCCGGCGCTCCGCCGCGTCACGTCGAGGACGCGCAGTCCGCGCGAGAAGGCGTAGTCGGCCGCCCGATCGCCGGTGACCACCGGTTCGTTGAACGTCACGATGACCGAGCCGTTGTCATAAGCGGTCGCACCCGCCAGGCGCGGGCGAATCGTGTCAATCGCGATGCCGTCCGAAGCGGCGGACCAGGGCCCGACGTTCCCGGCTCTGTCGCGCGCCCGCGCCCGCGCATACAGCGTCCAGCCGTTCGCGCCGCCGACCACGCGAGCCGTGGCGTTTCCGACGTTGCCGTTGAACACGTTGATCCCGCCGGGCACGGTCCCCGCCTGGAGATCATACGACGCCACGCCCGAAGGCGTCGTGCCGGGGTCCGTGGCCGCCGTCCAGGCGAACCGCACGGCGGTGGACGAAGTGAATGCGCCCGCGTCGGTCGGGATGCCCGGCGCCATCGGAGCCGCTCCATCAATCAGAATGCCGTCCGAGCTCGCCGACCAGGCACTGGCGTTGCCCGCCCTGTCAACCGCCCTCACGCGCGCATAGAGGCGCTGCCCGTTGGCGCCGTTGACCGATACGCTGAGCACGTTGGCGACGGCGCCGTTGAAGACGTTGCCCAGCCCCGGTCGGGTTCCGACTCGCAGATCGTAAGAACCGATTCCCGACACGCTGTCCGAGCCGGCCGTCCACGTGAATGCCACCGCGCTCTGCGACGTATAGGCCCCCGAGTCGGTGGGAGTCCCCGGAACCGTCGGGATCGAACTGTCCGATTGCCAGTTCCATGTTAGTGTCGAATTCTGGCTGATCATGAAGAACACCATGTTGGCCGCGCCCGACACCGGCACGCTGCCCGTTCCCGTCCACCCGGTGCAGTAGTAGCGCGTGCCCGGACCCGGGACGTTGGCTTGGACGCTGGCCGCCATGTTCTCGCCATGTATGTGATACGTGGTGCCCGCCGGCGAGGGCGAGCCGCGCGCCGACGTCACAACGAGCGTTCTGACAAACAGATTTACGTGTGCGACCGGCGAATCGCCAAAGCCGACATTTGTTCGGTCGTCGGCGTGAACGCGCACGGCTCCCTGAAGGATGTCCTCGTTGGGATAATCGCGGTAGGCGTTCCACACGATGCGCTTGCCGGTCCCCGGAGAGATGCTCGTGCCGGCGTCGCCGCCGACCGTGGACGGTGTGAAGGGGAAGAGAAGCCCGCCGTCCTTCGAAAGATAGATCCAGACGCGACAAGATAGGCCCTGCGGGTGGGAGAGGGTATATGTGATGTCAACGAATCGCGGATCGGACGGCCGCTGGGTCATGGTCACGTTTGAAACCGTGGGACCCTGCGCCGAAACCGCAGACGGCAAAGCTGCGAGAAGCGCCACTCCAACTCCAACGAGTCGAAACCGATCGGAACGAGTCATCGGACCTTTTCAACTCCTTCGCCGAGCGGCGGGACCGGGTGTCTTGGCCTGATGTGCCCGAATCGGAAAAGCAGACGCTTCAGGGTTTGCGGCGATTCTTTTTCGTTGTCAAGTGCGGAACCGGCAACGAAGCTTCGTGCGCATCGTGGTGGCGTGACCGTTCGGAGTACAGGCTTCAGCCTGCATCTTGGTTCGGAGTACAGGCTTTAGCCTGAATCTTGGTTCGGAGCACAGGCTTCAGCCTGAATTCGGAGAGTCCCATGCAGCCTAAAGGCTGTACACCGAACCGATTGTTTGGAGTACAGGCTTTAGCCTGAATTGCGTTTCAAGAAAAGCAGCCTGAAGGCTGTACTTCGAACAAAAAGCCGCCGGAAGGCTACGGCGAGGACGACGTCAGATGGACCGCAGGAATCGCAAATGCTTGCACTGGCTTGTCTGGTGCTTCTGCGCGCTTGGATTGACGGCCGGGCCGTCAGCTCAGGAGGCGGCCCGGAACAATCCCAAGATCGGTTCGCGTGCGGAGATCGGCCAGTTCGGCTCGCCGATTTCCGGCGAGAACTTCATCGGCGTCGAGTGGGACAACCCCCGCGACGTGACGACGGTGAACGTCGTCTTGCCGAAAGGCGCGGCCCCGAACCCCGGGCAACTGGCGCTCGAATGGTGGGCAAGCGTCTGGCCCAACAATGGCGCCGGCGGATGGATGCAACTTGACGATCCGTGGAACGGCCAGTGGGTGCGCGTCGCCGCCGAAGCCGTTTCGAGCACGTCCGCGCCGATGCTCACGTTCACCTTCCCGCCCTTGTCGAAGCAGGAATGGAAGGCCGCTCTCGACCCGGCACGATATCCCGACAAGAAGGCGCCTACGTTCCGGCGAACGCTCAAGCTGCGCGTGGTGGCCGAGAAGGGGTCGCTCCCGCGCGACGCCGCCATCGCCGCCTATGGCAAGTCTTTCTGGGCCGAGGCCGGCTTCGAGGTGGAGACGCGCCTCGATCGGAACGGCGAAAGCGCGGGCCGCATCGAGGTGACCAACGGCGAATTGGCGGCGGCGACGGGGCCTGCGCTCGATTCGTCGCCGACGGCCCGTGGCGCAACCTGGCGCGCGCACTCCGGGGCCGGCCAATCGTCCGCCATTCGGATTCGACTGCGCTACACGGAAAACGCCGACGCGAATTCCAACGATCTCACGCGCGTCACGGTGCGCATGGGAAAGGAAGCGACCGCCGCCGGCTTCTCATTTGTCCCGCAAGACGTGCTGAAAGAGGGAACCATTCGGCTGCCCGATTTCGGCGTGTCGGTTTCGAACGTCGCGCAAACGCCGACGCCCGCCGGCCAACCGCCGCGGCCAAAGCCCCGCTGGGACCGCACGGTCCGCCAACGCATCGCCGAACGGCCCGAGGCGTCGTTGGCCTCGGCAATGGCCGGCATGCCGCGCCTCGCGCCGCCGCAGTGGGTTCCGGTGGGCGTTCCGTCGGCGCGCCAGGAAGTCGTGGTCGGGCCGCTGGGCGATTGGTCGCTGTGGCGCGCGAGCCTTCACACCGCGGCCCGCGATTCGGCGCGCATTCCGTTCCGTGGCGAGAAGCTCGACGCCGTGTTCGATACGCGCGCCGTGCCCGCCTTTGACGGCAAGGACCGCGAGGGCCTGACTCGCCGCCTCGAAGACGACGAGCTGCCGCTGTTTCACGTCACGTGGCACATGGGCGCGATTCATTATCACCACGCTCTGGCCGCCACGATTCTTCTCGGCGACATCGGCGACGATGCGACGCGGCGCGGCGACGAGACCGTGGTTCTCCTCTCCAAATTCGACGTCACCAACAAGTCCGACGCGGCCGAAACCGCCACCGTGAATCTGCGATACTCGCACGACGCGCCGCTCGCCTTGGGCAAAGACGGCGTGATCGCCATCACGCCGCCCGACGGGTCGGCCACTTCGCCGGGCCTCACGGCGGTTCGCGGGCAAATCGCCGGCGATGCGGCAAATTGGACTGTCGTCAAGAGCGCCGCGAAAGGCGTTTCCTCCGTCCTGCGCTGGCAAGTCCGATTGAAACCCGGCGAGACGCGCTCGCTCTTTTTCAAGGCGCCCTACGTTGACCTGCTCGACGACGTGGAACTCAAGCGCCTGAAGGAAATCAGCTACGAGCGAGAAGTCCCCAGAGTGCTCGACTACTGGCGCAAGAGGCTCGCCGGCGGCATGAAGATCGAGGTCCCCGAGCCGGCGCTCAACCATTTCTACACCGCCAATCTCTGGCACAACGTCATCACCACGGATCGCGACCCGGCGACCGGCCTGTTCAATCAGGGCGTCGGGACGTTCCGCTACCGCGTCTTCGGCAACGAAACCGTGATGGTCGCCCGCTCGATGGACATGCGCGGCGAGCACCTCGAGGCCGAGCGGTTCCTCGAACCGTTTCTCCATTATCAGGGAAGCGAGGCGCTGACTGGGCGCTTCTCGACCCAGGAGGGCGTCTTTCACGGCGCCGGCGCTTACACGCACGGCAAATACGCGATGAACCACGGCTTCGTGCTGTGGGGCATCGCCGATCATTATTTCTTCACGCGCGACCGCGTCTGGCTCGAACGCGTGGCGCCGCAGGTCGTCCAGGGCTGCGATTTTCTCATCTCGGAGCGCAAGGCGACAATGACCTCGCCCGACAAATCCCGCTCTCCTATCCACGGCCTGGCGCCGGCGTGCGCGCTCGAGGACGTGACCGAGTTTCAATACTGGTTCGCGACCAACGCCTATTTCCATCTCGGCCTGAAACGCGCCGCCCAAGCGCTCGCCGACATCGGCCATCCCGACGCCGGGCGCATCGCCCGCGAAGCCGAAGCCTATCGCAAAGACATCGAGGCGGCGGTGCGCGAGGCCACGACCCGCGCGGCGGCCGTGCG